>WBZU01001620.1_pt1 | contig 16640 bp, 17 predicted proteins | sample 5204311 | NCBI WGS metagenome assembly WBZU01 (sample SAMN12344359, study PRJNA552823) | activated sludge metagenome | biome: Activated sludge suspended growth; feature: Nitrification reactor; material: Wastewater; isolation source: activated sludge from nitrification reactor of wastewater...
GCCGGCGGCAGCACGCCGGCCATGAGGGCGGCGCGCCCGCCGACCTCGAGCCGGCGTTGGAGGCGGATGACCCGGCGGATGTAGTCGGCGTCGGCCTGGCCGCGACTGGCGAGGATCTCGTCGCGGATGGCGTCGAGCTCGGCGGCGAACGCGTCGAGGTCGATCCCGGCGGGGTCGATGGGGTCGAGCGGGGCGTCGTGGGTGAGTGGACGGTCGATGAGTGCGGTCATGAGGGGTCCTTGTCGGGGTGGGGGAGGCGGGGGCTAGAGGTCGAGTGCGACGTCGGTGAGCGGGGTCGACACGCACAACTGCACGTGGGTGCCGGCCTCGCTGACGCGACCGTCTCGGACGTCGGTGGTGCAGCCCGACACGAGGCGGGTCGAGCACGTGTGGCACACCCCGGTGCGGCACCCGTAGGGGGCGTCGATGCCGGCGGCTTCGGCCGTGGCCAGCAGCGTTGCGCCGACCGGAGCGGTTGCGACGCTGCCGGTGGTCGTGAACGTCGCGGTCACCGTGCCGCCGCTGGCGGGATCCGCGAGCGACGGGAGGTCGAGGGTGAATCGCTCGAGGTGGAGGCGTTCGAGTGCGCCGGCGGCCTCCCAGTGGTCGGTGACGAACTCGATGAGTGACGTCGGGCCGCAGACGAACGTCTCGCGGTCCGCCCAATCGGGACACATCTCGTCGAGCCGGGTCGGGTCGAGCCGGGCGCCGCCGTCGCGGGTGTGCACCAGGTGCACGGTCAGCCAGTCGTGGCGCGCTGCGAGGCGGGTGAGTTCGGCGGAGAACATCGTCCGTTCGGCAGTCGGCGCGTGGTGAACGACGATGACGTCGCTGTGAGGCGGCCGTGCGGCGAGCGTGCGGAGGATGCCGATGATGGGTGTGACGCCGCTGCCGCCGGAGATGAGGAGAAGGCGGTCGGGGACGAACGAGGGGAGTGTGAAATCGCCGTCGGGCCCCGACAGGTGGACGAGGTCGCCGATGCGGGCGGCGCTCGTCAGGTGGGTCGATACCAGTCCGCCGGGCACCCGCTGCACCGCGATCTCGATGAGCTGCGAGCCGGACCGGTCGCCGACCGATGTGAGGGAGTAGCAGCGGTGGTGGCGCACGCCGTCGATCTCGACGCCGATCGTGACGAACTGGCCGGCGTCGTGGCGGGGCCAGGCGCGGTTGGTGCGGATGGTGATGGCGCAGGCGTCGGGGGTGATCGGGGTGACGGCTTCGATCACCCCGCGGCGGTCGCGGGCCCAGAGCGGGTTGACGAGGGTGCGGTAGGCGTCGATCGGGAGCGGTTGGCTCAACCGGTCGAGGACTGAACCGAGTGGGGAGCGACGGCCTGCATCGGAGGTCATGACAGTAGATACTGATCGTAACAGTGGAAACTGTCAATAGATCCTGCCAGTGGATTGTGTCACCATCTTGTCCATGGCCAAGCGCACCGTCCCCCGCCCCGACGACGACCCCGTGGCAGCGGCCGTGGACGACGACGAGCTGATGACCATCGAGGAACTCGCCGATCGCAGCGGCATCGCTCCCCGCACGATCCGCTTCTACCAGGGCGAGAAGCTCCTCCAGAAGCCCGAACGCGACCGCACCGACGGGCGGGTCGCCCGCTACGGGCCCGCCCACCTCGAGCGCCTGCGCCTCGTCGGCGAACTGCGCGATCGAGGGCTCAAGCTGCCCGCCATCAGGAACCTCCTCGCCGAGGGCGATGCCACCACCCGCGTCGCCGACTGGCTCGGCCTCGACGAGTCGCTGCGCGGCTCGTGGGGTATCGTCGAGCCGCGCATCGTCACCCGTGAGGAGCTGGCGAAGCTCCTCGTCGACGCTCCGGCCGGCACGCAGGGCGAGCTCGAGGACGGTCGTCTCCTGCTCCGTCAGGGCGCGGCGTGGCTCATCCCGAACCCGGGCCTGTTCGACCTCACGCTCGGGCTCATCGCCGACGGCGTTCCGGGCGACCTCGTGCTCGAGGCCGGTGCGATCCTCGGCAAGTCGCTCGGTACCGCTGCCCGTGAACTGATCGACCTGTTCGTCACGATGGTCGGGCAGGGCTACGGCCGAGGTATCGACACCGGGACCCTCGTCAATGCCTTCCGCCCCGCGGCTGGTGACGCCGCCCGGATGATCTTCGAGCAGCAACTCGAGCGTGCGATCGAGGACCTCCTCAACGACACCAAGCGCCTCGGCCGCCAACGCCAGTCCGGCCCGAGCTGACACGCCTTCGAGTTCGCTGCGCCACCGCTCCCTCCCCGAACTGGGGAGGGATACTGTGGCGATCAACCCGAACCAACGGTGTCGAACGAGGAGCGCGAGATGAGTGAATGGGGTCCGCTGGACGCATTGATCGGCGAGTGGGAAGGCACGGGCGGGCTCGACTCCGCGTACTCCCACTCGAGGGGCGCGGTGTTCTCGACGCCGTACCGGGAGAAGGTCGAGATGAAGCCGTTCGGCCCGGTCGACAACGGCTCGCAGTCGCTCTACGGCCTCGATTACCACACGGCCATGTGGCGCGACGACGAGGCCGCGCCGTTCCACACCGAGGTCGGGTACTGGCTCTACGACAACGCGACCGGCGAGATCCTTCGTGGATTCGTCGTCCCGCGCGGCATCACCGTGCTCGCCGGTGGCATCGCCGCCCCCGACGCGAAGCAGTTCTCGATGAGCGCCAAGATCGGCGACCCCAACTACGCGATCGGCGAGAACAAGTACCTCACGGCCAACGCCAGCAGCGTGAGCTACGAGGTCACGATCACGCTCAACGACGACGACACCTGGTCGTACTCCGAGCTGACGACGTTGCACATGAAGGAGTTCGGCGACCCCTTCCCCCACACCGACTCCAACACGTTGGTTCGCATCAAGTAGCTGTCGGCTGAACGCCGGCGGGATGGACGCCGAACCTTTCGCGAACCGGCGCGAGGTTGTCGCTTTCCTGAACGATCGTTTGGTACCTTGTGGCCCGGCTCACAAGTGTGCAGACAACGTGGAAACACGTCAGAACAAGGGGAGAGACCATGAAGAAGCTCAAGCGCAACGCACCGATGATCGCCGTTATCGGCACCGTGATCGTCACGAGCGCCGGCTGCACGTTGGACGACGTGCTGACGATCGCCAAGATCGTCGGCCTGTTCATCTGATCTCACGATCTGCCGTCACCGAGTCCCGCCTTCGGGCGGGGCTCGTTTCGGTTTTGAACAACGTGCGCGGCGGCAGGGGCGGTTGCCTACGATCCTCCGATGACCGATCCCGCCGACGCTGAGCTGGAGCTCGAACTCGAGGAGGAGGAGGCCGGCCGCCACGCCACCAACCTCGAGCTGTTCTTCGACCTGGTGTTCGTCTTCGCCGTCAGCCAGCTCTCGCGGTTGATCGCCGGCGACATCAGCGGGGCCGGGGTCGCCAAGTCGGCCCTCGTCGCGTGGATCGTCTGGCAGCTGTGGTCGCAGTTCAGCTGGCTGGGCACGGCCGTCGACCTCGATCGAGACGCGCCGACCCGCCTGGCCTTCGTGTCGTCGATCCTGCCGTGCCTCTTCTTGGCGATCTCGATCCCCGAGGCGTACGGCGCGAGCGGCAAGCAGTTCGGTCTCGCCGTCCTCGCGGGCACCGTGTGGGTGCTCGCCCTCCAGGGCCTGGGCCTGTGGGGCGACGAGCGGACGCGGCCGGCCTTCCTCCGCTACGCCTCACTCGCTGGCGTCGGGCCGATCCTGATCGCGGTCGGCGGGTTCGTCGACGGCCGCTCGCGGATCGTGTTCTGGCTGGCCGGCATGATCGTCAGCCTCGGCGGAACGATCCTCGTCAACCGGCGACGCGGCGAGGACGACAACTCGGCGTGGCGCGTCAACCCGGTGCACTTTGCCGAGCGGCACGGATTGTTCGTCATCATCGTGCTCGGCGAGGTGCTGGTCGCGATCGGGGTCGCTGCCCGCGAGCACGAGATGACCCTCCTCGTCGCCGGCGCGATCGCGGCGTCGGCGTTCCTTGCTGCGGTCGTCTTCTGGTCCTACTTCGGGTTCATCTCACGGTTCGGCGAGGAAGGCCTGAAAGTCGGTCACGGGCTGGAGCGGGCGCGACTCGCGCGCGACTTCTTCACCTACGGTCACTTCCCCCTGGTCCTCGGTGTCGCGTTCCTGGCGAGTGTGATCGAGCACGTGGTCGCTCATCCGGAGGGCCACCTGCACGGCGAGCAGCTGTGGCTGCTCGGCACCTCGATCGTGCTGATCGGCGGCGGATTCATGGGACTCCAGTGGCGGCTCCGCCGCCAAGTGGCACCGGAACGCCCGATCGCGATCGCTGTCGTTCTCATCTTCCTCGCCACCGCGGCGTCACACGTTGGCGGCGTTGCTGCGATCGCGATCGTGGGCGCCGTGATGGGTGTCGCGCAGACCATCATCGCCAGGCGGGTCGCGCGCCTGACCGACGGCGAGGCGGTCGACGCCGAGATCGCGGGATCTTCAGCTCCGCGCCCGGCGTGAGGCGGCCATCGCCGGGATGACCGTCTCGCCGTAGGCCTCGAGCGTGGCCGACTTGGCGTCGTGCTGGAGGTAGATCGCGAACTGGTCGACGCCGAGGTCGCGCAATTCCTCGAGGCGTGCGATGTGCTGACTCGCCGTGCCGAGGAGGCAGAAGCGGTCGACGATCTCGTCGGGCACGAACTCGGCGTGGGTGTTGCCGGCCCGACCGTGCTCGTTGTAGTCGTAGCCCTCGCGACCCTCGATGTAGTCGGTCAGCGCCGTCGGAATGGAGGCACTCGACCCGTACCGCGCCACGATGTCGGCCACGTGGTTGCCGACCATGCCGCCGAACCACCGGCACTGGTCGCGCATGTGGTCGACGACGTCACCGACGTATGCGGGGGCGGCGACGCAGAACGTGATGGCGTCGGGGTCGCGCCCGGCGTCGGAGGCGGCCGTGCGGACGGCGTCGATCGTCCACGCGGCGATGTCGGGATCAGCGAGCTGGAGGATGAATCCGTCCCCGACCTCGCCGGTGAGTGCCAGCGCCTTCGGTCCGTACGCTGCGACCCAGACGTCGAGCTCGCTGGCCTCGGCCCACGGGAAGCACAGGTTGGCGCCCTGGTGCTCGACGGTCCGGCCGTTGCCGAGCTCGCGGATCACGTGGATGGACTCGCGCAGCGTCGCGAGCGTCGTCGGCTTGCCGTTGAGGACCCGCACGGCGGAGTCGCCGCGGCCGATACCGCACACGGTGCGATTGCCGTACATGTCGTTGAGGGTGGCGAACAGGCTGGCCGTGACGGTCCAGTCGCGCGTTGCCGGGTTGGTGACCATCGGCCCGACGATCACCTTGCGGGTCTCGGCGAGGATCTGGCTGTAGATGACGAACGGCTCCTGCCACAGGATGTGGCTGTCGAACGTCCAGACGTAGTCGAACCCCAGGTTCTCGGCGCGTACCGCGAGCTCGACCACCCTCGAGGCGGGCGGGTTCGTCTGCAACACCACTCCGAAGTCCATGTCGCTCCCTAGACGAGATACTGCGAGAGCCCCCGCTTGATGAACTGTCCGTGGCCCTTGCGGCCGACGTAGTCGTCGTTCTCGACCAGGACGGTACCCCGGGAAAGGACGGTGTCCACCTTGCCGTCGATCTCGTAGCCCTCCCACGAGGAGTGGTCGATGTTCATGTGGTGCTTCGCGTTGACACCGATGCTGGTGTGCCCGTTGGGGTCCCAGATGACCACGTCGCCGTCGGCACCGGGGGCGATGATGCCCTTCTTCGGGTACATGCCGAACATGCGCGCCGGGGTCGTGCAGCAGGTCTCGACCCAGCGTTCGAGGGTGATCTCGCCGGCGACGACGCCCTGGAAGAGCAGCTCCATGCGGTGCTCCACCGATCCCATGCCGTTGGGGATCTTCGAGAAGTTGCCGCGGCCCAGTTCCTTCTGGTCCTTGAAGCAGAACGGGCAGTGGTCGGTGCTCACGATCGCCAAGTCGTTGCTGCGGAGCCCCTTCCACATGTCGGCGTGGTGGGGATGAGTGTCGTGCGCGGAACGGATGGGCGGTGAGCACACCCACTTGGCGCCCTCGAAGTCGGGCTTCGCGAGTGTGTCCTCGACGGTGAGGTAGAGGTACTGCGGGCACGTCTCCGCGAACACGTTGCGAGACTGGTCGCGGGCCTCGGCGACCGCTGCCAACGCCTCCGAGGCCGACAGGTGCACGATGTAGAGCGGCACGTTGCCGGCGACGGCGGCCAACACGATGGCTCGGTGCGTGGCCTCGCCCTCGAGCGCGCTCGGTCGCGTCCACGAGTGGTACACGGGGTCGGTCTCGCCCCGGCCGAGCGCCTGCTGCACCAGCACGTCGATGGCGATGCCGTTCTCGGCGTGCATCATGATCGTTGCGCCGATGTCGCCCGCGGTCTGCATGGCCCGGAGGATCTGTCCGTCGTCGCTGTAGAATACACCGGGGTACGCCATGAACAGCTTGAAGCTGGTGATCCCCTCGTGCTCGGTGAGGTACCGCATCGCCTTCAGCGACTCCTCGTCGATACCGCCGACGATCTGGTGGAACGCGTAGTCGACCGCGCATTCGCCGGCCGCCTTCTCGTGCCATGCCGCGAGACCGTCCATGACGTTGCCGCCTGCGCTCTGGACCGCGAAGTCGACGATGGTGGTGACGCCGCCCCACGCCGCGGCGCGGGTGCCGGTCTCGAACGTGTCGGACGCATTGGTGCCACCGAACGGCAGCTCCATGTGCGTGTGCACGTCGATGCCGCCCGGGATGACGTACTTGCCGGTGGCGTCGAGGGTGCGGTCGGCCGTGACGCCCTGCGCCTCGACCTGGCCGGGGGCGTAGAGCGCGGCGATCGTCTCCCCGTCGATCAGCACGTCCATGGGCGAGGAGCCCGACGGCGAGACGACGAGTCCGTTCGTGATGAGTGTGCGTGCCATCGGGGAGCTCCTATCGCGCGGTCAGGTCGTCGTAGGCGTCGGGGCGGCGGTCGCGGTAGAAGGCCCAGCGGTGGCGCACCTCGGTGATCTTGTCCATGTCGAGGTCACGCACGATCAGCTCGGGCTTGAACGCGTCGCCGACGTCGCCGACGAACTTCCCCTCGGGATCGACGAAGTAGCTCTGTCCGTAGAAGTCGTTGTCGCCGATGTCCTCGATGCCGACCCGGTTGATCGCACCCACGTAGTACATGTTCGCGACGGCCGCGGCCGGCTGCTCGATGCGCCAGATGTACTCGCTCAGCCCCCGGTGGGTGGCCGACGGGTTGAACACGATCTCGGCGCCCCCGAGCCCGAGCGCTCGCCACCCCTCGGGAAAGTGGCGGTCGTAGCAGATGTACACCCCGACCTTGCCGACGGCGGTGTCGAAGATCGGGTACCCGCCCGTGCCGGGGGCGAAGTAGAACTTCTCCCAGAACCCCTTCACCTGCGGGATGTGCTGCTTGCGGTACTTGCCGAGGTAGGTGCCGTCGGCGTCGATGACCGCCGCGGTGTTGTAGTACAGGCCCTTGGCGGCGACCGACTCGTACATCGGGACCACCAGCACCATGCCCGTCTCCTTGGCCAGGGCGCACATGCGTTGTGTGGTCGGTCCGCTTGGGATCGGCTCGGTGTAGTCGTAGTACTTCGTGTCCTGGACCTGGCAGAAGTACGGCCCGTAGAAGAGCTCTTGGAAGCACATCACCTCGGCACCCTGGGCCTTGGCCTCGTGGACCGCTGCCTCGTGCTTCTGGATCATCGATTCCTTGTCGCCGGTCCAGTCGGTCTGGAGCAGCGCTGCTCGGACGACTCTGGCCATGGGGGTGCCTCCGGCTCTCTCGGGAACGTGAGGCCGACTGTACCCACGCGTTCGTTTCGGCGCGGTGTCAGCGACGTTCGTCTAGACATCTGCCGTGGCGCGGCCGGTTCTCCATCGTCTGACGACCGTGTGGGTCGCATCGTTGTTGCTGCTCGCGCCCGCCTGTTCGGACGACGAGGTGGTCGACCGCACCCCCGCCTCGACAGCGACGTCGTCGGGCGACGCGGCGTTCGACCAGCCCGGTTCCCACGACGCATCGGTCTCGGTCCACTTCACGATCATCGGGGACGGGTCGGGGCCGGACCCGTCGGTGGACGCGCTGGCCGAGCTCGAGGACCGCATCGTCGACGCCATCGAACCCACCGGCATCGGGGTCCTCGAGGGCGACGAGTTCGCCGAGGGCAAGGTGACGCTCTCGATCTACGGGCCCGACCTCGACCGCCTCTGGGCGAAGGTCCGACCGATCCTCGAGACCTACGACGCCCGCCCGGCCTACGCGGAGCTTCGCGACGGCGGGCCCGACCAGCCGGCGAAGCGCGTCGACCTCGGCCCCGTGCCGACGAGCACGACCTCGCCCTGATCCCTTCGAAGTGGTGCGCTGGCGCGACGTTTCCATCGCGCTCACGCACTACTTCAACTGGCCACGAACGCCGGTGTGTCGGTGGGCCGCCGGACGTAGCCCGTCGCCGAGTCGACGGCGATGCGGAGCGCATCGCCGGGGGAATCGCCGCGGGCAAGTGACACGAACGCAGCGGCAGCGAACACGTCGCCTGCGCCGATCGTGCGGCGGGGCGGGACGGTCCGTTCGTCGGGGGCGAGTTCGTGCCGGGCGATCTCGTCGCCCCGCCGCAGCAGCGCCGCTCCTGCCGGTCCGAGGGTCCGGAAGACCAGGCCGTCGAATCGGTCGAGCAGGCCGATTCCGTGGAGATGCTCGTATTCCTCGTCGTTGAGCACGATGGCGTCGGCGAAGTCGTGTCGCTCCGGCCAGTTGTCCGCGAGGAACACGAGGCCGCCGTCCGCGTCGGTACCGCGCAACAGGCCTTGTGGCGTGGCGCCCACGAACCGAGCCCGCTCCCGCGCCGTTGCGACCAGGTTCGGGGTGAGCTCGTTGAAGACCGGGGCGAGGTGCAGGATGTCGGGCCGGCCCTCGGTCACGAACGAGTCGATCGGTGCAGCGACCGACAGCAGGCGTTGCGGTCCGTCGGCGGCGTCGGGTCCGAAGCCGAACCGCGTGTCCCGCCCGGTGTCGTGGACTTGCAGCGCGGTGCCCGCCGGGAGCGCTGCCGCCGCGTCGGTCGCGACGTCGGGCGTGCACGACGTGACGACGGTGACCCGGCACCCCATCGTCGCCGCCTGCGCGGAGGAGAAGAAGACGGTGCCGCCGAGACGCGGCGGCGCGTCGACCAGTTCGTCCACACAGACGTGTCCGATCGCGACGTACTGCGGAGCGCCCGGCTCGGGAGGTTCGGTCTGCACGGTGGGCGACAGTACCGGTCGATAGGGTCGACGCTCATGATCAACTGGATCACCGCCTCCCCTCGCCGCGACCGCGACGGCCTGCTGATGGTCGTCGACGGGGGAGCGACCCACTCCCGTGTGGTCATCGCCGACACCACCGGCGAGCTCCTCGGGTTCGCGACGGGCCAGCCGACCAACGCGCGATCGGTCGGTGTCGAGCAGGCGGCAGCGAACCTCTCCGACACCCTGCGCCGGGCCATCGCCGAGGGCTCCGGCGATCCCGACGACGTCGTCTACGGCCTCGTCACGAGCGCGGCGGTCGATACCGACGAGCAGTCCGAGAACCTGTCGGAGGCCGCTCGGTCGCTCCTTCCGAACGCGACCGTGTTCTCCGTGCCCGACACGATGGGGTGCTGGGCTGCGACCAACCGGCTCGGGCCGGCCGTCGCCGTCATCTCCGGTACCGGCAGCGTCGTCGTGGCCGCCGATCGGGCGCGGGGCCTGTGGCGGCGGTTCGGTGGCTGGGACTTCCTCCTCGGTGACGAGGGCTCGGGCTACTCGCTCGGTCGGGCGGCGTTGCAGGAGACCCTGCTCGTGAGCGAGGGCCGGTCGGGCGCCGAAGCGTTGAGCGCGGCCGTGCTCGCCAGCAAGCCTGCCGCAGCGAAGCACGTGACCGACGCCGAAGACCTACCCGACGCGGTCCACACTCCTGCGATCGACAAGGCGTGGATCGCCTCGTTCGCTCCGCTGGTGTTGGGCCTCGCCGACTCTGGCGACGAGCACTGCCTGGCGATCGTCCGTCGTGAGATCCGCATCCTGGCCGGAGCCGCCGTGGCGGGAATCGACGCGCTCGGGGTCGAGGGCGGTGCCTCGACCCCTGTCGGTCTCTTCGGCGGAACGTTCAACTCGCCGTCGCTGCACGCTGCCTTCGTCGACGCGGTGTGCGAGCTCACCGCCCGTCCGTTCGACGCGGCCGTGCCGGCCCACACGGCGCTCGTCGGTGCGTACGCCATGGCGTTGGGTGCCGATCCGTCGGTCAGCGCGGCGGAGATCGACGCCGCGTCCGATCGCCTTGCATCGTCGCTGTCGTCACGTCCCGGGACGTGAACGCGCCCACAGCAGCGCGGCGAGCGCCAGCGATCCATACACCACGTATCCCACGGCCATCGGGGTCACCGACCGGTCGATCATCGAGTCGAACACCTGAGCGAGGAGCGCTCCGCCGGCGAGCGTGACGAACCCGAGGATCGCCGACGCCGTTCCCGCCAGGCGGCCCATCGGCTCGAGCGCGAGCGAGTTGCACATCGGCGACATGAGCGTCGGCAGCGAATTGGACAACGCGAGCCAGACGAACCAGGCCGCGAACGGCGGGCGGCCGTCGGTGAGCAACATCATCACGAGCCCTCCGGTAGCGAGGGTCACGAACGAGATGGCGGCGACCAGGGCCATGGTGCGGGCGCCATGCATCCGAATCAGCCGGTTGTTGCCCACGAGCGCCAACGACATCACGGTGCCGGCGATTCCGAAGAACAGGGCGAACTGCGATCCCCGACCGTAGATCCGGTCGATGATCGGTTGACCGCTCCCGAGGAAGATCACGAACGCTCCGGTCGCGAACGTCTGGGCGAGGATGTAGCCGACCGTCGCCCGGGTGCGAACGACGGCACCCAGCGCCTCGAGCAGCGGACCGGCGGCGAGGGGCCGACGGTCCTCGGGCCGGAGGGTCTCGCCGAACGCGAGCGTCCATACGAACCCGACGGCGGCGATGACGAGCGCGGCGACGAACACGGCACGCCACGAGCCGGATGCGAGGATCAGCTGGCCGAACGACGGGACGAAGATCGGGCCGATGAGGAACACCGCCATGATGACGGTCACGACCCGGGCCATCTCGTCGCCGTCGAAGAGGTCGCGGGCGATCGCCGTCCGCAGCACCGCCGGAGCCGCCGCCCCGAGGCCCCACACACCTCGGGCCACCAGCAGCAACGTGAACGACGGTGCGATCGCGGCGCCGAGTGCGCCGATCGCTGCGAGCACGATCCCGATCTGCAGGCATCGACGCCGACCGAAGCGGTCCGATGCGGGGCCGAACACGAGCTGACCGGTCGCCATGCCGAGGAAGTACGTCGTTCCGACCAACGACACCTGTCCGTCCCCGTCCGACAGCGAGAACGTGTCGCTGATCCGGGCGAACGCCGGAAGTGCGATGTCGACGCCGACCGCCATGACGATGCCGAGGAAGGCCAGGTAGGCGACGGTGGCCCGCTGTGAGCGATCGTCGGTGGCCCGCTGCGCATGATCGGCAGGGGGATGTCGTGTGGCCATGGCGGGGCCAACCTACCCAAGGTCGCACACCTGCCCGCCCGTTCGATCTAATGTCTGGGGGAGGCGGATATGACATGAAACTGAACCTGGGGAACAGTCATACGGTGAGGCGTCGACTCGATGACCTCCGATACCTTCCGGCGGACGTGGCCAAGCGGGCGCGCTCGGCGAGAGAACGCGGCCTCGCCGCGTGGGCCGGCTACGGCCTGGGCCAGCGATTGAGCAGCCTCGGTCTGGCGTTGGCGGTGGTCGTGGCACTGGTTGTCGTCGTCACGGGCGGCGGCGAGGGTGGCCTCAACCTCGTCGTCACCGACGAACAGCTCGCCGCGTCCGACGGTTCGGGCGTGACCGCAGCTCCTCGTCGTGACGGCGACATCGGAGCGTCGTCGGTCGACGACACGGCAGCACCCGCGACGGCGGCGGCCGCCACGGCGGCCGATCCGACGTTCGTCGATGACACCGCGACGGTCGGCCAAGCCGAGGCCGGCGGGCCGCAGGTCCTCGGCATCACCACGGTGCCGGGCCGATCCAACCGTGCGGCCAAGTCCGCTGCGGCGGCGAAGTCGGCCAAGGCGACCGCCGACAAGGCGGCGACGAACAAGCCGAACAGCTCCGCACTGGCAGCGTTCTTCGGCGCCGCGATACGAGGCTCCAAGACGGAGTCGCCGGCCTCGTCGCCGTCGGCCCCGTCGGCTCCGAGCTCGCCGTCGACCCCGAGCTCGCCGTCCGCGCCGGCGCCCGCTGCGACGAACCCGCCGACCACTCGTCCTCCCGCGACGACGCCGCCGACCACTCGTCCTCCGGCGACGACGCCCCCCACGACGCGGCCGCCCGTCACTGCGCCTCCGACGACTCGTCCCCCGGTCACGGCGCCTCCGACGACGCGTCCCCCGGTCACCCTTCCTCCCACCACGGAGCCCCCGGTCACCCTTCCTCCCACCACGGAGCCGCCGGTGACATCGCCGCCGACGACCGCGCCGGACCCGACCCCCGATCCTCCTCGCCCGATGCCCCCTCAGAACTGACCGGCGTCTGCCGGCCCGCTCCGCACCGTTCCGTGATCCTGTTCGCCCATCGTGGCGCGAGCGCGAGCGCTCCGGAGAACACGCTCGCTGCGTTCGAGTTGGCGCTCGGGCTCGGGGCGACCGGCCTCGAGAGCGACGTCTGGTTGACCGCTGACGGGGTGGCCGTCCTCGATCACGACGGCTTCGCCGACGACGGCCACCTCGTGCACATCAACACGGTCGCGGCCTCCGATCTGCCACCGCACATCCCGACCCTTGCCGAGCTCTACGACATCGAGGGTGCCGGCGGGGTCGAGCTGTCACTCGACGTCAAGGACCTCGCCGCCGTCGACGAGGTCGTGCGCGTGGCTCGGGCGGCCGGATCGGCGGAGCGGCTCTGGCTCTGTCACCACCGGTGGCGGGAGGTGGCGCAGTGGCGCGAGCGTGCGCCCGAGGTCCGGCTCGTCGACTCGACGTACGTGGGCTTCATGTCGGGCGGGCCACAGCAGCGGTTGGAGCAACTCGTCGATGCCGGCATCGACGCGTTGAATCTCCACCACAGTGAATGGACCCAGGAGTTGCGCGACCTCGTGGCTCGGCACGGACTGTTCGCCCTCGCATGGGACGCGCAGGATCCCGGGTCACTGCGGCGCCTGGCCGACCTCGAGGTCGACGGCGTGTTCAGCGACCACGTCGACCGGATGGTCGCCGCGGTCGGGCACTGAGCGGCTCACTGACCGGCTCCTGGGCGGGTCCTGAGGAACGACGAGGGATTCACAGCGACCTCCCAGGCCGCTCCCAGGCCGGGCGGCGGCCGTGCCCCGATCCTGAGGTCACCCACCAGCGCCCGAGAGCGGGCCGACCCAGAGGAGCCGCCATGTTGCGTTCACGCACCACCACCCCCGACCATGCCCACGACGACCACGACGACCACGACGGTGGTCTGCAATTCGACCTGTCGACCCTCGTCAACCGCCGCCGGAGCCTGGCGTTGCTCGGCGGCGCCGGTCTGGTGTCGCTGGCTGCCTGTCTCCCCGAGGGGTCCTCCGACTCGACCACGACCACCACATCGGCGTCCGGTGGCGGGACGAGCACCACGACCGGGAGCGGCACCAGCTGCTCGGCCATCCCCGAGGAGACGGCCGGCCCCTACCCGGGTGACGGTTCCAACGGTGTGAACGTCCTCTCGCAGAGCGGTGTGGTCCGCAGCGACATCCGTTCGAGCTTCGGGTCGTCCACCACGACGGCCACCGGCAGCGCGCTCGAGATCGTGCTGAAGGTGCTCGACACCTCGAACAGCTGCAACCCCCTCGTCGGTGCCGCCGTGTACCTCTGGCACGCGAACATCGACGGGAAGTACTCCATGTACTCCCAGGGCGTGACCAACGAGAACTACCTCCGCGGCGTGCAGGAGACCGACTCGAACGGCGAGGTTCACTTCACCAGCATCTTCCCCGGCTGCTACGACGGGCGCTGGCCCCACCTCCACTTCGAGGTCTACCCGAGCGTCGCCAAGGCGGTCGCGGCCGGTAACAAGCTGCGCACCTCCCAGATGGCGATGCCCCAGGACGTCTGCCAGCAGGTCTACGCGACCTCGGGCTACAGCCAGAGCATCACCAACCTCTCGCGGGTGTCGCTCAAGACCGACAACGTGTTCTCCGACGGTTACTCCCTGCAGCTGGGCACGATGACCGGCAGCGTGGGCGACGACCTGAGGGCGACTCTCGCCGTCCCGGTCTGATCAACCGACGGTTGGACTCAGAGCCGAACGAAGAAGTAGTCGTTCTCGTGTTGCATCCGTAGTTCGAGGCCCGCGGCGCTCGCCGCGGCCGTGACGGCCGCTGTGGCACCGGCGCGGTAGCGATCGTGGGTCTCGACGATGAAGCAGCGGGCGTGCGCGAGCAGCTCGGCGAGGCCGTGATCGGCGAGCTCGCGCTCGCCGCCTTCGACATCGAGCTTCACGACAGCGATCTGCTCAGGGCTGCCGATCTCGCGATACACCTCGTCGAGAGTCATCGCCGGCACGGCATGCCCATCGACGACCTCGGCGTCCTCGATGGCTTCGCCGTCGAAGCGGAGCCCGCAGAAGTCATTGGATGCGGCGGCCTCGGGATTGAGCTGGAACGCGACCCCGCCGTTGGCTGTGACTGCAGCCCCCATCACCTTGATGCGGGCCCCATAGCGGGCGGCGTTGCGGGTGAGCACGGCCCGGCTGCGGTCGAACGGCTCGAAGGCGGTGATCGTCGACCGGGCGTACAGGCTGGCGAACAGGGTGGCCGTGGTTCCGATGTTGGCGCCGATGTCGAGGATCGGGTCGGTCGTGGACCGCTCGACGATCTTCGGGAGCTCGAGGTAGATCGGGCTGAGGCGGGCTTCGGCCAGCATCTCCAGGTCGCTCAGCTCGCCCGAGATCGTGATCGGGTGTTCCAAGCCGGGGATCTTGAGGTCGCGCTCGCGGGCCTTCTGCCCGGTGAACCGGTCGCCGATCAGCTTGGCCGTCGTCACGGTGCCGACGGCGGCGTGCATGATCCGGAAGTTGTCGATCTTTGTCACTGGATCCTCGTTCGTCCTGGTTCGTTTCGCGTTGGAGCTGGAGCGAGCTTCGTGAAGAACAGTACCCGTAGAGGCTGTGCCATGCCTTTGGACTGGATCAGCGCTGTGGTTGGGGAGATCCCGACGGTGTGATCGGGACCGGAATCGGGAAGATGTCGACGTCCTTCCGCTCGAGGGAGGCGACGAGGTCGGCGAGTCCACGGTCGTTGCCGTCCCACACCACGACGGCGGCGTCGGCCGTACCGACCATCCAGCGGTCACGGTCGCCCGCGGCCTTGCCGGCGGCCTGCCGGGTCGCAGGTGCGCTGCGGCCGAGGGTGATGGTGGACCGCGCACCGTCGAGCAGCGAGCGATAACGGCGCCGGCTCGAATCGGGCCAGACCTTGTCGGGGTCGGGATAGGGCAGCACGGCCACGAACGGGATTGCCTCGTCGATGCAGGCCTGGGCGGCGATCTGCTCAGCGCCCAGGCCCAGTCCGGTGAGCACCACGAGATCGGGATGGATCTGGCGCCATGCCCGCAGTACGTCGCGGAGGCGACTCCGGACGTCGGCTGCCGTCGGGTTGTCGACGTCGTAGCCGCCGAGCTGCGGAGGGCGGTGACCGAAGGCCGCGACCTTCCAACCGGCGATGCCCGATGATGCTGTTGAGGGCGCCGGGCCCGTGTCGACAACGTCGGCCTCGCCCAGGTCCGTGGGCGGTTCGCCGCCCGACCGGGCGCCCTGGGTCCGGGCCGCCTCGACGGCGAGGCGGTCGACCACGTCGTTCATCTCGTCGCCGCTGTGGCCCTTGACCCACTCGAACGTGATCTCGTCGCGTCGGGCGAGATACAGGCCGATCAGTGGCTTCCACAGGTCCTGGTTCTTGACCGGTTCCTTCTTCGCGTTCTTCCAGTCGCGCCGCTCCCAGCCGTCGTACCAGCGCTGCTTGAAGCAGTCGACGACGTACTTGGAATCGCTGACGATGCGGAGGGGTCCCTCGATGGCGCGGATCGCTTCGAGCGCCGCCTGCACCTCCATCCGCTGGTTCGTGGTGGCAGCAGCGGAACCGCTCGCGAACGCTCCGCCCGGCACGGCCCATGCCCATCCGCCCGGGCCGGGGTTCCCGATGCAGGCGCCGTCGGTGTAGGCGGTCGTGGCGTCGGGGGAGGGGGTCGTGGTGGTCATCGGCGTCGACGTTACCGACCTCGGTTTGACGCGTTCGGCCTCTAGCCTGCCCCGATGGGTCGGTCGACAGTGCGGTTCGGTGACGTCTGGCTGCCGGCGATGGGCCGGGTCGACGATCGGGAGGAGCCGCCTCGATGACGCTCCTGGTGAGCCTCCACTTCGTGGTGGGACTCGCCCTCGTCGCTCTGGGGAGTCGCGTCGATCGGCGGGCTCTGCTCGTCGGCGCCCTCGCTCCGGCGGCGGTCGTCGTCTGGTTGGTGACACGAATCGGCGACCTCGGGTCGGGTCGGGTCGTGGCGGAGTCGACCTCGTGGGCCCCCGGACTCGGGCTCTCCGTCGATCTACGGCTCGACGGGTTCGCCGCGCTCATCGTGTGCCTCGTGT
>WBZU01001061.1_pt1 | contig 16631 bp, 18 predicted proteins | sample 5204311 | NCBI WGS metagenome assembly WBZU01 (sample SAMN12344359, study PRJNA552823) | activated sludge metagenome | biome: Activated sludge suspended growth; feature: Nitrification reactor; material: Wastewater; isolation source: activated sludge from nitrification reactor of wastewater...
GTCATAGCCGCCGGGCACGGTCACCGCCACTCCGGTCCGGGCCCATTGGCGGATCTGGCCGCCGACTTCGCTGCGCAGGAAGTCCAACGGGCCGATGACCCCGCCCGGGCAGGCGACGACGACGTCGAGGCCGGTGGCGGCCAGGACCCGGCGGGTGGCCTCGGCCTTGGTCACCTCGTAGGCGGAGCCGGTCGTCGCCAAGGGGGTCGACTCGTCGATCACGCCCGCACCGGCGGGCGCGGCGAAGGCGTGCACGCTGCCGGCATACAACAGTCTGGATACTCCCGCCGTCCGGCACGCGTCCAGCACATTGACCGTGCCCTCGACGTTGATCCGATGGACCTGCTCGTCGCTGGCGTCGCCGATGCTGACGAGGGACGCGAGGTGGACGACTCGGTCGACTCCCTGGAACGCGGCAACGAGCGTCTCAGGCCGGGTGATGTCGGCGCGGACGATGTCAACGGGAAGACCCTGCAGGGACGGCGGGTCGGCGCGGCGGTGGACCATTGCTCGCACCGGACCGACACCCCCGGCGAGCAGTTCGCGGACCAGGACGTTGCCCAGGTGCCCGGCGGCGCCTGTCACGAGGATCACGTCGGCAGCATACGGTCGACAATGGAGGCATGCCCGCCGCCGAGTTCCGCGATCCGAGGTTGGAAGCCACGCTCGAACGGGCTTGGGCCCGCAGCCGCCTGTCGTTGCGGACTCGCGTCGAGCGGCTCACCGACAAGAGCTGGCACATCGCCCAATGCGCGGCGGCGGCGGGGGTCGGGTGGTGGTTCGCGTCCGGGGTGCTTGCGCATACAATGCCCTTCTTCGCGCCCATTGTGGCCGTCATCTGCCTGGGGATGACCTATGGGCAGCGGTTGCGCCGCGTCGCCGAGGTGACCGTGGGCGTCGCCCTGGGAGTGGCGATCGCCGATGTCTTCGTGGGCTTCGTCGGGAGCGGCCCCTGGCAGGTGAGCGTCGTCGTGCTCGTGTCGATGTCGATCGCGTTGCTGCTCGATGCCGGCCAGTTGCTCGTCATGCAGTCGGCAGTTCAGTCGATCGCGGTCACCGTGCTCGTCCCCACCGGATCGGCGGCCTTCGGCCGGTGGCTGGACGCTGTGGTGGGGGGCGGGGTGGCGCTTGTGTTCGCGACGATCGTTCCTCGCGCGGCACTGCGCCAACCTCGGCGGCAGGCCGCCCACGTCGCCCGGACCATGGCGACCTTGGTGCGAGATGCCGCCCACAGCGCGCGCGAGGGTGACGTCGAGCGATCGGCTCGGGTCTTGGCCACGGCACGGGAGACCGACTCACTCATCCGGGAGCTGCAGGCCGCGGCCGACGAGGGCCTGTCGGTCATCGCGTCAACCCCCTTCAGACGCACCGATGCCGGCAGTGTGCGGTCCATCGCGTCGATCGTCGAGCCGTTGGATCGGGCCCTGCGCAGCACCCGGGTCCTGGTGCGCCGGGTGAGCATCGCGGCATACCACGGCGTCGAGGTGCCTGATGCGGTGGTTGCCTTGCTGCACGACCTGGCGGATGCCGTTGACGTCCTGGACCGGGCCTGGGCGGAGAACCGCGCGGCGGAATTCGCCCGGCCGGGGTTCCTTGCGCTCGCGGAACGGACCTCGACCGTCGACCCGGACGGGTATCACACGACCGTCCTGCTGGCCCAGCTCCGCTCGCTCGTCGTCGACCTGCTTGAGCTCAGCGGCCTGGACCACGAGGAAGCCGTCGACGCCGTCCCGCCGCTGTCCGGTTGACTGCCGCTGCACCATGGCCCGCGACGGCGTATGCCGTTGCCCCAGTCAGTGGGTGTAGGTCTGGTCCAAGAGGTCGTCGCACACCTGGCGGGCCAGGCGCACCTGCATTGACTGCATCTCCGCCTGCACGGCCGAGAGCACCCCCGCCGACGGCCTGGCGGTGCCGGGCGTCGATCCCAGCCGGGTCAGCAGGTCAATCCGCAGCTCGGTCGGCGGGTGGGTGGCATCCCACCGATGTGTCGGGACCGGCGCGGGGACGACCGAGGCGGGGTCCGACTGGCGTCGGACCGCTCGCTCGGCGAGCAAGGCAAAGGGGTCCTCGCCCCGGCGGACCGCTGCAGCGGCAGCGGTGTGTAGCCCGACGACGTCGACCGACAGCGAGGAGGCCAGTCCTGCCGAACCAGCGGCCAGCGCTGCGCGGCGGTCCGCGAGGTATTCGCGGTACTGCCCGTCGTTGGCGGCGAGTCGCTCGAAGGCGAGCAGGGCGAGGAAGGGGGGGATCGCCAGGACTCGCAGGACCGCTCGGGTGACCCGCCCTTCGAAGGAAACGGTGAGGTCCTCGGAAGGTGACCTGAGAACCTCACGCAGCGGATCGACCGGGCCTGCATCTAGCATCATCGAAACGGTCCGGCGGAGGATCGAGGATGTGGCGTACTTCAGACGCCCTTGGGCTGTGTCTCGGCCAGCGAGGTGGCCGAGTTCGTGTCCCATCACACCCAGCCGTTCGTCCCAGGTCGAAGCGGCCCAGAACGGCAGCCCCAGCACCAGGGTGTCCTTCCCCCGCCACCCGAAGCGCCCGACATAGGCGTTGAACGAGGTGTCTACCCCGATCCGCTCGGGAGTCGGGGTGCCGACGGCTGCGGCCAGGTGGGCAACCACCTGGTGCAGGTGTGGCGTGGTGGACCGGTCCAGAACGGTGACATCGTCCGGAAGAGGGACGGGACGGGGGATGAGGAGTGCGGCGAGCACCAACCACCCGATGACGACCAGGACCCAGGCCACGACGCCGGTGGCGTGCGCCGTCGCCCAGACCATGCCGACTACCGCTGCGGCGATCACGGCAAGCACGCCGACGGCGAAGACGAGTGGAGCGGTCATCCGAGGCGGCTGCACCGGCCCGAATCCCGCTTCCACAAGCCGAGCGTGCATCCGGCGAGCGGCGTCGTCGACACTGCGTTGCAGCTGACTGCGCATCCATCCAGCGATCGACATGAGCGTCCCCTGTCTCGTCCGAACTCAGCGCTGGTGGGGTCCGCTCGTTCCTCGCGTCCCCCAGTTGCGCTTGATCGTCAGCGGCCTTGGCATGGGGCCGCTTCCTCAGCGCTGGTGGGGTCCGCTCGTTCCTCGCGTCCCCCAGCTGCGCTTGATCGTCAGCGGCCGAGACGAGCGTAGACCTGCTCAGTCGCGGCCTTGGTCGTGCGCCACCAGGCCTCGTTCGCGGCATACCAGTCAATCGTCTGACGCAACCCGGCGCGGATGTCCTGGTAGCGCGGTGCCCAGCCGGTCTCGGCGCGCAACTTGCTCGAGTCGATGGCATAGCGCAGGTCGTGGCCCGGACGGTCGTTGACGTGCTCGAACCAGTCGGCGGGCCTGCCCATGAGCTCCAGCAGCAACGCGATGATCTCGCGGTTGTTGCGTTCGCCGTCGGCGCCGATGAGGTAGGTCTCGCCCAACCGGCCGCGCTCGATGATCGCGATGACGGCGTCGTTGTGGTCATCGACATGGATCCAGTCGCGGACGTTGGCGCCAGCGCCGTAGAGCTTCGGGCGGACCCCGTCGAGGATCCCGGTGATCTGGCGAGGGATGAACTTCTCGACGTGCTGGCGCGGTCCGTAGTTGTTCGAGCAGTTCGACAAAGTCGCCTGGATCCGGAACGACCGGATCCAGGCCCGGACCAGCAAATCGGCGGCACCCTTGCTCGCCGAATAGGGGGAGGATGGGTTGAGCGGCGTGGACTCGGTGAACCGGGCGGGGTCGTCGAGCTCGAGGTCGCCGTAGACCTCGTCGGTCGAGATGTGGTGGATCCGCTTGCCGTGCTTGCGAACTGCTTCCAGCAGCCGGTAGGTGCCGATGATGTTCGACTCCATGAACGGCCACGGGTTGTCCAGCGAGTTGTCGTTGTGCGACTCGGCGGCGAAGTGGACGACGAGGTCGGTCGCGGCGACGAGGCGCTCGACGAGGTCGGCGTCGGCGATCGATCCTTCGACGAACTCGATCTGCCCCTCGACGGGGGCGAGGGAGGCCCGGTTGCCGGCGTAGGTGAGGGCGTCGAGCACCGTCACCTCCCAGTCGGGTCGGGTCTCGCGCACGCGCAGAACGAAGTTGGCGCCGATGAAACCGGCGCCGCCGGTGACGAGGACCTTCATGTCGGGATCTCCTGGGGTTGGGTGGGGTCAGCGGGGGTTGGCACGGCCCGTAGGCCGGGCGGTTCGGGGGTGCTCGCCGAAGGCCCGGAGTTGAACTCCACTTCCAAGGCGAACCGGTGCGCCAGATAGCGGTGGTCGGACAGGGCGAGGGGTATGCCGTCCGCCCCCGTCGCGACCCGGCGCACCAGGAGCAGGGGCACGCCCGTTGCCGTGCCAAGCAACTCGGCATCGGCAGCGCTGGCCAATCCGGCGGTGATGGTCTGGCGGACCGTGGCGATGGCATGCCCGGCCCGGGTGAGGCTGGCCCATAACCCCGGGTCGGCAGCGTCGAGGCGGCTGAGCCGATCGGCATACTCCTGGGGCACCCATTCGTGGGCGACGTCCAGGGCTTCGCCGTCGACCCGGCGCACCGATCGGACGTGCAGGACCGAGGCTCCCGCCGGGATCCGCAAGACCGCGGCGACCGGCACGGGAGCCGGGAGGAAGGAGAAGTCGGCAACCTCGCGGCATACCGTGGCGCCCGACTCGGCCAGCGCGGAACCGGCGTGCCGGAAGGTGCCCAGGGCGAGCCGCTGGTGGTATGCCGTGCCAGTGAGGAACCAGCCCGCCCCGTGCCGCGCCGTGACCAGGCCCTCGTCGCGCAGGGTCTCCAGGGCGCGGCGAACCGTCGGCCGGGACACCCCATAGCGGGCGCAGAGCTCGGACTCGGACTCCAAGGCGCCGTGCGCGCCGATGTCGCCCAGGGCGACCCGCTCGCGCAGGTCGTGGGCGATGGCAGCGAACCGAGAACTTGTCATTGACTTGTAATATACACACCCTCGATGGCTTGCGCACGGTGGGGCACCTACGATGAGCGTCATGACGCGTTTCAGGGGGTTGGTTGCCAGTCTTGCGCTGGTGCCGCTGCTGTCTGGTTGTCTGGTCGTCAGCGCCCTCGGGATGGCCAACGGTCAGGCTCCGGCGGCCGCCGGTCCGTCGGCGACCTCAGCAACCCCGGCGAGCGCGAGCTCCAGCGCATCGTCAGCCAGTTCGAGCGCGTCGAGCAGCAGCTCCACGACGTCGGTGACATCGGCGACGACTCCACCGGCGCCTGCGGCCCCTCCCGCCCTGCCCGCCGGGACCAGATGGGCCACGTTCGACGACCAGCAGGTGCGCTTCGCCGTCGCGTCGGCGTGGATCGAGATCAAACCCGCAACGATGCAGACGGCGGCGACGATCCCTGCCGACGTCAAGGCACTGGCCAAGAAGCTGGGTCTGAGTGCCACCGAGTTGGTCAAGCGCTTCGACGATGTGGACCTGGCCTATCTCGCCATGCCCGTCGGGGGCTATTCGACCAACCTCGCCATCCTGAGCGCAAACACCGGCTCGCTTCCGGACGACGAGTGGGTGAAGGAGACCTATTCGGCGAATGGGAAACTCAAGATCCTGGGGATTGAGCGGATGCCGACCCCTGTTGGAGATGGAATGCGCATCAGTGCCTCGGGCAGCGTGCGAAGCATGTCCATCGCGGCGGCGACGATCATCGTGGATGTCGGCCGCGACTGCGTCATCTTCGAGATCGCCGGCCGAAAGCGCGCCGATGTCGATCAGGCCGCCGCAACCCTGCTGTCGACGCTCCACTCGATCTGAGGTCTGTTCCCGTGCCGTGGTGGCTGGTCCTGCTCGGCGTTGCCGCGGTCTTCTCATGGATCTCGGTCACGATTCTGATCCGCAATAACCCCGACGAGGAGTTGGGTTGGTTCAGATCCCCCTCGGTCGCTCCGCTGTCGCAGGTGTGGTTCCTTGGCGGTGGGGTCGCGTGTGCCTGGCTGGGCGGGTCGTATGCCGCGGACACCCCCATGGGCGGGTGGGCCTACCCGCTGGCAGCGCTTGTCGTCCTCGTGCCGTGGGGGATCGTCCGCTGGGGGCATAACCGCCGCCTGAAGTGACGGTCTCAGCAGATCGCTGCCCATCGGCGTGTATCTCCGGGCTCGTGAACGGGTCTTTGTGGGAAACAATCGTCGACTCCCCGGCAGGAGAGCCCACATGGCCGTCGCGCTCCAACCGATCCGTTCCAAGGCTGCGGCCCACGGGCCCGCCAATCCGGCAACGCCCTATCTGGACCTGGATCTGGGAATCGCGCTCGATCAGTTCGTCGCGTTGGCCGCGGCGTTGCCAGGGACGGCAATCCACTATGCCGTCAAGGCCAACCCGCACCCGGACCTCTTGCGCGCCCTGTATGCCGCGGGCAGCCGTTTCGATGTCGCCTCACCGGCGGAGGTCGCCGGCGCCCTGCAGGCCGGGGCACATCCCGAGGACCTCGTCTACAGCAATCCGGTGAAGCGCCGGGCGGATGTGCACACGGCATACGCCATGGGGGTTCGGCTGTTTGTCGTGGACTCTCCCGAGGAGACCGCCAAGGTGGCCGAGGCAGCCCCCGGTGCAGCCGTCCTCGTCCGGCTCGTGACGTCGGGCGAAGGCTCGGACTGGCCGCTCTCGCGCAAATACGGCTGCTCGACCCCGGAGTGCATCCAGGTGTTGCTGGAGGCCGACCGGCTCGGGCTCGATGCAGCCGGTGTCGCCTTCCACGTCGGGTCACAACAGCGTGATCCGCAGGCCTGGCGAAGCCCGATCCTCGCAGCCGGGCGGATCTTCCAAGCCGTCCGACACGCCGGTCTCACCCCGCGGCTGTTGGACATCGGCGGGGGATTCCCGGCCCTGCATGAGGGCCATCACCCGTCGTTCGCCACCTACGGCGAGGCGATCCAAGCCGCGCTGACCGAGGCCTTTGGCGCGGACCGGCCGGTGACCCTGGCCGAGCCCGGCCGCGGGATCGTCGGCGACGCGGGGACGCTCGTCGCGTCCGTCGTCACGGTGTTGCAACGTGGCCCGGTCCGGTGGGTGTACCTCGACGCGGGTGTCTACACCGGTCTGGTCGAAACGCTCGACGAAGCGATCCGCTACCGACTGATCACCTCGGCCGACGGCGGCCCAACCGGCCCGGCGGTCCTTGCCGGCCCCACCTGTGACAGTGCCGATGTCCTCTACGAACGCACCCCGGTCCAGCTGCCGCTTGCCCTGGCCGAGGGCGACACGGTTCATCTGCTGTCGGCAGGGGCCTACACCACGTGCTACTCGACGGTGGGTTTCAACGGGTTCGCGCCCCTGCCCACGCGCATGGTGTCCGGTCCGGTCCGCTCATGAACCGGCAGGTTTGGCGAGTCATCGGCTCGCATGCCGGTGCTGCCGTCGGCATGGGCCTGCCGTGGCCGATGCTCCTCATCGTTGTGGAGGACTCGACGACCTCGCACGTGCTGCTCGGGTTGGCCGGTGCCGCTCGGCTCGCGCCCTACGTCGCTCTGTCGTGGCTCTCGGGACGACTGGCCGACCGGCGGGAGCGGGCTCGGATCGTCCGGCTATCGCTCTGGGCGCGGCTGGGCTTCCTGCTGGCGTGTGCCGGTGCGCTGGCGGCCGGCTTGCCCGTGCTGGCGGTGCTGGCCGCGACCGCCGCGATCGTCGCCGGCACACCGGCATACCCTGCCCTGGCCGCTGGTATGCCGCGCCTGGCCGGACCGGCGACCGCGCGAGCGACCAGCCTGCTCGTCACTGTCGAAGTCGCCTCGTTCGTCGTCGGGCCGGCCATCGGCGGGTTGTTCGTGGGACGGCTACCCCATGGGTGGGTCGCCCTCGCCGGAGCGTTGCTCGTCGTCGCGTCGATCGTCGCCTTCGGGCGGATCGCCATGCCAGCGCCCGATGTGGCGGGAGCGGATCTGGCTGGTCGCGGGGTGTGGAGCCTGCTGCGAGGCAACTCCTCAGCCCGGCACGCTCTGGCCGTCGTTGCTGTCGTCAACGCGTTGTTGAGTGTTCTTGGCTTGTTGCTGCTCCAACTCGCGCACGAGGTCTGGGCGTCGGGGGACGAGGGTTTCGGGGTGGCGACGGCGGTCCTGGGGTTCGGGGCGCTGGGTGCTCCCGCCTTCGCCCACACCCGGACCATGAGCTCGGGCCGAGCGTGCTTGCTGACGTTGGCTGGGGCGGCGGCTGCCTTCGCAATCCTTCCGGGCGGGCCTGCGTCGCTGTGTGCGCTCGCGGTCATCGGGGCGGTGGCCGTCTGCTGTGAGAACGTCGCCACCGCGGTGCTGCAGACCTCGGTGCCCGATGAGCTCCGGGCCAGTGTGCTCGGCCTGGGCGACACGGTGATGGTCGGGGCCGCGCTCGTCGCTGCGGTCGCGACGCCGTGGCTGGGCGATCAGCTTGGCCCGGTCACCCTCGTCTTGCTCGTCGCCGCGGGGACCGGCGCGCTGGCTCTGTCGTGGAGTTCGCTGCCGCCACCGACGGCGGGGGTGGCCGAAGACCCAGGCGGCGAGCAGCAGTCAGACGCAGGTGAGGAGCATCGACGCGAGCGCGTCCCGCTCCGGGAGCGTCACGGTGAGCCGGTAGGTGGCCTTCACGGCCACAAAGGCGCGCGCATAGTCACACTGCTGCGCGGTGGGCGGCGCCCACGTCTCCGGCCCAGCGTGGTTCTTGGTGAAGTTCACATCGCCCCCGACCGCGCGTAGTTCGGGTGCAGCCAGGTCATTGGCGAAGGCCACCCGCTGAGCGTCGGTCCAGTCCCGCGCACCCGACACCCACGCGTTGTAGAGCGGGACGAGGTGGTCGATCTGGATGCGCTGGGCCTGGCTGGGGTCCTTGAGGTTGCTGAAGGTCATCGTGGCGCCCGTATAGGGGTCGATCCAGCTCCCGCTGATGGCCTCCGCGCAGGTCTTGTCGTGCGCCGCGATCCGCCGAGTGGTCACGGTGGCCGCTTGGCGGACGAGGACGTCCTGCCGGGTCGAGCAGCCGTTGCGATCCAGGTCCGGCCAGGTGTCCGGGCCGAACCGCCCACGGCAGTAGGTGTCGCCTCCGCTGCGGGGGGCGACCGGCAAGCCCGCAAGTGCCGTTCGTGAGGCGACGGCGTCCGGCACCGGCCGCTGGTCGTGCGGTTGCGCCGGTATGCCGTCCACGGACGCCGGCAGACACTCACCCACGGCGGTGGTCGGGACGGCTGAGGCTCGGCTGGGGGAAGGCGCCGGCCCGGCGTTGGATGCTGTGGAGGCTCTGTCGCCGGACGGGGACGGGGCGGAGCGAGGCGACCACACGGCATACCCGATGCCGGCAAGCACGCACAGCAGGACGGCGCCTGCAAGCCACCCGCGCAGGCGCCGATGTCGCGTTCCGCGCACCGCCACGAAGCCCGAGGGTAGCCCCAGGGGCACCCTGGCCCCCGGTCCAACAGCAGCGCGCCGTGGGATTGCGCTGCCGAGCGCCGCGAGTCACAGCTGCGACACAGCTTGGAGGCCGTGAGCGTCGTCAGACGGGGAGCAAGCGGCTGCCTCTCCGTGAGCGCTCGCCGATCGTTCGGGCCCGGGCGGCGTCCGCCAACTCGTCAGCGGCCCGCTGGCACCGGTCGGCCAGGGCGTCACTCGGTGACGCGCCGGACCCCGCGCCGGTCGTCGCCCAGTCGATGTCCGCGGCATACACGGCGGTGGGCACGACGGACGCGCCGAGGCCACTGACGACGGGCCGCACGACCAGATCGGCAACGAGGGTATGCCGCGGCGAGGCCCCCGCAACCGCGACCAGCGTCGGGAGCCCGGTCAGCGCCTGCGGCCCGAGCACGTCGAGATAGAGCTTGGTCAGCGCGCTGAACGACGCGTTGTGGCACGGGGTGGCCAGCACCAGCGCGTCGGCGCGTCCGGTCACCTCGCGCACCCAGGCCGACCCCGAGCTGCTGGCCCCGGTGAGTAGCCCGTCCAGCAGGTCGCGCCCGACGTCGCGCAACGCCAACGGGTATGCCGTCCAGCGGGACTCATCGCCGCGCTCGGCCAGTGCAGCCCGGCTTCGTTGGGCCAGGTTCGCCGCCAGCGCGGCGGTTCGCGACGTCGCATGGTGGCTGCCGTCGACGACCAGCAGAGTGCGTGTCGTGGGGTTCATCCGCCCTCCCCGCGTCGCGCTGCTCGACCCTCTCGGAGCCGGGCCTCAGCACGCTCCCGCGGGGTCCGCAGCGCCCAGCGGGCCAGGAGGTCCACGGCATACCCGATGGTGCCGATGACGATGATGAGGGCGGTGATCTGGTGGTAGGCGAGCTGGTCCTTGGCGTTGAGGATCTGGTAGCCCAACCCCGACGTGACACCGAGCATCTCGGCCGGGACGAGCACCACCCAGCCGATGCCGATCGCCATCCGTAGCCCGGACAGCACGCGTGGGCGGACTGCCGGGACGATGACCGTCCGGACCAGTTCCCACCGGGTGGCACCCAGTGCTCGGGCGACCAGGGTGAGGCTGGGGTCGGCCCCGGCCACACCCTCGGCCGTGCTGGCGAGGATCGGCCAGACCGTCGTGGCGGCAACGAGCGCGATCACCGGCCGGTCGCCGATCCCGAAGGCGATGACGGCCACGGGTGCCCAGGACAACGGCGACACCATGCGCAGGAACAACAACGCAGGTCGCACCGTCCGCTCCAGCCGAGGATGCGAGCCGATCAGCGCTCCGGCAAGCACGCCCACCAACGTGGCGATCACGAGACCGGCCAGGAGACGGAAGACGCTGCTCGCGGCGTGGTCGACGAGCCCCGACCCGACCAGTTCGACCAGGCCGGCGACGGTCCGGGTCGGCGAGAACTCCCGCACGAGCGCACGGCCCGCGAAGAGGACCTCGGTGGCGAGCCACCACAGCCCGACAGACAGCGCCAGCCCCCCGGCCGGGAGGGCGAACCGGCTCCATCCGTGGGTCGAGCCGGACGCGGCCCTGGTGGGGGTGCCCGGCGAGTCCACGGGCGTCCCCGCGATGTCGGGACGGGTGAGGATGCTCATGGGGCGATGTCTTCCTGTCGGAGCGCGGGGGCAGGGAGCCCGGCCGTAGCGATCGAACGTCGGACGAACCGGTCATCGAAGACCCGTTCGTGAACCTGCCCGGCCCCCGGGGTGTCCAGGAAGCTGCGGTCGCCGTCGACCACGGTCTCGCGCATGAGCCCCACGAGCGAGCGGGTCAACGAGGGCTGCGGGAAAGCGGAGAAGGACAGCGTCTCGCCGTGCCAGTCCGGGTGGGCGAGGACCTGCTGGTATGCCGCCGCCCCTCGTCCGAAGACGGCGCCCACCGCCGCGGGCGGCTGCGGGAGGTAGCCGCCGGTCGTCGTCAACAGTGGGCCCGCCTCGGGACGGTGGCCGTCCAACCAGGTCTGGGCGTCGACGACCGCGTCGGTGATGCCTTGGACGACCTGGGGATGCTGGGCGATGAGGTCCTGACGGACGGCGATGCCGCAGCAGGCGTGTTGGCGCCACACGTCGCCGAGGAAGCGGTGGACCCGACCGATGCCCTTGGCTTCGGCGACCGCCGAGAACGGGTCGGCGACGACGAACCCAGCAATGGTCTTGGCAGCCAACGCCGGGACCATGTCCGCCGGGGCCATGACGACCAGTTCGACGGTCCGGTCGGCTGCCGAGGCCCGCTGCCGGATGACCGGTCGCAGGCCCTCCTTCGCGAGCAACTGCTGCAGGAGCACGTTGTGGATGGACCACCAATAGGGGATCGCCACGGTCGTCCCGGCGAGGTCGCTGGTCCGGGTGATCGTCGGTGCGACGGTCAGCGCCGACCCGTTGGTGTGTCCCCAGGCGACCAGGGAGAACGGGTGGTCGTGGGCCAGGCGCAGCTGCACGGCGAACGGCACGAGGAGGTGGACGACGTCGACCTCGCCGACGACGAACGCTTGGGCGAGGGCCTCCCAACTGCGCATGAGCACCGGCTTGGCGCTTGTCACACCGCGGGCGGCGAACAGGCCACGCTGGTGGGCCGTGAGCAGTGCTGAGGCATCGGTGATCGGGAGGTAGCCGATCTTCAGGTCGCGGCCCAGGCCGGCGTCCCGGGCCGCCGAGGCGGCAGGAGTCGCCCCGGCCGCCAGCGCTGCTCCGCGAACGCCTAGGCCGGCGACGGTGCCGGCGGCGAGCAGCCGGCCGCCGAGGGCCAGCAGGTCGCGACGGGCCAGGTCAGCCATGCCGTTCACCGGTCCCAGCGGCCGCGCCGACCAGCTCGCGGTCGTCGTCGAAGGCCGCCCGGATGCCGTCTCGAAGCGGATGGCTGCGCGCCGCCGCGGCCGAGGTGGCCGGCTGGACGTCCCAGATGCGGGCAAGCGTCCCGTCCGCCGACAGCAGCGCGACCCGGTCGGCGAGCACGAGGGCCTCATCGACGTCATGGGTGACGACGACGGTGGTGCGACCGTGGCGGCGGGCGTGCCCGAGATACCAGGCCTGCAGGTCTTCCCGGGTGGCGGGGTCCAAGGCACTGAACGGCTCGTCGAGGAGCACGAGGTCGGGGTCGACGACGAGCGTTCGGGCAAGCGAGACTCGTTGCGCCTGACCGCCGGACAGCTGGTCGGGGTAATGCCCGGCCACGCCCTGCAGGTCGAGCCGCTCAAGCAGGCCACCGACGCCCAACCTGGCGAACGTCGGGTCGGCCCCGCTGTGCGGTCCTGCGCTGGTCGGTCCTGCGCCGTCCGGCCCCGCGCTGGTCGGTCCTGCGCCGTCCGAAGCCACGTCGTCCGATCTGGAGCTGTCGGGCGACCCGCCGAGCGCGGCGGTGCGGTTGGCGGCATACCGCAGCCCGATGGCGATGTTCTCGGTGACCGTCAGCCACGGGAACAGGTGCGGGGCCTGGGTGACCAGACCCACTCGTGGGTCGGGAGTGGTCCAGCGGACTTCTCCGTCCGCGGGCGACACCTGCCCGGCCAGGAGGGCGAGCAGGGTCGACTTGCCGGCGCCGCTGGGGCCGAGCAGGGCGAGCACCGTGCCGGTGGGGAGGTCGAGGTCGATGCCGCGCAGCACCTCACGGGTGCCGCGGCGGACCGTCACGCCGTCGAGGTGAGCGAGGAGAGTTCCCATCGCAGGTGTCCTTCCGAGGGGGATTGGATGGGGAGGAACGCTGCTTCGCGCAGGCGCCGGGCCGTGGGGCTGGCCGACGCGTAGCCGCGTCCGCCGGTGAGGGTGGCCTCGAGCCTGGTGGCGGCGACCGCGAGGTCCACGACATCCAGGCGCAGCCGCAGAATGTCCGCGAGGGGGGCGGCGCCCGGGTCCCGGGCGATCCGCTCCCGCGACTCCGTATGCCGTGCCAGCACGTCGGCGAGCACCTCCACCTGGGGGCGGAGCACGTCGAGGTCCGGCCGCCCCTGCAGTCGACCGGCCTCCAAGAGCGATCGTCGCGCCAGGCCAAGGGCGAAGGCGGACTGCAGGACGAGGAACGTCGGCCGGAAAGTCGCCGCGAAGGCGCGTAGGTCATCGGCGAGCACGGCGTCGCGTGAGATGACGACGCCGTCCAGGCGCAGCGTCCCCGAGGCCGTCGCGTCAAGGGCGAGCAAACCTGTGGCCGCGCGCCGGGTCACACCGGGGGCATCCGCCCGGACAGCCACGGCGATGGCGCCTCCGTCGGGCAAGCCGGCCGCGACGACGACGGTGGCGTCCGGCGTGAGGTTGGAGGCCCAGGGGATCACCCCGTCGAGTCGGAGTCGGTCGGCCGCCACGACGGCCTGGACGGGGAGAGCGTCGATCCCGGCGAGGGCCTTGACCCCGGTGGCCATCGCGGTGCTGCCCAGGCGTTGCCCCCGCCGCAGGTCGGCCAGTTCGGCATCCAGGGCAGGGGTGCGCCGGCCGCGAGCCAGGTAGTCCAGCACCATCCGGTGCGCCCAGAACGAGAAGGCGCTCGCCACGTCCTCCTGGGCGATCGCATCCACCAGCCCGGTCAGGTCGGTCAGGTCCAGCTGGGCAGTCGGGTCGGCGAGGAGCGCGTTGATGCCAAGGTCGAGATGCCCTCGCTCGGCCAAGGCTCCGATCACCCAGGAGGCCGGAGTCTGGCCGGTGTCGACATCCCCGGCGTTCGCGGCGGCGAGCGCCTGAACGTCGTCGACGACCTCGGGCGGGAGCGGGGCACTGCGCGCGAGCACGATCGCCGTCATGGGTTCACTGCCGCACGCACGGCCGCCAGTGTGTGCAGGCGGTTGACCGGCGCCGACACGACCTCCCGGGCCCGCACGACTGCCTCGACGTCGGGCGCGTCATAGAAGCACAGGCACTTGACCATGTCCTCGCGGACGTAGGTGCGCAGGAACGCCACCTCGGGCACTTGGTCATAGAGCGGGGTCTTGGCCGCCTTGCGGGCCAGATAGGTGTCCATGTCCAGGCCAGCGGGCAGGTCCCACTCGACGAGGTGGCTGGCGCCGGGCCGGGCCGCCTTGAGGACGGCCAGGTCGGTCCCGACCAGGCGCACCGGGGCGGGCACGGTGACCTCGGCGACGGGGACCAGGCCATTGGCCGCGATCGTCGCCAGGGCCCTGTCGTCGGCGGACTCGACGATGACGAACACCCGCTCGGCGCCGCTGGTGACTTGCGATTCGATGATCTCGCCGGCGTCTGCGAGGGCGGCTGCGAGAGCGTCGAGGCTGGCGGTCACGCCGGAACGGGTGGCGTCGTGCGGGACCAACTCGGTGAGGAACAGAGGCATGCGGAACTCCTTGGGGGGATGGGTGATTCGAGACGACGCTCGGTGCGGGACGTGAGCAGGAGGAGCGTGGGAGAGCGGGACGGCGAAGGCGGCGCCGCGACAGCGCGCAGCTTCCCGGGTGGGCGCGGCTGGGCAAATAGCGGTATGCCGCGTGCGCGCCGAAGGGGTCAGGGCGCGTCAGTGCGCCCGCCGTAGGGGGTCAGCGACAGAGGGTGCTGGCCGTGCGGCGCAGGTCGATGGTGAGCCGGGTGACGGCATACAGCGTCGTCCAGGCGCGACGCCCGGCGGGCGCGGCGACGGGGACGGCGGTGACGGTCACGGACGGCTCCTTCCAGCGGCTGCGTCCTGACGGAGGATCCCCGAGAATCCTCCGTCACGAACTTATGGAAACCATAACACGAGGTATCGCTGGGCTGGCGACTGTCCATGACGTGAGACCCCGCCGGTTGTGCAGGTCAGTGGGCGGCATACCCTGCGAGCAACCCCTCGCACCCCGACAGTGGACGGTGACCGGTGATCCTTCCCTTTGGCTCCCACACGCCGCAGGTCGCGCCGACCGCATGGGTCGCGCCGACCGCGACGGTCATCGGCAATGTCGTCATCGAAGAGGGGGCGAGCATCTGGTACGGCGTGGTGATCCGCGCGGACCGGGCCCGGATCCGGATCGGGGCGCGCTCCAACGTGCAGGACAACGCGATCTTCCACGCCGATCCCGGAGCACCGGTCGACCTCGGCGCTGACGTGACCGTTGGTCATGGAGCGATCGTCCACGGCGCCACGGTGGAGGACGGGTGCCTTGTCGGGATGGGGTCGACGCTGCTCAATAACGCTGTCGTGGGCGCGGGTTCGCTCGTTGCAGCCTCGGCACTGGTCCGCGAGGGACAGGCGATCCCACCTGGATCGATGGTCGCCGGGGTGCCTGCGAAGGTCCTCGGTCCGGTCCCCGATGGGTTCGCTGAGCGGGTGGCGTTCAGCGTCGCGGCATACGAGCAGCTGAGGGACGAGCACCGTGAGGGCACCGGAGAGGCCACCCAATAGGCTTGGCCCATGGCTGACTTCGACGTCGTTGTCCTTGGTGCGGGTCCGGGTGGTTATGTCGCGGCGATCCGCTGCGCGCAACTGGGGCTGAAGGCCGCCGTGGTGGAGGAGAAGTACTGGGGCGGGGTCTGCCTGAACGTCGGCTGCATCCCCAGCAAGGCGCTGCTCAAGAACGCCGAGCTCGCCCACGTGCTCACCCATGAGAAGGCCAAGTACGGCATCGAGGGTGACGCAACGATGTCCTACGCGCCGACCCACGCCCGCTCGCGGCAGGTGTCCGCCGGCATCGTCAAAGGCGTCCATTTCCTCATGAAGAAGAACAAGATCGAGGAGATCAACGGCTGGGGCATGCTCACCGGCCCGACCTCGATGGACGTCAAGGGCGCCGACGGATCGGTCCGCTCGATCACCTTCGACAACCTCATCATCGCCACCGGCTCGGTGACCCGGATGATCCCCGGCGTGCAGGTCAGCGCCAACGTCGTCACCTACGAGGAGCAGATCCTCGACCCCAACCTCCCCGGCTCGATCATCATCGCGGGTTCCGGGGCGATCGGTGTCGAGTTCGCTTATGTCATGCGCAATTTCGGCGTCGACGTGACGATCGTCGAGTTCCTCGACCGGATGGTGCCCACCGAGGACGCCGACGTCTCCAAGGAGCTGGCCAAGCACTACAAGAAGCTCGGCGTCAAGGTCATGCTCGGCACCAAGGTCGAGGCAGTCGAAGACACCGGGTCCGGCGTGCGGGTCACCGTGTCCCCGGCCGCCGGCGGCGAGTCGAGCGTGCTGGAGGCCGACCGACTGCTGTCCGCGATCGGTTTCGCTCCGCGTGTGCACGGTTTCGGCCTTGAGTCGACCGGCGTGGCGCTCACCGACCGCGGGGCCATCGCCATCGACGGCCGCGGTCGCACCAACGTCCCGGGGGTCTACGCCATCGGTGATGTCACCGCCAAGATGATGCTTGCCCACGTCGCCGAGG
>WBZU01001621.1_pt1 | contig 16631 bp, 17 predicted proteins | sample 5204311 | NCBI WGS metagenome assembly WBZU01 (sample SAMN12344359, study PRJNA552823) | activated sludge metagenome | biome: Activated sludge suspended growth; feature: Nitrification reactor; material: Wastewater; isolation source: activated sludge from nitrification reactor of wastewater...
CACGCCCAGGGTCAGTTCGCGAACGTCAAGCATTTCGTAGCTGGCGGCCTGTGGTTGGACGCGGCGATTCCATGCCAAGCCCAGGTACAGCAGGCCGGCGTACGGGCGATCGTCGGAAATCAGATCGGTGCGCGTCTTGTCCTCGGGCGTGTACATGGACTGGCCGAAGCGCACGACGATGTTTTGCGATGCCGACCGGGCTCCAGAGTCCCGCCAGAACTCGGGATCAGCCCAGCCGATGAAGCGGGTATACCAGGCAATCGGTTGGGGCAGACATTCCGGGCGGAGCGCGCCTTGCAGATCGCGCGAAACCACGCTCAACGCCACGCCATTGGTGTAGTTGCGGTCGGTACCGGTGAACAAATCGTTCTCCAGGCGCAGGGTGCCTCCTCTCCAGTGCAGGGACTGCTCTGGCAGGCAGCGGGAAGAATCAGCTGAGGGTGTGAGTTCCGTGCCATGGGCGGCAACCGGACCGAGCACCGCGCAGGCAACCATCAGCGTGACACTGCGCACCGGCCGCCGCGCATTGGCCTTGGGCAGGCGCGCGTGACGGCTGCCGATGCGCATCATGATGGCGTGCCGTCTGTTGCCCTATCGATGTAAAAGCGTTCCAGGGCGCCAATGATTTCTTCGGCTTTGTCCACGCAGGTAAACAAGTCGAGATCGGATGGTGATACGTAGCCTTCGTCGAGCAGAAGGTCGAAATCAACGGCCCGATGCCAGAAGGTGCGACCGACCAGAACCACCGGAATCCGCTGCATCTTGCCGGTTTGGATCAAAGTCAACACTTCGAATAATTCATCGAGCGTGCCGAAGCCGCCCGGAAAGGTCACCAGACCACGCGCATGCATCAGGAAATGCATCTTGCGCAGCGCGAAATAGTGGAACCGGAACGCCAGCTCCGGACACATGTAGGAGTTCGGGGTTTGTTCGTGCGGCAACGTGATGTTGAGCCCGATCGAGCGAGCCCCGGCATCGAAAGCACCGCGATTGGCTGCCTCCATGATGCCTGGCCCGCCACCGGTGATGACGACGAAATCGCACCGCTCCTGTTGCTGGAAGCGCTTGGAAATCAGGTGGGCGAAGCGCTGTGCCTCTTCGTAGTAGCGCGCCTGTTCCACGCGGCGGCGGGCTCGGGAGAGCTCTTGTGTCAGCTTGGAATTCTGCGGCGTGGTGCGCGCCTGCTGCTCCAGCGCGTCAAGGCGGGCGGTGGCCGTCTCGGCGTCGCTGACGCGTGCACTGCCGAAGACCACCACCGTCGAATGGACGCCTTGTTCGTGCAGGATGCGCTCGGGCTTGAGCAGCTCAAGCTGCAGGCGCAATGGCCGAAGCTCTTCCTGGCCAAGCAAATCGATGTCTTCGTACGCAAGACGGTACGTGGGTGAATCGAGGATGGCGCGCAGGCGCTCGTCAGGATCAGCGGATGGGGTCATCGCTCGATCGCCAGAAAATCCGGCCAGGGCACCACCTGGCCATGTTCAGGCACCGAGACCTGCCAGCCAAGCTGCTGTTGCAGGAGTTCCGCAAAATTCTGCGCAGCGGACGGCTCCCCATGCACCACGAAGGTTTGCTCCGGGGCTTGCTTGAAGCCGCGGGCCCAGGCCATCAGGGCCGGTTGGTCGGCGTGCGCCGAGAGCCCATCGACACTGTGGATCGCCGCGCGCACCGGAATGTCGTCGCCGAAGATGCGCACGCGTTGAGCGCCATCGACCAGTTGACGGCCAAGTGTTCCCTGCGCCTGGAAGCCGGAGAACAGGACACTGCATTCCTTGCGCGGCAAATTGTGGCGCAGGTGGTGCCGGATGCGTCCCGCATCGCACATGCCGCTGGCGGAAATGATGATGGCGCCCGAACGAATCTGGTTCAGCGTCATGGACTCTTCGGCACTTTCCGTGAAATGCAGATACGGCAGGTTTTCGCCGCGCGCGTGCCATCCTGCCAGGCGCTTTGCCTGCTCATCGAACAGCTCAAGGTGCTCGCGTGTGATGCGCGTGGCTTCCGTGGCCATAGGCGAATCAACGAATACCTTCGGTTGCCGCAGTCGCCCCTCGCTGGTGAGACGGTGCAGGTGGTAGAGGACTTCCTGGGTTCGACCGACCGCGAAGGCCGGCACGATGACGTTGCCACCGCGCTCGAACAGGGTTTTCTCGACGATGCCGATCATCTCCTCTTCGGTGGCCGAGAGGTCCTTGTGCTGGCGGTTGCCATAGGTGGACTCGATGACGAGGATGTCGGCGTCCTCGATGGGTGTCGGGTCGCGCAATATCGGGCGTCCCGGCTGGCCAAGGTCGCCACTGAATACCAGTTTCGTCGGGTAGCCATACTCGGTGACCCAGACTTCGATAATGGCCGATCCGAGGATGTGTCCGGCATCGCGAAAGCGTGCGCGCACCCCGACACGGGGCGCGAACTCCCGGTCGTATTCGATGCCTCGTACTTGTTGCAGGCATTCGCGCGCATCCTGCAGCGTGTACAGCGGCGGCAGCGCATCCTCTCCACGGGATCTTTTGGCACTGCGTTTTGCATCGCTCTCCTGGATGTGTGCGCTATCGGGCAGCATCACGCCCAGCAGATCAACCGTAGCGGGAGTGGCGTAGATGGCTCCTTTGAACCCAGCGCGCGTGAGTTTGGGCAACAGCCCGCTATGGTCGATATGGGCATGGGTCAGGAGCACGAAGTCGATCGACGCCGGATCGAACGTGAACGGCTCGCGATTGCGCGCCGCCGCCGTGCGCCCGCCCTGAACCATGCCGCAATCCACCAGGAAGCGCAGGTTGAGCGCCTCCACCAGGAAGCACGATCCGGTGACTTCACGCGCAGCGCCCAGAAAGTTCAGTTTCATAGGATGCTCACTCGGGTTATTTCTTTTGCATCGGGCAGGTGCTCACGCCGAGCAGGCGGTAACCTAGGCAGCGACCCGCCAGGCCGGTGATCAACGGCATGATTCCAATGAGCCCCAGCCAGCGCCACGGTGAATCCAGCCACAACGGCAAGCTGAGCAGGATCAGGCCGATGACGACGCGCGCGATGCGGTCGAGATTTCCTACGTTGATTTGCATGGTGATCTCCTTTCGTTGAATCAAGGAACTGAGGGTGCTGCGAGCACAGTTGCGATCGGCTTCAGGGCTGGATTCTTGGTTTGCGATGTCATTGCAGGTGCATCCCAGCCACCACCAAGCGCCTTGTACAGCGCCACCAACTGCACCGCGGCGCTGGTATGCGCGCGGGCGGCCGCGGTCTCGGCGTCGTGCAAGCTGCGCTGGGCGGCCAGCAGTTCCACCAGTGCAACATCGCCCGCGGCGTAGCGGGCCTTGGCGTAGCCGTAGCTGGTTCGTGCCGCGTCCAAGGCCATGGCGCGGCGCTCCAATGTGTCCAGCCCGCCGTGATAGTCGCCAAGCGCACGCTCGGCGTCGCCCAGCGCCGCCAGCACCGCCTGCTCATAGGCCAGCGCAGCCTGCTGCTCGGCTGCCTCACGTGCCCGGATTTCAGCGCGCACGCGGCCGCCGTCGAACAGGCGCCAGGAAATCAGCGGCAGGATGGAAAAACGTGAGCTGGATGCATCGAACCAATCGCCCGTGCTGAGCGCCTGAAACCCGCCGCCGACACCGATGGAGAGCTTGGGGAAGAGCTCGGCCGTGGCCACGCCGATGTCGGCGGAACTTGCTGCCAGTCGCCGTTCCGCAGCCAGCACGTCAGGGCGTCGGCGCAGCAGGTCGGCACGCTCGCCCACCGGCAAGGCACGCAGCGTGCACGGTGCCAATGGGCCGTCGAGCAATGCCAGTTCACGCTCGGGCGGGGAGCCTAGCAGCACACCCAGGCCAAGCACCGCGGCGCGCTGGCGTGCCTGGATGTCCGGCAGCAGCGCGTTGACGGCGGTCCACTGCGCGTAGGCCGCCTCTACATCGGCGGCGGATGCGTCGCCCAATGCATGCCGCAGGCGCACCAATTCCAAGGTCTGCTGCAGCGTGTCCAGCGTGGCTTGTTGTGCATGCAGCTCGTATCCAGCGCCAACGGCAGTGAACCAGGTGCGCGCAACCTCGGCCGCGACGCGCATGCGCACACCCTGTGCTTCGACTTCGGTGGCTTGCAGGCGGGCGCTGGCGCCTTCCAGGGCGCGCCGCTTGGCGCCGAACAGATCGGCCTCCCATGCCGCGTCGAAGCCCGCGTCGTAAATGGTCTGGGTGGCGTCAAGGCCAGGGATGGAGCCAACGGGTAAAGGGCCGTTCTCGCTTTGACGGCGCCGGTTGACGCTGACCCCAGCGCCGACGGTGGGAAGACGCTCCCCGGCCACGCGATCGCGCAGGGCACGCGCTTCATCGATGCGTGCAGCGGCCTGACGCAGATCCAGGTTCTGTGCCAGCGCCGTATTCATCAGGCGATCGAGAATCGGATCGTCCAGCACGGACCACCAGCGGGCCAGATCCGCAGACTGCGATTCACTTGCCAAAGGCAGAGTCCAACCGCTGCCAATATCGACCGGTGGCGGTTCGCGGTAGTCGGGGCCCACGGTCGCACAGGCAGTCAGCAGCACGCAGGACATGGCCAGCGCGACCGGGCGCAAGCCATTGGACGTCGGCTTCGCGGCTAGCGTGCACGAGGAGAGGTGGTGGGGTTTTGTCTTCATTGCAGGCGTCCTCGGACAAATACGGTGGCCATCGTCAGCGTGGCCAGGGCAATGACCGCCAGCGGCCACAGGCTGGAAAGAATGTCGCTGGGCGGCATGGCCTTGAGAAAGCTGCCTTCGACGATGATCAGAAAGTGGGTCAGCGGAATGGCCTGGGCCAGCCATTGCAGGACGACCGGCATGTTCTCCACCGGCGTGGCAAAGCCCGACATCAACACCGCCGGCACGCCGATGGCGAACGCACCCAGGATGGCCTGCTGCTGCGTCATGCTGACTGCGGAAATCATCAGGCCGATGCCGACCACCGACAGGATGAACAGCACCAGGCTGGCGAGCAGCAGTGCGAACGAGCCGGTGAACGGAATGCCGAACAGGAACACGCCTGCGCTGATCATGAACAGGCCGAGTAGCGTGCCGATCGCCAGTGCCGGCAACGACTTGGAAATAATGATTTCCGGCGTGGAGGTGGGCGACACCAGCAGCTGGTCGAAGGTTCCAAGCTCGCGCTCGCGCGCGATCGACAGCGAGGTGATGAGCAGCGCGCTGAACAGTGCCAGGATGCCGGTCAAGCCGGGCACGATGAACCAGCGGTAGACCAGGTTCGGGTTGAACCAGTGGCGCACGACCACCGGCGTCGGTGCCTGCGCGTCGGGCACAACCTCGGCGCCGACGTCGGCGGCAATGGTGGACAGGTAGGCCACGGTGATCTGGCCCGAGTTGCTGCGGCGGCCATCGACCACCACCTGTGCCTTGCCACTGCCACCGGCGGCGATGGTGCGCGAGAAGTCCACCGGAATGGCGAGCGCGGCGATGACCTCGCCCTGGTCGATCATCTCGTGCAACTGCCGCTGGCTGTCCACATGCCGGACGTGGGTGACGAAGCGGGCGCTGTCCAGGCGCTGCACCAGTTCGTGCGACCAGCGTCCGGCGTCCTGGTTGTAGACGGCGATGTCGACGTTGCGCACTTCCAGCGTCGCGGCAAAGGCGAATACCAGCAATTGCAGGATGGGCGGCACGAACACCACCATGCGGCTGCGCGGGTCGCGCAGCACGCTCAGCACTTCCTTGATGAATTGGGCGCGCAGGCGGGTGAACGAGAAGGCGGAGGTCAACATGGCTTCACTCCAGGTTCTTGCGCGTGGCGCGCTTGGCGATCATGAAGAACACAGCCCCGATCGCCGCCATGGCTGCCAGATTGGGCAGGAATACGGCCCAGATGTCGCCAGCGAGAAACACGGTTTTGAGCGAGTCGACGAAGTAGCGCGCCGGAACCGCTCGGGTGATGGCGCGGATCGGAGCCGGCATGGCATCGATCTCGTACAAAAAGCCCGACAGCATGAAAGCCGGCAGAAAGCCCGTGAACAGCGCAATCTGCGCCGCCAGGAACTGGTTGCGCGCCAGCGACGAGATCAGCAGACCCTGGCCCAGCGCCGGCACCATGAACACGGCGGACAAAAGCAGCAGCGCCGCCAGCGAGCCACGCATCGGGACGCCGAACACGAACACGGCCAGTGCGGCCGCGCCCAGTGTGGAGAGCATGCCGAGCACGAAGTACGGCAGCAGCTTGCCGATCAATATCTCCGCCACCGAGGCCGGCGTGGAGAGCACCGCTTCCATGGTGCCGCGCTCCCATTCGCGCGCCACCACCAGCGCGGTCAACATGGTGCCGATGATGGTCATGACGATGGCAATCGCGCCCGGAATCAGCGCGCGCCGGCTTTCCAGCTCGGGGTTGAACCAGTAGCGCGGCTCAAGCACGACGGACTGCGCGGGTGCTGCGACATCCAGCCCGGCGCGCCAAGTCTGCACCACGCCGCGGGCGTAGTTTTCGACATAGTTGGCGGTGTTGGGGTAGGAGCCATCGGTGACGATCTGCACCAGCGGTTCGCTGCCGCGCTGGGCCAAGCGTTGTTCGAAATCCTGCGGGATGACGACGTAGCCGCGCAGTGCACCGGAGACGAGCTGTTCGGCCACTTCGCGGCGGTCATGGGCGAAGTGCGTATTCAGGAAGCGGGTACCCGAAAAGGCGGCAGCCAGCGACTGAGCCGACGCACCGGGCGACTCCAGTACGACACCGACACGAACCTCCTTGGCGTCCAGCGACACCGCATAAGCGAACAGCAGCAGCAACACCACCGGCAGCACGAAGGCGATCAACAACGTCGATGGGTCACGCAATGCCTGGTAACTTTCCTTGGTGACCAAGGCCACCAGGCGCCGCAGGTCAAAACGGCGCAAGTCGCCCTGCATCGGGCCAGCGCCGTCCTTGTGTTTCTCAACGGCGTTCATGCGGCAACCTCCATCTCACGGTCGGCAGACTCCACCAGGTGAATGAAGGCGTCCTCCATGGTCGGGTCGGGATGTTCGGCATTCGCGGCGGCACGCTTGAGCGCATCGGGCGTGTCGAGCGCGATCAGGCGCGCACGCGAGAGCATGGCGACCCGGTCGCAGTATTCGGCTTCGTCCATGAAGTGCGTGGTGACCATGATGGTCACGCCCTTGCGCGCCAGACCGTTGATGTGGGTCCAGAATTCGCGCCGGGTGATCGGGTCCACGCCCGAAGTTGGTTCGTCCAGGAACAGCACCGGTGGCCGATGCATGAGCGAGCAGGCCAGCGCCAGGCGCTGCTTGTGCCCCAGCGGCAGGGAATCTGGTGTGGCGGACAACCAGTCGCCCAGATCGAAGGTTTCGATCATTTCCCCGATGCGCTCGCGCCGGGTGTTGCCCTCCAGCCCGTAGACGCCGGCCGAGAACTCCAGGTTCTGCTGCACCGACAGCAGGCCGTAGAGCGAGAATTTCTGCGCCATGTAGCCGAGCCGGCTCTTGGCCGCGCCGGTGGCGCGGCGCAGATCGTGCCCCACTACGTGCGCCTCGCCCGCAGTGGGTTTCAACAGGCCGCACAGCATCTTGAAGGTGGTGGACTTGCCGGCGCCATTGGGGCCGAGCAGACCGAAGATTTCGCCTTTGCGCACCTCGAAGCTGACCTGGTCGGTGGCGGTGAACTCGCCGAAGCGCTTGGTGAGATTGCGGCAGGAGACGGCAATGTCCGAGCCCAGTTCGACCGGTGACAGGCGTTCGGCCAGTGTCGAAGTGCCGCCGGGGCCGCCACCGAGGAGATCGATGAAGGCGTCTTCGAAGCGCGCGGGCACCCGGGCCAGCTGCACTTGGGCACGATCAGCCAGCGACTGGATTTGGCTTGCCTGCGCACCCTCGCGCAGTACCACGCGCACGCCGGCGCCCTGGATCACGCCATCGCTCACGCTCTCCAGATCGAGTGCCTCGGTCAGAACCGCCCGGCGCTCGGCGCCGACGTTTTCCAGGCGGAAGCTGCGGCCTTCAAGCTGCGCGGTCAGTGCTTGCGGCGGGCCATCGAACAAGAGCTGCCCCTGGTTCAGCAACAGCACGCTCGCGCAGCGCTCGGCCTCGTCCAGATAGGCGGTAGACCAGACCACGGCCATGCCCTCATCGGTCAGTGCCTGCACCATGCGCCACAAATCCTGGCGGCTGACCGGGTCAACGCCCACGCCGGGCTCGTCCAGCAGCAGCACCTTCGGCCGCGCCATGAGCGCACAAGCCAGGCCAAGCTTCTGCTTCATGCCGCCGGAGAGCTTGCCAGCCAAGCGCTTCGTAAAAGGTCCCAGCCGCGTGAAGTCCAGCAACTCGGCAAATAGATCGGCATTGCGATCCGCATCCATGCCGCGCAGCTGCGCATACAGGCGCATGTTCTCCATCACCGACAGGTCTTCGTACAGGCCGAAGCGCTGTGGCATGTAGCCGCTGGCGACGTGAATGGCGTCGTTGTCCTTGACCACGTCATAGCCGGCCAGGGTGACGCGGCCGGCATTGGGCACCAGCAGGCCGGTCAGAATCCGCATCAGCGTCGTTTTGCCTGCTCCGTCCGGGCCGACCAGACCCGTCAGCCGCCCATAGTGGATGTGCGCGCTCAAGTTCCGCAGGGCCTGCACCTTGCCGAAATGCTTGTCCACGCCTTCGATAACGACGGCGGCGACATCGGCGCTCGCGCTCGTCGGCGTGGCAGTCATGGCTGCGTTTGCCTGCATCTCAACGCTCCCCCACGCGCGTGCTGGAGGCTGGTTTGGCATCGACCGCGATCGTCACCGGCATACCCTGACGCAAGGCGGCGTCGCTGTCGGCCTCGTCGATGACGATGCGCAGGCGATACACCAGATCCGTGCGCAAGTCCGTCGTTTCCACCGTCTTGGGCGTGAACTCGGCGCGCGGCGAGATGAAGCCGATCTGGCCGCGATAGACCTTTTCCCCGGAATCGCTCTTGACGTGCACCGCCGTTCCCGGTGCGATGCGGCCCAGATCCCGCTCGCCCACGTAGGCGCGCACGTACACGGGCTTGTCCAGGCTCAGGCTGTAGACCGCACTCTGGCTGGCCACCATGCTGCCGGGTTCACGCACCCGCGCGATGATGGTTCCATCGCTGGGTGCCATGAGTTCAGTGTCCGCCAGAGATGTAGTGGCTTGCGCTGCGGCTGCCTGCGCCGCTGCAAGGCGAGCCTCTGCTGCGGCAATGTCTTCCTTGCGAAAGCCTTCGGATGCTTGCGACAGGGCGGCCTTGGCTGATTCGACGCCCGCAACCGACTGATCTCTTGCGGTGCGGGCAGCATCGACCGTGCGCTGGCTGCTTGCACCCGACGCCAACAGGCTGCTCTGGCGCTGAAAGTTGCGCTCAACGTCAAGCGCAAGCGCCTGAGCCTGTCTGAGCGCCTCACGTGCCTGGGTGATTTCCTGAGGTCGCAGGCCGCGGCGCAGCTTGGTCAGCTCCGCCTGCGCCACCTGTACCTGGGCTTGTGCGGCTGCAAGGGCGTCTTGATATGGCTGCGCGTCGAGCGTGGCCAGGCGCGCGCCGGCAGTGACGGAATCACCCTCGTCAAAAGCCATCTGCGTGACGCGCCCGGGCTGGCGGAAAGCCAATTGAACCTCGCGGATGTCGACGTTGCCGTAGAGGCGCAATGCATCTTGATTGTCATGGCCGCGCGTGAACCAGAACGCCAGTGCACCGCCAAGAACGAGCAGAGCAACAACAATGATCACGACCCAACGGGCTTTTTTTGTAGGGAGGTTCGGAGTTGTCATGGATGGGTTTCCACTAAAAAAAGATGCTCACTGCTCGCGCGTGGCCGGTGCATTCGCCGTTGATCGACGCCAAGCAATGGCCGCGATGCCGACCCACACCAGCGTGCGCAGCGTCATGGCAATGACCGTGCGCTGCTCCCAGGCGCCGCCGAGCGCCACATGCACTCCGAAGGCCAGGAATACGAGTGCCGTCGCAACTGCGATGGCCATGGCCAGCCATGTGGCCCAGCGCCGACGCATCCACAACCCGACGCCAGCGATGACGTAGGCGAACCCGGCCAGAAAGTTGAACCAAAGCACGAAGGGCACATAGCTTCCGGCCGCGTCACGCGCTGCACCGTCATAAAACAGGACGGCGCCGCCTTCCCGGATGGTCATCAGGCCAAAACCGATGGCAATCAGGGCGATCACACGCATCCAGATGCCGCGCCCGTTGTGTGCTGTCATGTTCATTGCTCCCGGTTCTTCGGAGGGTTTGCTGGATCGTCGTGCCGTTTGAGGACTGGACGGGTGCTTCATGTGCCGCTTTCGATGCCACGGCGATAGATGGCGAACACGGCGGGCGCATCGCGACGAATCCGACTGACCTTGCCGGCCAGCAGGGACTGCATGACCAGCCCCTGGATCGTGCCGATGAACAGCACGGCGGCGGCATCCACGTCCAGATCCGCATCCAGCTCGCCCTGCGCCTTGCCCGCTTCCATCAGGCGGCGCAGGCGCTGCTCGTACTGGCGAATCAAGGTTTGCACCATCCGTTTGGCCAGCGTCTCGCCAGAGCGCTGCAACTCTCCGAACAGCATGCGTGGCACGCCCGGGTGTTTGGACACGAAGTCGATGTGCGTCATGAACATCGCTTCGAGAGCTACGGCGGGAGACGCTGCGCCCTCGGCCGCTTTGTCCACGCTGACCAGAAGGCGTTCGCCTACCCATGACATCGTTGCCTCCACGATGGCTTCCTTGCTGGGGAAGTGACGAAACAACGCGCCCTGCGTCAAGCCCATTCGGTCGGCAATCGCCGTGGTCGTGATCTCGGCCGGGTTTTGTTCGGCTGCAAGATCGACCACGGCTTGCACTGTGGCTGCGCGCCGATCTTCGGCGGACAGGTACTGGGGGCGTTGGCTCACGATTCAGACTCCATGTAGTAAGTGACTTATTACTATCGTAACACGCAAAATCACCATGACGCAAGATCGGAAACTTTTCGGGTGAGGCAGGACTGCGGACCCTTTCATATGAAGAACGGATCGGTCAACTTGATGCAACTCAAGAAGCTGGATCGCCTACAAGGCAGATCGGAAGATGCGTGATCGTTGGGCCTGGAGCTTCAGCCGCGGCAGTGATTGCGTTTGTGAAGGCTGAAAAATTTTGCGCCCCTGCGGAAGGCTTGCAACTTTTCCTGCAAGCGATAAGATAGTAATATGTTACTCGCTAAATGAAAGGCTGGAAATGAGCAACGTCGCAATACATGGCAGGGCCGATCTGACGCAGCCCGAAGCCTATCGCCCTGACGCCCTGGATACGCTTGCGAACGCTTGGCGGGCGCGCAGCACGGGTGGGTTGTCACCGGCGGCCGGCCTGCTGGCTTGGTACGACTGGGCGCTGCACCTGAGCCTTTCGCCAGGCAAGCAACGCAGCTTGATCGAAAAGGGCTTGCACAAACAGCAACGCCTTGCGCGCTATGCCTTGCGTGTTGCCAGCGCGCACGATTGCCCGACCTGCATCGAGCCCCTGGAGCAGGATCGGCGCTTTGCCGCCCCGGCTTGGCAGCAGTGGCCCTTCAACGTGATTCACCAGGGTTTTTTGCTCCAGCAGCAGTGGTGGCACAACGCCACCACGGGCGTGCGTGGCGTGTCGCGCCATCACGAGAACATGGTCACGTTCGCCGGGCGGCAGTGGCTGGACATGTGGTCGCCTTCGAATTTCATCTGGACCAACCCCGAGGTGCTGCACGCCATCACGCAAAGCGGTGGCGCAAACCTGTGGCGCGGCGCCATGAACTTTCTGGAAGATGCAAGACGCCTCACGCTCGACGATGCGCCTGCAGGGGTCGAAGGGTTCGAGGTCGGCAAGGATGTGGCGGTCACCCCAGGCAAGGTGGTGTTTCGAAACCACCTGATCGAGTTGATTCAGTACTCACCCACGACGCGGGATGTGCATGCGGAGCCGGTACTGATCGTGCCGTCCTGGATCATGAAGTACTACATCCTCGACCTGTCGCCGCACAACTCGATGGTGAAGTACCTGGTGGATCAGGGGCACACGGTGTTTATCCTTTCATGGAAGAATCCGACCGCCGCTGATCGTGACCTCGGCTTGGAGGATTACCGCTGGCTGGGGGTCATGGATGCGCTGGACGCGGTCACGGCCATCGTGCCCGAGCGCAAGGTTCAGGCGGTCGGCTATTGCCTGGGTGGCACCTTGCTGACGATTGCCGCCGCCGCGATGGCGCGCGATGGCGACGAGCGGCTTCAAAGCCTGACGCTGCTGGCATCGGAGACCGATTTCCGAGAGTCGGGCGAGATCGCGCTATTCATCGACGACAGTCAACTCGCATGGCTGGAAGCCGGTATGTGGGACAAGGGCTATCTCGACGGCAGGCAGATGGCCGGTGCGTTCCAGATGCTCAACTCGCGCGACCTGATCTGGTCGCGACGGGTGCGTGAATACCTGTTGGGTGAGCGCCAGACCTTCAATGACCTGATGGCCTGGAATGCCGACGTGACCCGCATGCCGTACCGCATGCACAGCGAGTACCTGCGGCGCTTGTATCTGGACAACGACCTGGCCGAGGGGCGCTACCGCGTCGGCGGGAGACCCGTGGCGCTGGCCGACATCGAGGTGCCCATGTTCATCGTCGGCACGGTGCGCGATCACGTCGCCCCCTGGCCGTCCGTGTACAAGATGCACCTGCTCAGCGATGCGGAACTGACCTTCGTTCTCACCAGCGGCGGGCACAACGCCGGCGTCGTCAGCGAGCCGGGACACCCCCGGCGCAGTTTCCAGATTGCGACCCGCGCTGCCGGCGATCGCTATATCGATCCGCAACTGTGGCGTGCCGAGACCCCGCTGAACGAAGGCTCCTGGTGGCCGGCATGGCAGCAATGGTTGGCCGGGCGCTCGGCCGGGCGCGTCGCTCCGCCTGCCATGGGCGGGACGCAACCACCGCTTGGCGATGCGCCGGGAACCTATGTGGCCATGCGATGACATGGCAAAACGCGGCCACGAACACATCACTCAACTTTCATCGGGTCGTTGCGCAGGCATGGCCCACACCCGCCCCAGAGGGGCACATCACCACCGTGGAGAATTGAAATGAACAACGAACTGCCCATCCAACTCTACAAGGCCAATGCCGAGTTGCAGCTTCAGATCACTCGCTTGCTGCAAGAAAGCGGCCACCACTGGTTCGAAGCCATGCAACAGCTCAGTGCTGGCGGCGTGCTGGAGACCACCTCGCGCATCCAGAACCTCCAACAGGCGGCGGACTGGCAGGCGCTTGCCACCTTGCCATCCGAGGTGTTCTGGCGATTGTGTCAGGGCCGTATGGGCGATACACAGGCGGTCGGCCAGGCTGCTGCCAAGAGCCAGGCGGCATTCGCTGATGGCCTGCGCGAGGCGCTGACGACCTGGCAGGCATCCGTCTCCGAAGTATTCGGCGCCAGCGGTGGCACAGCCTCTTTCGCGCAGTTTTGTCAGCAATGGACGCAGCCCTGGAGCGCGCCAGGCGCCGCGCCTCAGGGCAAGGCCAAAAAGTAAGGAGGTGCACATGAGCAGTTCCGGACGAACCGCCCTGGTCACTGGCGGCAATCGCGGTCTTGGCGCGGCCATTGCCCGCGCCCTGGACGACGCGGGCCACCGCGTCATCATCACGCACACGCCCGGCAACGATAAGGTCGCTGCCTGGCTCGACGCGCAGGACACCAAAGGCTACCGGTTCGTGGCCTACGGCGTCGATGTCGGCGACTGGGAATCGACCCAGGCTTTGGCGCGTCAGATTCAGGCGGACGGCTACCACGTTGACATCCTGGTGAACAACGCCGGCATCACCCGTGACGCGACCTTGCGCAAGATGGACAAATCCGGCTGGGACGCCGTGCTGCGCACCAACCTGGACTCCATGTTCAATGTCACCAAACCCTGGGAACGGCCACCGAGCTGCGCGCGCAGCGCAACTACGCCGGCCATCGGCTCGCGCCATGGCTCGGGCACCTCATGGTGTCGCGGCAGGAAACGGCACGCCCGCTGCTTACCCCTGGCGAAGTGATGCAGCTGCCGCCGGATGAATCGGTGGTGATGGTGTCCAGCCTGCCACCTATCAAGGCGAAGAAGCTGCGCTACTACGCCGACGCCAATTTCAAGCGCCGCGTGCTGCCGCCGCCTTCGCTTGCGGATGGGCACTACGCCGACATACCGCCGGCCCGTGCCGATGACTGGAGCGGCCTGGCGATTCCTGCTGTGCCGACCGCGCCCGCAGCCGATGCCGCCGATGGCTTTGGCAACGCCGACGACGGTGGCCCGCGCCGTCAGCCCGAACTCTCCGAAACCGTCGCATACGACCCCGAGCTGGTCGCGCCTGCGGCCGACCTGGCGCTGTTCGATGACGACGACGAGTCGCTTCCCCTTCCGCGCCAGTTCGATCCGGCCATGCAGCGCACGGCCCGGCTGGCTTCCCTCGACCCCAACGACGGAATCGAGCTATGAGCCCTCATCGTTCCAACTACCGCCTGAATCTCTTTATCCAGCCAGAGCACGCCAAGCGCCTGGATGAACTGGCCGCCAAGAAAGGCGTGTCCAAATCGTCCATCGTCGCGGCGGCGCTCGCATCGTGGTTGTCGCCCGATGCCGCCGACCAGCGCGAGGCGGCCGTCGCCAAGAGGCTGGATCGCCTTTCGCGTCAGGCCGAACGCTTGGAGCGCGACCAGAACATCCAGATCGAGACGCTGGCGCTGTTCATCCGCTACTTCCTGACCGTCAGCACGCCGGTTCCCGAAGCCCATCAGGAAGCCGCCCGCGCGCATGGCAAGGCGCGGTTCGAGCAGTTCGTGGAGCAGCTTGGGCGCCACTTGCTGCGCGGGCGCAGCCTCGTGCGTGACGTGGTGGAAGAGCTGCATCCTGACCCGATGCGGATGGAAGACGCGGCGGCAGCCGCGCAAGCGCAGAAGCGTGCGTCATGAGTGCCGTTCCGCAGTCCATGACCGCCACATCGCTCGACCGGCGCATCCAGATGCTGCGCACGGCGATGGGGCCGCTGATCGTCGCCGCGCTGGAAGACCCGGACGTGGTGGAAGTGATGCTGAATCCCGACCGGACGCTATGGGTGGATCGGCTTTCCAGCGGACGCGCGCCGATGGGTGTGGAGCTGTCCGAAGCGGACGGCGAACGCATCATCCGGCTGGTGGCCGCCCACGTCGGCGCGGAAGTGCATCGCGGCCAGCCGCTGCTGTCGGCCGAGCTGCCCGAAACCGGGGAGCGCTTCGAGGGCATCTTGCCGCCGGCCGCGCCGGGGCCTGCCTTTGCGCTGCGCAAGCGCGCCATCGGTGTGATCCCGCTGGAGCGGTATGTGCTCGACGCAATGATGACCAGTGCCCAGGCGGGCCTTCTCGTTCGCGCCGTGCACGAGCGCCAGAACATCCTGATCGCAGGAGCCACGAGCAGCGGCAAGACCACGCTCGCCAATGCGCTGCTGGCCGAGATCGCCGCCACGGGCGACCGCGTGCTGGTGCTCGAAGACACGGTGGAGCTGCAATGCGCGGCGCGCGACCACGTGCCGCTGCGCACGCGCCAGGGCGTGGTGTCCATGACCGATCTGGTGCGTTCCTCGATGCGCCTGCGCCCGGATCGCGTCGTGGTGGGCGAGGTGCGCGGCCCCGAGGCGCTGGATCTCATCAAGGTCTGGGGCACGGGTCACCCCGGCGGTATCGCCACGATCCATGCCGGCTCCGCCTTGGGCGCGCTGCTGCGCCTGGAGCAACTGATTCTCGAAGTGGCCGTGAACCCGCCGCGTGCGCTGATCGCCGAGGCGGTCAACGTGGTGAGGCGTGGCTGTTTCTCGATGACCTGGTATTCGCGGCACGCATCCGGCAGTGGCTCAAGACGCTGCGCAAGAAGAACGTGTCGGTGATCTTCGCTACGCAGAGCCTTGCCGACATCAAGGATTCGAGCATTGCGCCCGCGATCATCGAAAGCTGCGCCAGCCGCATTTTCCTGCCCAACCCGCAGGCCACCGAGCCGCAGATTCGCACGATCTACGAGGGCTTCGGGTTGAACTCGCGCCAGATCGAGATCGTGGCGACCGCGCAGCCCAAGCGCGACTACTACTACCAGTCCCGCCTCGGCAATCGCCTGTTCGACCTCGACCTGGGGCCGGCCACGCTGGCCTTTGCGGGCGCTTCCACGCCGCAGGACCAGCGCGACATGGATCGCGTGTTGCTGGATGCCGGCGTGACCGGCTTCGCGGGCGCCTGGCTGCGCCATCGCAGGCTCGATTGGGCGGCCGACCTGCTGCCCTCACTCCCCGGACTTGCGCCGGGTTCCTCTCGTACCGCTGACCACCCACAGGAGAACCAGCCATGAAGACCCATGCGCTTTCCATTTCGCTCGCCGCCGCGTTGTCGCTCTCGCTGTTGACCTCGTCACCAGCGTTGGCCTGGCGCATCGTCTTTGATCCGACCAACTATGTGCAGAACACGCTGACCGCGATCCGCACGCTGGAGCAGATCAACAACCAGATTCGCCAGCTCCAGAACGAGGCGCAGATGCTGATGAATCAGGCGCGCAACCTCGCCAGCCTGCCGTCCAGCGTGGTCGGCCAGTTGCGCGCCAATCTGGCGACGACCGAGCGGCTGATCGCCCAGGCCAGGGGCTTGGCCTACGACGTAACGAACCTGGATCGGGAGTTCCA
>WBZU01000315.1_pt1 | contig 16630 bp, 16 predicted proteins | sample 5204311 | NCBI WGS metagenome assembly WBZU01 (sample SAMN12344359, study PRJNA552823) | activated sludge metagenome | biome: Activated sludge suspended growth; feature: Nitrification reactor; material: Wastewater; isolation source: activated sludge from nitrification reactor of wastewater...
CTGGTATGTACCGCAGGTGTGGATGAAAGTTTGCTAAAGACCATGCCGGTTGAAATAAAGAAGAATACGCTGTTTCATTTGGCAGCTATGAATTGGCAACCCAATGTAGAAGCCGTGAATTGGTTCATGCAAAGTATTTGGCCAAAAGTAAAAGTTTCGGTTCCTGAAGTACAGTTGTTTCTTGCAGGGAAAGACATGCCAGATTCAATGATGAAGCATGCTAGCAATCAAGTTACTGTTTGTGGCAAGGTAAGCGATGCTGCTCAATTTATGCAAGACAAACAATTAATGTTAGTGCCTTTACTTTCGGGAAGTGGTATGCGTATAAAAATTATAGAAGGCATGGCATTGGGTAAAGTAATAATCAGCACAAGTATTGGGGCCGAAGGGATTGATTGCACTTCGGGTAAAAACATTTTGTTGGCAAATACCGCTGAGGAATTCAGTGCTCAAATTGTGTTGGCGCTTGGTAATAGTGAATTGTGTGAACAAATCAGTAAAAATGCGAAGGCGCTAGTACAACAGAAATATACGAACAGCTCTATTATTGCAAAGCTGCTTTCCTTTTACAGTGATTTACTAAAATAACTACCTATTCTTTTATTTCAATTAACTTCGCAGCAAATACGTTGTATGTTGGAAACAATATTTTGGCTTAGTAGTTTTTTGATTGTTTATAGCTATGTAGTATTTCCGCTTTTGCTGAATTATTTTGCATTGAGTAAGAGTCAAAATACCACGGTTTATTCAGCACACACGGATGAATTGCCACAAGTAAGTATTTTGCTTGCTGTATATAACGAGGAGCAAGTAATTGAGCAAAAAATACGTTCCACTTTTGAAACAGATTATCCACTAACAAAGCTTACCTTTTATATCGGTTCTGATTCCTCTACCGATAAAACAGAAGCCATCATTAAAAAGTACCAACTTCAATATCCCCAGTTAAAACTGGAAGTATTTCCGCAACGAACCGGCAAAGCGGGAATTGTTAACTCGTTAGAGTTACTTGCAAAATCGCCTGTTTTAATATTAACCGATGCAAATGTTTTTTTTCAAAAAGACACCATTTATCAATTGGTAAAACATTATAAAAATGAAGCTATTGCATTGGTTGGTGGGAATATTATTAACGAGCAATTGCACAAAAGTGGTATATCGGTTCAGGAAAAAACGTATTTGAGCCGTGAAAATAAAATGAAGTATCAGGAAGGTGCTGTATGGGGAACTATGATTGGTGCTTTTGGAGGATGTTATTCAATTAGAAAGAAAAACTTTAGCCCCGTTCCTCCGCGTTTTTTTATGGACGATTTTTACATAACCATGGGTGTACTGGAGCAAGGAGCAAAGGCAATTAATGAGTTAAGTGCACGCTGTTACGAGGATGTATCGAATAAAATTTCGGAAGAATTTCGCCGCAAGGTTAGAATTTCGATTGGCAATTTTCAAAACTTAACACGTTACCGTAGCTTACTTTTCTCAAAATTTCCGGGGCTTTCTTTTTGTTTTTGGAGCCACAAAGTAATTCGATGGCTAGGACCCTTTTTTATACTTGCAGCATTAATCAGTAATTTTTTATTGCGTGAAAATTCAGAATTTTATTTTTTTACGCTGCATGTGCAAATTTTTTCATTGATGATTCCGGTAGTGGATGAATTGCTTAAAAAGTTGCAGATACATCTTACTTTATTTCGATTTATCAGCCATTTTTATTTAATGAATCTGGCTTTAATGATTGGGTTTTTTAAATTTATTTCAGGCGTTGAATCCAATGTTTGGAAACCAACCCAACGCAATCAGCAATAAATTTTCGTACAAATTGTTACCTACTATTCCTGTAAATATTCTTTCGGAATGTTACATACAGGAATTGGTACCATTTTGTGTAAATTGGCAGTATGGCGGGAAGTATAAATTTCCAATACCTTTTTTTGTCTTTCGCTTAGGTTTATAAGTTCAGCACCTTTTTCAAGCGAATTCATTGCCCATTCAAGCTCATCATAGCTAGCGCCAATCTGATCTTCATCGCTTCGCCCATCGTGAAAGAGGCCATCTGTGGGAGCGGCAGTAAGTATAGAATCTACTACGCCTAATTCTTTTGCGAGCGCGTACACTTGCGATTTCATTAAGTCGGCTATCGGTGAAACATCCACTCCACCATCTCCATATTTGGTAAAAAATCCAATACCAAAATCTTCTATTTTATTTCCGGTACCTGCAACCAATAATTTTTTGTTTCCGGCAACGGCATATAAAGTAAGCATGCGTAAACGACTGCGCGTATTTGCCAATGTTAAATGATCTTGTATTTGAGCCGGTAAAGTTTTTTCAAGCTCAACAAAGGGGGCAGAAAGATTGATTTCGAAATGCGATACCGTGTCAAATTTTTTCATCAACCAGTTGATGTGTTCCTGCGAACGACTGTACTCTGCTTTGCTTTGATGAATGGGTAAATTAAGGCATACAACCTCCTTACCTGTGAGCGCGCAAAGAGTTGAAGTAACAGCCGAATCTATACCTCCTGAAACACCAATTACAAATCCCTTTTGTTTTGATTTCTCACAATAATTATTGAGCCAGTTTACAATGTAATTGGCAACTAAATCTGATTTCATGTTTGATTTATTTAAGGCAAAAAAAAATCCCGCCTTTGCGTACTGCAAAAACGGGATTCAAACTGTATTTTCTTAAAATAAAACCCCTACCGATAATGAAACTGCATTATTGGTAAACTTTTGTTTATAAGCAGTTCCATCTGTTCTAAACATATAATCCGATTTAGATTTTGAAACGTTGGTGAGTCCGTTTAAATAGTTCACACTTATCAGCAATGAAGTTGAACCAGCTAAATTATATTCGGCTCCGGCTCCAACATTAATAGCAGCTTTAAAGAAATTCATGTCCTTACTAATATTAATATCTTCAAGGGTTGAGGTAGTTTTTTTGGTACTTCTAACATCGTCTTCGCTCAAAGCTTTTGTACGAATTCCAAGATTAATTCCGGCTTGCGCAAAATAAGTCATCACACCAATTTCTTTTGTACGCATTTTTAAAGTAATGGGTATCGCCCAATAAGCTACACTGAAATTTCGTGATTTCAATTGAAAAAACTCATTCACAGTATCATTGATATTAATTTTAAGCGGCTCTTCATTAAAATGATAGTAAGCAGTATCGGTGTAATTTAATGCACCTCCATTTTTTTCAAAACCAATACCGGTGGCCAAGCTAACCACTTTGTTTAATCTGAATTCGGTCATCAAGGCATAGCCCATTTTAACTTTAGCGCCAGCTCCATCAAGTTTTTTAACATCGCCCGGCTTCATCCACGATATTTCGGGACTAACACGTAACCCGAATCGGAAATTTTTTAGGGGTTCATCTTCCTGGGCAATAGCATGCATGCTAAATGCGAAAAAAAGCAAAATTGCCGTTGAAATTTTGGTTAGGATAGTATTCTTCATAGGTTTAAAATTTATTTGTTCTACTTTTGGTACCACAATAGTAAGCAATTATTCAAGAATGAAAGTTTCGCATTGGTTCAAGTTTTTAACTGTGTTATTCACTTTTTCGGCTTGTTCGCACAATAGCAAAGAGATTGATATTTCGAAGGTTAATATTGATTTCAAGTTTAGTCGTTTTGAAAAGGATTTGCAAAGTTTAAATACCGCCAAAGTAGCTGAAGAAAAGCAAAAGCTGGTTGCGAAGTATGGGCAGTTTTTTGAGCGCTTTAATGAGAACATCATACAAATTGGAAGTTCAAATCAAACCGGATACGAGTTGGCAGTAAGTAGTTTTTTGAACGATGCAGCTATTTCTACTGTATACAACGATGTACAAACAGAATTTGTAAGTACAGAGCAACTGGAAAGTGATTTTGAATCTGCGTTAAAGCATTATCATTACTACTTTCCGAATAAAATTGTCCCGCATATTGCCACATTTGTTTCGGGTTTTAATTATCCGATAGCTGTAACTGATAGTGTGTTGGGAGTTGGGTTAGATATGTATTTAGGAAAAAATTACAAATACTATAAATTAATGGCCATACCCAATTACCAGGTTGATTTTATGAGCAAACAATACATTGTTGTAGATGCTATGCGCTCGTGGTTGCAAACCGAGTTTGAAGGTATGGATGTACATAAAAATTTATTGAGTGAAATGGTATTTCAGGGTAAATTAATATATGCATTGGATTATATTCTGCCACACGAAGAGGATAGTATTAAATTGGAATTTACTGCGAAGCAACTGCAATGGGTTACAAATTCAGAAGTGAGTATTTGGGCTTATTTTATTGACAAAAATTTGCTTTACTCAACCAAAGCTTCCGAAAATGTAAAATACATAAACAGTGCACCATTTACTATTGGAATGCCTAAAGCATCACCCGGAAGAGTAGGAGTATGGTTGGGATATAAAATTGTTTCAGCATACATGGAACGGCATAAGGAAGTTACTTTAGCCATGTTAATGGAAGAAAAAAATGCGCAAAAAATATTGAATGATTCGCATTACAAACCTCGAAAATAGTTTATTTAGAATAAGGATTACGTAGTATAATTGATAGAACCCGAGTACATGAAAAAATCAGAAATAAAATTTGCAATTGAATTGGATGAAAATAACTTGCCAGAAAAAATTCAATGGGAAGCTACCGATTCGGGTATTGATGGAGCTATTGCTGCCAAGTCGATTATGTTAAGTGTGTGGGATCCTACTGAAAATAATACCCTGCGTATTGATTTATGGACGAAAGACATGATGGTGGATGAGATGAAAATTTTTATGCATCAAACATTGCTTTCAATGGCAAATACCTTGGAACGTGCAACCCGCGAAGATAAAATGGCTGCCGACCTGCGTGACTTTTGCGAGCATTTTGCTGATAAATTGGAGCTAAAAAAATCTTAGTACAAGGGTAACACTAACCAAAAGTTTTTAGTGCAGTTAGTGTTTTTCTTCAGGAAGTAATTTGTTGGTTTGTTCGATGAACTTGAGCAATGCGTCTTTACCATCAGTATTTACCGAAGAAGTAAAAAATTGCGTGGGTAATTCTTCCCAATAATCCAACATTTTTTTATTGTAAATTTTAAGATTCTTGTTGAATTCGTTGATGTGCAATTTGTCTTTTTTGGTGAATACCATTACAAAGGGTATTCCTTTTTCTCCAAGCCATTGCATAAATTCAAGGTCAATTTTTTGAGGTTCAAGTCTACAGTCAATCAATACAAAAAGGCAGAGTAAATTTTCGCGTTTTAAAATATACTCTTGTAAAAATTTCCCCCAGCGTTCTTTCAGTGTTTTACTTACTTTGGCATATCCATAACCCGGTAAATCAACGAGGTACCAGGGATCGTTTTTTTCATTAATTATAAAGTGATTTATAAGTTGTGTTTTTCCAGGCTTACCCGAAGTTTTAGCCAAGTTTTTTATGCCACAGAGCATGTTTATCAACGACGATTTTCCCACATTACTGCGTCCAATAAATGCATACTCGGGCAGCTTGCGAGTAGGCGATTTTTTATAATCGGTGTTGCTGATTACAAAGCTTGCAGTTTTAATTTCCAAAATATCGGTAGTAAAGTTAATAGCAGAGTATAGCGCAAAGGTAACAATCACTATGCTTTATGGAAATGAATTGAGAGAAAACTAATTTGCAGTTTTTTTAGAGTAAGTAATCGTTACCATTTAAAAATAGTTTCGTTGTTAAGGCTTTAGCTTAAATTGTTGTATTAAAGTTAAAAATCATCCAAAAAGACGATTCCCATTATTTTCCTGAATTAGTAGTTTTGAATCTTAACAAACAACAATGCGCAGCAATTTTTTTTATGTACTCTGTTTAATTTCTATACTACTCCATTGTAATTGTTTATATGCACTTCAACCCAAGGCTAGCCCAAAACTCAAGATAAATTACATCGATTCCTTAAAGGTGAAGGAATTTATAAATTTGGGTTGGAAGATGACATCGCTTAATCCGATAAAAGCGAATTCATGTGCAAATTTGGCTTATTATTATTCTCATGCAATAAAATGGAAAAATGGAGAAACCGAAGCATTATTGTTAAGGGCAAGTGCCTTAGATTATTTAGGTAAAAGTAAAGAAGCGCTACCAATAGATTTATTGGCACTTAAAACAAGTATTGAATTAAAGGATAGTTTACTTATTGCCCAATCTCTAAGGCAAACAGCCGGTATATATTATACCCAGTCAAAAATTGACCTATCCATTCAATTACTCAAAACAAGTATCGAAATATCACGAAGAATTAGCGATATAAAAGGCTTAGGAGCTGCGCTTACAGATTTAGGTTCAATTTACTTTGCTATTGCCAAGTACAATCAAGCCATTGTACTTTTAAAAGAAAGTATATTGTTTGAAATAACAATTAAAGATTCGAACAATCTATCAAACTCATACAGAATGCTTAGTGATACTTATTTTAAAATGGGTTTGTATGAAGAATCTATTGATTTCGTTTTTAAAAGTATAAAACTTTCTAGTCAGACAAAGAATTTATCGGAGGTTTCAAATGGGTATTATTTATTGGGAATGCTATATACAAACACCAAGGATTATTATAAATCATTAACCTTTTTAAAAGAAGCATTAGCGATTAAAAAAAATCTTCAAAACAAAGAAGAAATTGGAATGGTATACACCAGAATTGGCAATCTTTATAGTACATTAGGTCAAACAGATTCTGCATTTGTAAATCTAAGAAACGCAATTTTCTATCTAAAGGAAAATGGTAAAGAACACCTCTTATCAATAAACAATTCGGAAATGGGTAAACTTTTCCTTCAATTACAAAATTATGATTCAACTAATTTTTATTTAGAAAAAAGTTTGAAATATGATTCAACCGAAAATAGAATACAATTTTTAATTGAAGATTATCTTTTGTTATCAAAAAACAATTACTTGCATAAAAAATACGCAAAAGCTCAAACATACCTTCAAAAAGTCAACAAATTAATTGATAGTGCAGCTACTTTATCCAATCAGTCCAACTATGCTGAACTGCAAAGTTTGATTTACGATAAATTTAATCGACACAATGAGGCTTTGGTAGCCTACAAAAAGTACATTGTATTGCGTGATTCTATCTTAAATAAAGATAAGAAAACCTCTATGGCTTTAAAGGATGCCCGTTTTGAATTTGATAGTAAAGTTATGGCGGATAGTATTAAAAATTTGGAACAACAAAGAGCAATGGACAGGCAAATAAAGCTCCAACTATCACAATTGAAAACTCAAAAAATTAAACAGTATGCACTTTTAATAGGATTACTGCTGCTTGCCAGCATAGGATGGTTATTATACAGCCGATACAAAGCCGTAAATAAACAGCGCCGAGCCGAACAACAATTACAACTTTACGAAAAATCAAGAGCTTTAGAAGGTGAACGAAGGCGCATAGCCAGTGAAATACATGATGATGTGGGGGCCGATTTAAGCAACTTATTACTTAAAATTCGTATGAATGAAAAGCTATCTGAAACAGCCAGCACTGCGGATTTTGGCAGCTTAAAGAAAACAACGAACAACCTCATTCACAAAATTGATGAAATAATTTGGTCGTTAAATTCTGAGCGCGATACGCTTAGGGAATTAATTGGTTTTACTACATCTTATTTCGAAACACTACTAAGCGAAAATAATTTAAAGGGCAACATACACCTGCCTGCAAGTATACCCGAAGCTGTATTAAGTGCCGATTTACGTCGCAATATTTTTTTAACACTCAAAGAAATCGGCAACAATGCACTGAAATATGCCAATGCACAAGCTATTAATCTTAGTTTCAACATACAACAAAACAAACTATACATTGTTTTTAACGACGATGGAAAAGGCTTTAATACCAATCAAACAAGCACCATAAATGGTATTAAAAATATCTATAAACGACTCGAAAGTTGTAAGGGTACTATTAGCATTAACTCAAATGCACAAACAGGAACCAGTTATATGTTGATTTTTCCTTTGATGTAAAATTGTTAAACAGCAATTATTAGTTCGTTGCAAACCCTTATTTGCTTATAGTTTTTGTACATTTACAGTACAAAAATTGTATGAAAATAGTAGTATTTACCGGCGCCGGCATTAGCGCCGAAAGTGGAATTAACACTTTTCGCGACAGCGATGGATTATGGGAAAAATATCGAATAGAAGATGTCGCTACTCCAGAAGCATTTAAGCGAAATCCTGAATTGGTGCTCAATTTTTATAACCAACGTCGCAAGCAGGTTTTACAAGCCAGGCCGAATGCTGCACATACAGCTTTAGTTGATTTGCAACAAAAACACGATGTGCAAATAATTACGCAAAATGTGGACGATTTACATGAGCGAGCCGGTTCTAAAAATGTACTGCATCTGCATGGCGAATTGCTAAAAGCTCGAAGTACTGTTGACCCAGCACTAGTCGTTAAACTAAATTCTACCGAATTAAACCTTGGTGACTTGTGCCCTAAGGGTGCTCAATTGCGTCCGCACATTGTATGGTTTGGCGAACTAGTACCCATGATGGAAACAGCGAATAGAATAGCTGCAAACGCCGAATTATTTATTGTAATTGGAACCTCCTTGAATGTTTACCCTGCAGCAAACCTCTTGGATTATGTGCCCTACGATTGTCCTATTTATTTAATTGATCCTAATCCGGTAACAACAGTTAATCGCTCCGAAATACAGCACATAAAACAAAAAGCCGGAATTGGAGTTCCGGCTTTGGTTAAAAAATATTTGTAAAGCTTACTGCGTAATCACTAATTTTTTGGTACTAACTTTTGTACGTCCTACATAAAGTGAATAAAAGTAAACTCCTTCAGAAAAGTCGTTTGCATTTAAACGCACAGTTCCTTTGGTTCCTGATAATCTTTCTTGATATACTTCTACTCCAACAGCATCCGTAATTTTAATGTATGAATTTGATGAGTTTTCAATAGAATAGTTTATAGAGGTTTGAGCAATAGCAGGATTAGGATAAGCATTTCCGATTTTATTTTTAGCGCTTAATCCTACATTATTAATACCTGCGGGAGTTGCATTAATTACTAAAGTAATATTCGCTGTATCGTTTGAATTGATGTTAAAAAACTGGTAGCGCATTGTTGAAGAACCCAGTTGGTGAAAAGGATTATAGTAAGCGTGAAAAGTACCAAACAAGGTATCCATAGCATTAATTGTCATCGGTTGAGCTACGTCAACAATGGGAGAGTAGCACTGGTCCCAACAAAAATAAGATTCAGCATTTGGAATCAAATTATTTAAAGTTCTTGCACAATTGATAGTAGCACTAACAGCAGTTGCATTTGCTACATGTAAGTCATATTCATACGGATCAATAGAGGCTGTATCTATAAAAATATATACTGTACCATTGGTAACATCAGCACCTTCCATGTCAATTAGTGTAATGTTTTGAGCTTGACTAGCTACTGCAATAAATAAAGAAACAGCAAGTAAAAATTTTTTCATTTTTCGGGTTTTAAAATTAATTTTCTCAAAAGTAAGTGATTTTAATTTTGAATGCAAATCTTTGAATAATAAGTAGCTAATTTTGTTTCTGCTTGCAAAACATACAAGCCATTTGACAACACATCGGGTAATTGTAGGTTGCAACTCGTACCATAGCAACTTGCCGTTGTTTCGAACATCAAATTACCTTGCAGACTATACAAAGAAAATTTTACAGGAGTATACATTGTTTTGTTAAAAACAATTTGCAAACTATTTTTGGTAGGATTGGGCCATGTTTGAATATTTTTAGGTTGAGTTAAAAATTCAGTAATCCCAACACCGGCAAGTGTATCCTGAGCATATACAAGTAAAAAATCATCGTCTCCATTATGATAGCCATTTCCGAACAAATAAAAGCCACTGTCTTTAGCAGCTATAATTTGATAGCCAATATCAATCGATGAATCTCCAAAAGTTTGAACCCACAATAAATTAGCAGCCGAGTCAGTTTTTCCAAAAACCATATCAATGGGCCCTGGGTGATAACTGTTGCTGTATCCGGTAAAATAAAAATTGCCGCTTGCATCTTGTATCAATGAAAATAAAGCATCCGAAACTGGTCCACCAAATGTTTTTCGAAAAATGCTCGTTCCTGCCGCATCAATTTTTTCCATAAAAAAGTTGAAAGGTTGATTGGGTGCAGGATCCGTTTCGCCATAGGATATAAACGAACCATCAGCTAAAGGCAAAATGCCTTGGCTGCCATTGGTAAGTGTATCGCCAAAAGCAAAATCCCAAAGTGCTCCTCCGGCTGAGTCGAGACGGGTAACTTCAACATCGTAATTGCTCGCATTATTCGAGTTCGAGTCACCTGTGAGTATAAAGCCACCGTCAGCTAATTGATGGATTGCCGTACCTACATCGTTATAGGAACCACCTATAGTTCCGGTCCATTGCTGATTCCCCAACGAATCAAGCTTTAAATAATAAATGTCATTTACATTCGAGTTGTCAGTAGTTGATCCGCATGCGATGTATCCACCGTCAGTAGTTGCTTCTATATAACGTAAGGTTTGATTTTGGAAGTTACCAAACTGCTTGTACCAAAGTAAGGTTCCATCGGTATCTATTTTGGCCACAAAGGCGTCTTTATTTAAAAGCGAAACCTCTGTTTCACCACAAATAATGAGCTTTTTATCTTTGGTTTGATTCAAACTTAATGCATAGTTATTTAGTGAATCTCCATAAAATTTGGTCCAAGCAATTGAGCCATCCTGAAATAATTTGCAAATAGTAGCATCGTAGGTAGAATTTAATCCAACAGCACTGTATCCGGCAACATAAATATCCCCATTCGAAAATTGTGTGATTGCCCTTCCTGCATCCGTGGTATTGCTTCCAAAGTATTTACTGAAATAAGCGCTTTGTGCAAAGCTTAAGTTGTAGAATTCCATAAAAAAACACATAATGTAAAAAGCGAATCTTACTTTATTCATAATGTAGTAGAATGATCAGTTTTAAAGTGACACAGCATAATTTTACAAAATAAGGCATTTTGATGGTATAACAACAGTAGTTTAAACTCAGGTATGTGAAGATTTGCACATTTTCTATATTTATTGCTACTTGAAACGGTTTAATTAGTTGTATGTTGCCCCTAGAAATGTTAAAAAGGTAAGCTTTTTTTAATATGATAAAAATATGACAAATGGCTTTCGAAATTTTGTTATTTTCGCAATTCAATAGTTGAAAATTCAATTAAACCCTTAAACCAAATAAACAAATGAAAAGAATTTTTACATTCATTGGTTGCCTCACCTTGGCTGCTACTATGCAAACCAAGGCGCAATCGCAACGATTAGTTTTAGTGGAGGAATTTACCAATGCAAGTTGTCCTCCATGTGCTGCACAAAACCCAACGTTCAACACCTTGCTTGCAAATAATACTGTTAAAGTTGTATCCATAAAGTACCAAACCAATTGGCCGGGAGTTGACCCAATGAACGCTCAAACTCAAGCTGAGGTTGGTCCGCGTGTTACCTATTACGGAGTTACGGGTGTTCCTTATTCTCCTATTGATGGTGATGTAAACATTGCTGCTATTGGTGGTTACTATCAAGGTGCGCCTCACAACATAGTTCAATCTACCATTGATACAAAATACGCAATTCCTGCTACGCATGATATTGCACTTACTCATGCTTATTCTTCTGACTACGATTCAATTTATGTTACCATGAATATAACCTGTACACAAACGGGAACCGGTAACTTAAAAGCTAGAATTGCTTTAGTTGAAAAGGAGATTTCATTTCCATCGGCTCCAGGAACAAATGGCGAAACCGATTTTTATTATGTAATGCGCAAAATGTATCCTAATGCTGCAGGTACAACTGTAACAGCCGATACTTTAGGTGAAACACAAAGCATCGTTTTAGGTGCTGCTACTCCATTGTATACTTACAATATTAACGAATTGGCGGTTGTTGGATTTATTCAAAACGATGCCAACAAGGCAATTAAGCAAGCTGCATTTAGCGATGTAATTACCCTTGCAGACATGGTTGGTATCGATTTAATTGACAATGTTCCTACAGTTCAATGTATTACTGATTACTATCCGGACGTTACAATTTCTAATAAAGGAACTTCTACATTAACGAGTTGTAATGTTAATTATCAGTTTGATGGTGGAACAGAAACAACCATTCCTTGGACTGGTTCAATTGCTGCCGGAGGAACTGCGGTATTTACTTTACCACAAATTACGGCAACAGCTGGTGGACATACATTAAAAATCAGTGCTTCAAATCCTAATAATTCTGGATTTGCCGCTCCTTTATCTTTTACTTATTCAACAAAGGGCCTACTTACAGCTACGAACTATACTTTGTTGCCTTACACGCAAAATTTTGCGGCAACTACATGGCCTCCTGTTGACTGGGCTTTAGAAAGTCAGGATGCAACACAATCATGGTCACGCAAAGCAGGAACCGGAGCATCGGGTTCAGTTGCAGGTTCTGCTAAAATCGATTTTTACAACAGTCAAAGCGGACAAAGCGATGATATGTTTATTACTCCGCTTGATTTAACAGGAGCTATAGCCCCTGCTGCACTTGATTTTAAAGTTGCACACCGTCAATACAGCGCTGCCGAATCAGATAAATTATATGTACACGTTTCAACCGATTGTGGTGCAAACTGGACACAAGTATTCTTAAAACAAGGAGCAGCATTGAGTACTGTAGCCGGTTATGTTACGAGTGCATTTACACCTGCTTCAACACAATGGCGTGCTGAAAGCGTTAATTTAGATAACTATATTGGACAAGCTCAGTTGCTTGTTCGTTTCCGTGGAACCAGTAACTATGGAAACAATGCTTACGTTGACGATATTAATTTTCATGATGCTACTTTGGGGGTTGCAACCGTAAGTGCGGGTAATGCTGTATTCTCAGCGTATCAAACTTCAGAAAATTATGTTAGTGTAAAATTAAACTTAGAACAAGCTGATGAAGTAACCTTTGAAGTGTACGATATTCTTGGTAAGAAAGTTGATAGTGAGAATAAAGGAAAATTATCTGCTGGTGACCAAAGTTTTGCTTACAACATTTCTGAACTTAGTGCAGGTGTTTATGTAGTAAGAGCTACCATCGGAACAAAAGTTTTAAATCAAAAAATAAACATTAATAAATAGTAAATTCACACTCAAATAAATCAGTTCCGTTATAATACGGAACTGATTTATTTTTTAGTTAAAAAGCAAATGCTAAAAAAAATTACTTTAATTATTACACTAGTAGCTACTTCTTTAATAGTGGATGCTCAAAGTGTACAACGATTGCCGGCAGTTGATATTAAAAATCTTGATGGTAGTGTATTTAATACAGGTAAATTAGCCAACGAAGGAAAGCCTATGTTAGTTGATTTTTGGGCTACTTGGTGTGGGCCTTGCAAAGCAGAATTGAATGCAATTGCCGATGATTATGCCGATTGGCAAAAAGAAACCGGTGTAAAGCTAGTTGCAGTTTCAATTGACGATGCACGAAATATGGAAAAAGTGGGACCTTATGTAAATGGTAAAAATTGGGAGTATCAAGTTTTACTGGATCCAAACGGAGATTTTAAACGAGCCATGAATGTAAACAATGTACCGCATATATTTTTAGTAAATGGAAGCGGAGAAATTGTATGGCAACAAAATTCTTCTGCTCCCGGAGATGAAGAAAAAATATATGAATTAGTAAAAAAGGTAGCCAAAGGCGAATCAATTAAATAAATTCAAAATCTTTATCGGTGATACAAAATTCAATAAAAGCAGCTGTCGTTTCGATGTGCTGCTTTTTTTATATACATGCTGCAGCACAGCCAAATTTGGGTGAGATACATGGAAATTTTCAAACCGATGTGCAATATTACAATACAGATACTATCATTGGAGCTCCAATCGTTCCAGAGAAAGTATTGATGAATGGTTTTGCCAACATTAATTATACACGCGATAATTTTATGTGTGGTGTGCGCTACGAAAGTTATTTAAATGCTTTACAAGGTTTCGATACACGCTATAAGGGAAATGGATTTGGTTTTAGGTTTGCAACCTTTACCAAAGATAATTTAACAGTAACAGCCGGTAACTTTTACGAGCAGTTTGGAAGTGGATTAATACTTCGAAGTTTCGAGGAACGTACCTTAGGTATTGATAATGCTTTGGATGGTTTGCGCTTGAAATATGCCCCCATTTCCGGTATTTACTTAAAGGGATTTATTGCTAAACAACGATTCTTTTTTGGACAAGGAGAAGGTATCGTTAGGGGTTTTGACGGTGAAATAAATATAAACGAATTGAGTGAAAAACTGGCGCAAGCAAAACTAAAAATAATTGTTGGTGGAAGCTTTGTAAGTAAGTATCAACAAGACAATGATATTGTGTATAAATTACCTGAAAACGTTGGATCCGGTGGAGGTCGATTAAAAGTATCGTATGGCAAATTTACCATCAATGGTGAATATGTGTATAAAATAAATGATCCTTCCATTTTTAATAATTTTATTTATAAAGATGGAAATGCAACTTTGTTAGGTATTAGCTATTCGCAAAAGGGATTGGGTATTAACTTAGGCGCAAAACGAATCGACAACATGAGTTTCAGAAGCGATCGTACAGCGACAGGAAATAACCTGATGATTAATTTTTTACCGGCACTCACCAAACAACACAGTTATAATTTGGCGGCAAGTATTTATCCTTATGCTTCGCAACCTAACGGCGAAGTATCATTTCAGGGAGATGTTATTTATACCATTAAAAAAGATACCTGGCTAGGTGGAAAATATGGTACTACTATTAATGTAAATTATTCGGAAGTACACGATATAAATCGCGAAGTAGTAAACGATACTACTAGCCTACTTGAACCTTATACATTGGGCTATAGAAGCGATTTTTTTAAAATTGGGGACCGTGTATTTTTCAAAGATTTTAATATAGAAATCACGCGGAAGATTTCGAAAAAATGGAAAACAATTTTGTTTTACACCAACCAGGTTTACAATTTGGATGTGGTTCAGGGTCACCCCGGCGAACCAATGGTATATAGCAATATTGCTGTAGCAGATATTACTTATAAGTTGAATGCAAGCAATGCAATTCGATTCGAAGTTGAGGGTTTATTTACGAAGCAAGACATGGGCGATTGGGCAGCTGCTTTGTTAGAATATACGTATGCACCACATTGGTCGGTAGCAGTGTTAGATCAATACAATTATGGCAATCCGGAAACGGTAAAACAAATACATTATTTCACCGGAAATATTACTTATACAAAAAACTCAAATCGAATTTCAATAGGTTACGGTCGCCAGCGTGCTGGACTTTTATGCATAGGTGGTGTTTGTCGAATAGTACCTGCCTCAAATGGTTTAACACTTTCTGTTAGCAGTAGTTTTTAGTTCTTTAATCTGAAATCAATGAAAAAAATAATTTCACTCCTAAGTATACTTGTTACACTCACTTTTAGTGCATGTGATAAAGTAAAAAGTCCTTACAACGAACTCGAAGTTCCGCCGGTTGACACGACTACAAGTGCTACTAAAGTACGTAAAGTGTTAATTGAAGATTATACCGGACACCGTTGCCCTAACTGTCCGCGAGCTGCAGAGCAAATTCAATTATTGAAGCAGGCGCGTCCGGGTAGAGTAATTGCGGTAGGAGTGCATGTGACCAATCAATTTGCTGCACCCGGTTCTGGTATATACAACATTGACTTTAGAACTGCATTGGGCAATTCATTAGACAGTACTTTTAAAGTTAGTTTATTAGGATTACCAACCGGCATGGTTAACCGCAAGAAGGTGGGTGCTGTATACAATATACCCTATACACAATGGGGGGCTTATTTAGATACCTTTATTCAGAAGCCTGCTGAGGCATATATTAAAATTGAAAATAGTTATGTAGCAGCCACACGTACAGTTACAACCACGGTTACTTCCGAATTTTTAACCAATCTTACTGGAAATTACAAACTATCGGTATATGTCATCGAAGACAGCATAGTGCATGCTCAAAAAGATCAGCTTATACCTTCACCTAGCAACGATTCTGATTATGTACACGAACATGTTTTAAGAGGCTCTTTAAATAGTGTTTTCGGTGAACAACTAAATACTGCACCGGTAAATTCAACAAGTACTTTCACCAAAACTTATTCTAAAGTTTTGTCAGCTGCTTGGCGCGAAAAGAAATGCCAAATAGTTGCTTTCATTTACGATGAAGCTACAAAGGAAGTTATTCAAGCTGAAGAAAAGGAAGTAATTGAGTGATATTTAACATACACCAGTGCAAGTAACAGATTCGGACTTTGCTTCAAAATTTCATGTAGTTGAAAATTGTCCTGTTATATGGATGGTTGGATTATCGGGCTCAGGAAAAAGTACACTTGCAAAAGCCTATGTTGAATATCTTACAAATAAAGGACTTGCCTGCGTTCATTTAGATGGAGATGATTTAAGAAAAGGCCTTAATTCAAATCTAGGATTTACCGAAACTGAACGTCACGAAAATCTTCGACGTGCCGCAGAAGTAGCGACTCTTTTTAAAAATACGGGTGTTGTACCGGTTTGTTCCTTTATTAGTCCAACCCATGAAGTACGT
>WBZU01001622.1_pt1 | contig 16629 bp, 10 predicted proteins | sample 5204311 | NCBI WGS metagenome assembly WBZU01 (sample SAMN12344359, study PRJNA552823) | activated sludge metagenome | biome: Activated sludge suspended growth; feature: Nitrification reactor; material: Wastewater; isolation source: activated sludge from nitrification reactor of wastewater...
CAGGGGACAGGGATCAGAAGCGGTGTCGCGATGCGAGGCGGGTAGCCGGCGCTTCAAAGCGCCGACGGTCGGTTCCGCAGAACGACGACGCGGCTGACCTCTGACTCCTGACGCCTGTCTCCTGAAGCATAGGCCAGTAGCTCAATTGGCAGAGCGGCGGTCTCCAAAACCGCAGGTTGGGGGTTCGATTCCCTCCTGGCCTGCCAGATTCAGGGATCAGGGATCAGAGGACAGGGATCAGAAGCGAGGGCGACCCCCGCGGCGCGGCATCGAAGCCGCGGGGCGCCGAAGCGGATTCCCGGACTCGAGCACTGAAACCGTCTGGCTGAACCAAACGAAGGAAGGAGCAGGCATCGAAGGAACGATCGTCGCATCCGCGTACACCGTGCAACGCGACTCGCGTCGCGCCCCCCGGTGTCGCCGGCGCGCCTGATCCCTGTCCCCTGATTCCTGATCCCTGACATGGACAAACTGAAAATCGCGCTCGCATTCGGCTGCGTCGTTCTGGGCGTGTGGGGCTACTACGCGTTCCAGGACACGGCGCTCGTATTGCGCGTGCTGATGGTGGTCGGCGGGCTGCTCGCCGCGGGCGGCGTCGCCTGGCTCTCCGCGCCGGGCAAGGCGTTCTTCGCGTTCGCGCAGGACTCCTGGCAGGAGGCCGGGCGCGTGGCGTGGCCGTCGCGCAAGGAGACGATGCAGATGACCGCCGTCGTGTTCGTCTTCGTGACGATCATGGGGCTGTTCTTCCTCTCGGTCGACACGCTGCTCGCGTGGATCGTGAAGCTGGTGACGGTTCGGGGGGGCGCATGAGCGCCGCACGGCCGCGCGCGCGCCCGACGGGCCGCCCCGAGGGTGCGCCGCCCCCCGGGGGGCGGCGCGCGCAGCGCGCCTCGGGGGGATGTTTCCCCGGCGCTCGCCCCCTCCTTCGGGAGGGGGGGCGCGATGCCGCGTCAGCGGCGAGCGTGGGGGAGGTTGGCCGATGAGCAAGCGCTGGTACGTCGTGCACGCGTACTCCGGATTCGAGAAGAGCGTCCAGCGGACGCTCGCCGAGCGGATCCGGCGCGCGGGCATGCAGGAGCAGTTCGGCCAGATCCTCGTGCCGGTCGAGGAGGTCGTCGAGATGAAGGGCGGCCAGAAGTCGACCTCCGAGCGCAAGTTCTTCCCCGGCTACGTGCTGGTCGAGATGGAGATGACCGACGATTCCTGGCACCTGGTGAAGAGCACGCCGAAGGTGACGGGCTTCGTCGGCGGCACGGCGAACAAGCCGACGCCGATCACGCAGAAGGAAGTCGATGCGATCCTGCAGCAGGTGCAGGAAGGCGCCGAGAAGCCGCGTCCGAAGGTGCTGTTCGAGACCGGGGAGGCGGTGCGCGTCAAGGAAGGCCCGTTCACGGACTTCCACGGCAACGTCGAGGACGTGAACTACGAGAAGAGCAAGCTCAAGGTGTCGGTGTCGATCTTCGGACGGTCGACGCCGGTGGAACTGGATTTTTCGCAGGTCGAGAAGGCGTAGCGCGCGTAGAGCGGCGTTGTCGGCGCGTTTCGCGCGCCTCGAACGCCCCTCTACTTGTCCACGTTGGAGCGTCGCGCTGCGACGCTCAACGCGGACGAGGCCCCCGCTGACCGCGGAGGCTTCGAAGGGTCAAGGGCATCGTGCCTGAGTCGGGCAGGGTGCGAACGGCGAGGCCGCGAGGCCGAGCATGAACGGGGAGGGTGGCGACGCCCGCTAGCACCCGCAGGAGACGAAGATGGCGAAGAAAGTCGTCGGTTTCATCAAGCTTCAGGTGCCGGCCGGCAAGGCGAATCCCTCGCCGCCGATCGGCCCCGCGCTCGGCCAGCGCGGCCTCAACATCATGGAGTTCTGCAAGGCGTTCAACGCGCAGACCCAGAAGATGGAGGCCGGCCTGCCGATCCCGGTCGTGATCACGGCGTACGCGGACAAGAGCTTCACGTTCGTGATGAAGACGCCGCCGGCCACCGTGCTGATCAAGAAGGCCGCGAAGGTCGACAAGGGCTCGTCGAAGCCGCACACCGACAAGGTCGGCAAGCTCACGCGCGCGCAGGCCGAGGAGATCGCGAAGGCCAAGCAGCCCGACCTGACCGCGGCGGACCTCGACGCGGCGGTGCGCACGATCGCGGGCAGCGCCCGTTCCATGGGCATCACGGTCGAAGGAGTGAAGTGATCATGGCCGAACAGAAGACTCCGCGCCGCTCGAAGCGCATGAAGACGGTCCTCGGCAAGGTGGACCGCAGCAAGTTCTACCCGGTCGACGACGCGCTGAAGCTCGTCAAGGAGACCGCGGTCGCCAAATTCGACGAGTCGGTGGACGTCGCGGTGAACCTCGGCGTCGATGCGAAGAAGTCCGACCAGACCGTCCGCGGCTCGGTCGTGCTGCCCGCGGGCATCGGCAAGAAGGTCCGCGTCGCGGTGTTCGCGCAGGGCGACAAGGCGAAGCAGGCCACCGAGGCCGGCGCCGACGTCGTCGGCTTCGACGATCTTGCGGCGAAGATCAAGGAAGGCTTCATGGACTTCGACGTCGTCATCGCGTCGCCGGACGCGATGCGGGTCGTCGGCCAGCTGGGCCAGATCCTCGGCCCCCGCGGCCTGATGCCGAACCCGAAGGTCGGCACCGTGTCGGCCGACGTCGCGGGCGCCGTGAAGAACGCGAAGGCGGGCCAGGTGCAGTACCGCACCGACAAGGCCGGCATCGTCCAGTGCACGATCGGGCGCGCGTCGTTCACGCCCGAGCAGCTCAAGACGAACCTCGCGGCGCTGATCGACGCGCTCTCGAAGGCGAAGCCGCAGGGCGTCAAGGGCATCTATTTCAGGAAGGTCAGCGTGAGCTCGACGATGGGCGCGGGCGTGCGGGTCGACACCGCGAGCCTCAACATCGCGCAGTCGGCGGCGCACTGATGGCAGGTATCAGGCATCAGGTAACAGGTAACAGGTAACAGGTAACAGGTAACAGGTAACAGTTGAGGGTAAGCGGGCCGGAAGCGCGGTCCGCGAGCCGTCAAAGACCGCTGGGGCGAAGGCTTAATTCGGGAAGCAGGTGTCGGTGCAGGGGTTGCTGAACCCTGTCCTCCGATCCCTGGGCCCTGCCCAGCGCAGATGGTGCCCTCGCAGGACAGGACACTCCTGGACTCGATGGTCACCGAAACACGCGCGAGGCCGCGGTCGGGCCGGGCGCGGGAGCCGAACAGGCTCGATGCGGAGGCGGGAAGGGCGCGGGGTCGTTGCTGATCCCTGATTCCTGATCCCTGTCTCCTGAAACGGAGGTGAGCTTGAGTCTCGATCTGCAGAAGAAGGAAGCGGTAGTCGCGGAAGTCGCGAAGCAGGTGTCCACGGCGCAGGCGATCGTGCTCGCGGAGAACCGTGGCATGCCCGTGGCCGACATGACGCAGCTCCGCGCGAAGGCGCGGGCCTCCGGCGTCTACTTCAGGGTGGTCAAGAACACCCTGGTGCGCCGCGCGGTCGCCGGCACGCCGTTCGAGAAGCTGTCCGACAGGATGGTCGGGCCGCTCACGTACGGCATCGGCACCGACCCGGTGGCCGTGGCGAAGGTGCTGAACGACTTCGCCAAGGGCCACGAGAAGCTCGTGATCACGGCGGGCGCGATGCCGGGCCAGGTGATGTCCGCGAAGGACGTCGCCGCGCTCGCGGCGCTGCCGTCGCGCGAGGAGCTGCTCGCGAAGCTGATGGGCACGATGCAGGCGCCGGTGGCGAAGCTCGTCCGCACGATGAACGAGGTTCCGGGCAAGTTCGTCCGGACCCTCGCAGCGGTGCGCGACGCGAAGGCCGCCGCCTGACGCGATCCCGTTTCCCGTTCCCCACGATCCCAACCAATCCAGAACCAGGAGTCCACGATGTCCGCTGTCCACACTGAAATCCTCGACAAGATCGCGTCGATGACGGTCCTCGAGCTGTCCGACCTCATCAAGGCGATGGAAGAGAAGTTCGGCGTCTCGGCCGCTGCCGCGGTCGCCGTCGCCGCGCCCGCCGCCGGCGCCCCTGCCGCCGCCGCGGAAGAGAAGACCGAGTTCACGGTCGTCCTCACCGCCGCCGGCGACAACAAGGTCAACGTGATCAAGGCGGTCCGCGAGCTCACGAGCCTCGGCCTCAAGGAAGCGAAGGACCTGGTCGACGGCGCGCCGAAGCCGGTCAAGGAAGGCATCCCGAAGGCCGATGCGGAAGCCGCGAAGAAGAAGCTCGAGGAAGCCGGCGCCAAGGTGGAGATCAAGTAGGTAGCCAAGTCGGTAGGGGTGCGAGGCCTTCCGGCCGCGCGCACGCCGGCTCGCGCGTCGTTCCCTCGGAAACGAGGGAACGAAGCACAGCGGTTTCGATCGAGACTCCTGTGCTTCGTTTTCCGACGCGACTGCGGAAGACGGGTTTGGTCGGGCGCGCCCTGCAACGGGGCGCGTCGTCCGCCAGCGGCTGGTAGAGGCCAGCCACCAGGCCAGGGGCGCAACGCCCCCGGACAGTCGAAGTGAGCGACCGCGCGGCGTCACGCCCGCCGCGGTCCGCGCGGCGGCAAACCGCCGCATGCAGGATTCGCACGAGGGATCGATCCGGGCCATGGCGACCACCACACCGTCTCACCAGTACACGTTCACCGAGAAGAAGCGCATCCGCAAGAGCTTCGCGAAGCGCGCGAGCGTGCTCCGCGTGCCGTTCCTGCTGGAGACGCAGCTCGCGTCGTACCGCGCGTTCCTGCAGGCGGACACCGCGCCCGATGCGCGCAAGACCGAGGGCCTGCAGGCCGCCTTCGCGTCCATCTTCCCGATCTCGAGCCACTCGGGCAACGCCCGGCTCGAGTTCGTGAGCTTCTCGCTGCTGCCGCCGGCGTTCGACGTCGTCGAATGCCAGCAGCGCGGGCTGACGTTCTGCTCGGCGCTGCGCGCGAAAGTGCGCCTCGTCCTGATGGACAAGGAGGCGCCGAAGCCGACGATCAAGGAGGTGAAGGAGCAGGAGGTCTACATGGGCGAGATCCCGCTCATGACCGAGAACGGCTCCTTCATCATCAACGGCACCGAGCGCGTCATCGTCTCGCAGCTGCACCGCTCGCCCGGCGTGTTCTTCGAGCACGACCGCGGCAAGACGCACAGCTCGGGCAAGCTCCTGTTCTCGGCGCGCGTGATCCCGTACCGCGGATCGTGGCTCGACTTCGAGTTCGACCCGAAGGACTTCCTGTTCTTCCGCGTCGACCGCCGCCGCAAGATGCCGGTCACGACGCTGCTCAAGGCGATCGGACTCACGAGCGAGGCCATCCTCGAGACGTTCTTCGACTTCGACGCGTTCCACTTCGGCACGCGCGGCATCGAGCTCGAGCTCGTGCCCGAGCGGCTGCGCGGAGAGGTCGCGCGGTTCGACGTCGCCGGCAAGGACGGCAAGGTGATCGTGCAGAAGGACAAGCGCATCACCGCGCGCCACGTCCGCGAGCTGGTGGACGGCGGCGTCAAGCGCATCGTCGTGCCGGCCGACTACGTGCTCGGCCGCACGATCGCGAAGAACGTCGTCGACAAGTCGACCGGCGAGGTCGTGGCGAAGGCCAACGACGAGGTCACCGAGGAGCTCCTGAAGAAGCTCGCCGACGCCGGCGTGCACGAGATCCGGACCATCTACACGAACGACCTCGACCACGGCCCGTTCATCGCCCAGACGCTGAAGAGCGACGACACGCCCGACCAGTACGCGGCGAAGGTCGCGATCTACCGGATGATGCGTCCGGGCGAGCCGCCCACCGAGGACGCCGTCGAGGCGCTGTTCCACGGGCTGTTCTTCTCCGAGGAGCGCTACGACCTGTCCGCCGTCGGCCGGATGAAGTTCAACCGCCGCGTCGGCCGCGAGGAGCTCAAGGGCACCGGCACGCTGGCCAACGACGACATCATCGCCGTGATCCGGATCCTGGTGGAGCTTCGCAACGGCCGCGGCGAGATCGACGACATCGACCACCTCGGCAACCGCCGCGTGCGGTCGGTGGGTGAACTCGCCGAGAACCAGTTCCGCTCGGGCCTCGTGCGCGTCGAGCGCGCGGTCAAGGAGCGGCTGGGCCAGGCGGAGAGCGAGAACCTGCTGCCCCACGACCTGATCAACGCGAAGCCGATCTCGGCCGCGATCAAGGAGTTCTTCGGGTCGTCGCAGCTGTCGCAGTTCATGGACCAGACCAACCCGCTGTCCGAGATCACGCACAAGCGCCGCGTCTCGGCGCTCGGCCCCGGCGGCCTCACGCGCGAGCGCGCGGGCTTCGAGGTGCGCGACGTGCACCCGACGCACTACGGCCGCGTGTGCCCGATCGAGACGCCCGAGGGCCCGAACATCGGGCTCATCAACTCGCTCGCGCTCTACGCGCGCACCAACGAGTTCGGCTTCCTCGAGACGCCGTACCGCAAGGTGACCGACGGCCGGGTGACCGACCACATCGACTACCTGTCGGCGATCGAGGAGAGCCAGTACGTGATCGCGCAGGCGAACGCGAAGGTCGACGCGAAGGGGCGCCTGACCGACGAGCTCGTGAGCTGCCGCAACCGGAACGAGTTCATGCTCTCGTCCGCCGACAAGATCCAGTACATGGACGTCGCGCCGAGCCAGATCGTCTCGGTGGCCGCCTCGCTGATCCCGTTCCTCGAGCACGACGACGCGAACCGCGCGCTGATGGGCTCGAACATGCAGCGGCAGGCGGTCCCGTGCCTGCGGCCCGAGAAGCCGCTCGTCGGCACCGGGATCGAGCGCACCGCGGCGGTCGACTCGGGGACCGCCGTGATGGCGCGCCGCGGCGGCAAGGTCGACTACGTCGACGCGAGCCGCATCGTCGTGCGCGTCGACGACGCGGAGACGGCGGCCGGCGACGTCGGCGTCGACATCTACAACCTGGTCAAGTACAAGCGCAGCAACCAGAACACGAACATCAACCAGCGCCCGCTCGTGAAGGTCGGCGACCACATCGCGCGGCACGACGTGATCGCGGACGGGGCGTCCACCGACCTGGGCGAGCTCGCGCTCGGGCAGAACATGCTGGTCGCGTTCATGCCCTGGAACGGCTACAACTACGAGGACTCGATCCTGATCAGCGAGCGGGTGGTCGGCGACGACCGCTACACGTCGATCCACATCGAGGAGCTCTCGATCGTCGCGCGCGACACCAAGCTCGGTCCCGAGGAGATCACGCGCGACATCAGCTCGCTCGGCGAGTCGCAGCTCGGGCGCCTCGACGACGCGGGCATCGTCTACATCGGCGCGGAGGTCGAGGCCGGCGACGTGCTGGTCGGCAAGGTGACGCCGAAGGGCGAGACGCAGCTCACGCCCGAGGAGAAGCTGCTGCGGGCGATCTTCGGCGAGAAGGCGTCCGACGTGAAGGACACGAGCCTGCGCGTGCCCTCGGGCATCTCGGGCACCGTGATCGACGTCCAGGTCTTCACGCGCGAGGGCATCGAGCGCGACAAGCGGGCGCAGCAGATCATCGACGACGAGCTCAAGGGCTACCGCAAGGACCTGAACGATCAGCTGCGGATCGTCGAGAACGACGCGTTCGCGCGGATCGAGAAGATGCTCGTCGGCAAGACCGTGAACGGCGGGCCGAAGCGCATCGCGAAGGGCGCGAAGATCACCCGGGAGTACCTCGAGGGCGTGAACCGGCACGACTGGTTCGAGATCCGGCTCGCCGGCGAGGAGGCCGCGCAGCAGCTGGAGGCGATGAAGGACTCGCTGGTCAAGCTGCGCGAGCAGTTCGACGCGATGTTCGAGCTGAAGAAGAAGAAGCTCACGCAGGGCGACGAGCTGCCGCCGGGCGTGCAGAAGATGGTCAAGGTCTACGTGGCGGTCAAGCGCCGCCTCCAGCCGGGCGACAAGATGGCCGGGCGCCACGGCAACAAGGGCGTCGTCTCGAAGATCGTCCCGGTCGAGGACATGCCGTACATGGCGGACGGCACGCCGGTCGACATCGTGCTGAATCCGCTCGGCGTGCCCTCGCGGATGAACGTGGGCCAGATCCTCGAGGTCCACCTGGGATGGGCCGCGAAGGGGCTGGGCCGCCGGATCGACGAGGCGCTGAAGGCGCAGTCGAAGGCCGGCGACGTGCGCAGGCTCCTCGAGCGCGTGTACAACACGACCGGCCAGCGCGAGCCGCTCGAGACGCTCGACGACGCCGAGATCGTGCGGCTCGCGGACAACCTGCGCGGCGGCGTCCCGTTCGCGACGCCGGTGTTCGACGGCGCGACCGAGGACGAGATCCGCGGGATGCTCGAGCTGGCGGGGCTCCCGACCTCCGGGCAGGTCGTGCTCCACGACGGGCGCACCGGCGAGGCGTTCGACCGCGCGGTGACCGTGGGCTTCATGCACATGCTGAAGCTGCACCACCTGGTCGACGACAAGATGCACGCGCGCTCGACCGGCCCGTACAGCCTCGTCACGCAGCAGCCGCTCGGCGGGAAGGCGCAGTTCGGCGGCCAGCGCTTCGGCGAGATGGAGGTGTGGGCGCTCGAGGCCTACGGCGCCGCGTACACGCTGCAGGAGATGCTGACGGTCAAGTCGGACGACGTGAACGGGCGCACCAAGGTGTACGAGAACATCGTCAAGGGCGAGCACAAGATCGAGGCCGGGATGCCGGAGTCGTTCAACGTGCTGGTCAAGGAAATCCGCTCGCTGGCCATCGACGTGGACATGGAGCGCGACTGACGCCGCGCCCCGGGAATCAGAGGACAGGGATCAGGTAACAGACGCACCCCATCGCGGGCCGGCGCCGAAGGCGCCGGCAGCGGAACTCGGAGAGTTCGCGACATGAAAGCACTGCTCGATCTGTTCAAGCAGGTCACCCAGGAAGAGGAATTCGACGCGATCAAGATCGGGCTCGCCTCGCCCGAGAAGATCCGCTCGTGGTCGTACGGCGAGGTCAAGAAGCCGGAGACGATCAACTACCGCACCTTCAAGCCCGAGCGCGACGGCCTGTTCTGCGCGAAGATCTTCGGGCCGGTCAAGGACTACGAGTGCCTGTGCGGCAAGTACAAGCGGCTCAAGCACCGCGGCGTCATCTGCGAGAAGTGCGGCGTCGAGGTGACGCTCGCCAAGGTGCGCCGCGAGCGCATGGGCCACATCGAGCTCGCGAGCCCGGTCGCGCACATCTGGTTCCTGAAGAGCCTGCCCTCGCGCATGGGCATGGTGCTCGACATGACGCTGCGCGACATCGAGCGCGTCCTCTACTTCGAAGCGTTCGTCGTGACCGACCCGGGGCTCACGCCGCTCAACCGCGGCCAGCTCCTGACCGAGGACGACTACCTCGCGAAGCTCGAGCAGCACGGCGACGACTTCCAGGCGTCGATGGGCGCCGAGGGCATCCGCGAGCTCCTGAAGGGCCTCGACGTGAACCACGAGGTCGACAAGCTCCGCAAGGAGCTCGAGACGACCGGCTCGGACACCAAGATCAAGAAGATCGCGAAGCGCCTCAAGGTGCTCGAGGCGTTCCACAAGTCGGGCATCAAGCCCGAGTGGATGATCCTCGAGGTGCTGCCGGTGCTGCCGCCCGAGCTGCGCCCGCTGGTGCCGCTCGACGGCGGCCGGTTCGCGACCTCGGACCTGAACGACCTGTACCGCCGCGTCATCAACCGCAACAACCGCCTGAAGCGGCTGCTCGAGCTCAAGGCGCCGGACATCATCGTCCGCAACGAGAAGCGGATGCTCCAGGAGGCGGTCGACTCGCTGCTCGACAACGGCCGCCGCGGCAAGGCGATGACCGGCGCGAACAAGCGCCCGCTCAAGTCGCTCGCCGACATGATCAAGGGCAAGGGCGGCCGGTTCCGCCAGAACCTGCTCGGCAAGCGCGTCGACTACTCGGGCCGCTCGGTCATCGTCGTCGGCCCGCAGCTGAAGCTCCACCAGTGCGGCCTGCCCAAGCTGATGGCGCTCGAGCTGTTCAAGCCTTTCATCTTCAACAAGCTCGAGACGATGGGCCTCGCGACCACGATCAAGGCCGCGAAGAAGATGGTCGAGAGCCAGGAGCCGGTGGTCTGGGACATCCTCGAGGACGTGATCCGCGAGCACCCGGTGCTGCTCAACCGCGCGCCGACGCTCCACCGCCTCGGCATCCAGGCGTTCGAGCCGGTCCTGATCGAGGGCAAGGCGATCCAGCTCCACCCGCTCGTCTGCACGGCGTTCAACGCCGACTTCGACGGCGACCAGATGGCCGTGCACGTGCCGCTGTCGCTCGAGGCGCAGATGGAGGCGCGCACGCTGATGCTCGCGTCGAACAACGTGCTGCTGCCGTCGAACGGCGAGCCGTGCATCGTGCCGTCGCAGGACATCGTGCTGGGGCTCTACTACGCGACGCGCGAGCGCATCGGCGCCCCCGGCGAGGGCATGCGCTTCGCCGACGTGGCCGAGGTGGCGCGCGCGTACGAGTCGCGGCAGGTCGAGCTGCACGCGAAGATCACGGTCCGCATCCGCGAGATCGGGCGGCGCGCCGAGGACGGCACGCGCCCGGAGACGCTCAAGCGCTACGAGACCACCGTCGGCCGCGCGCTGCTCTCCGAGATCCTGCCGCCGGGCCTCGGGTTCGAGAACATCAACAAGCCGCTCAAGAAGAAGGAGATCTCGCGCCTCATCAACGCGAGCTTCCGCCGCTGCGGGCTGCGCGAGACGGTGATCTTCGCCGACAAGCTGATGCAGGCCGGGTACGGCCTCGCGACGCGCGGCGGCATCTCGTTCGCCGCCGGCGACATGCTGGTGCCGGCCGAGAAGCAGGCGATCATCGAGAAGTCCGAGAAGGAGGTGAAGGAGATCGAGGCGCAGTACACCTCGGGCCTCGTCACCCAGGGCGAGCGCTACAACAAGGTCGTCGACATCTGGGGCCGCGCCGGCGACGAGATCGCCAAGGCGATGATGAACCAGCTGGGCGAGGTCGAGGTGGTCGATCGCGAGGGCAGGAAGGCCCGCCAGGCGTCGTTCAACTCGATCTTCATGATGGCCGACTCGGGCGCGCGCGGCTCGGCGGCGCAGATCCGGCAGCTCGCCGGCATGCGCGGCCTGATGGCGAAGCCGGACGGCTCGATCATCGAGACGCCGATCACCGCGAACTTCCGCGAGGGCCTGAACGTCCTGCAGTACTTCATCTCGACGCACGGCGCCCGCAAGGGCCTCGCCGACACCGCGCTCAAGACCGCGAACTCCGGCTACCTGACGCGCCGGCTCGTCGACGTGACCCAGGACCTGGTGGTGACCGAGAACGACTGCGGCACGACCAACGGCGTCGCGATGAAGGCGCTGGTCGAGGGCGGCGAGGTGATCGAGCCGCTGCGCGAGCGCATCCTCGGCCGCGCGGCCGCCGCCGACGTCGTCAACCCCGAGACGCAGGAGACGCTGTTCGAGAAAGGCACGCTGCTCGGCGAGGACGAGGTCGATCGCATCGAGACGCTCGGCATCGACGAGGTCAAGGTGCGCACGCCGCTCACCTGCGACACGCGCTACGGCCTGTGCGCGACCTGCTACGGGCGCGACCTCGGCCGCGGCCACCTGGTCAACGTCGGCGAGGCGGTCGGCGTGATCGCCGCCCAGTCGATCGGCGAGCCGGGCACGCAGCTCACGATGCGGACGTTCCACATCGGCGGCGCGGCGTCGCGGACCGCGGCGGCCTCGCAGGTCGAGTCGAAATCCGCGGGCACCGTCCGCTTCTCGGCGCTGATGCGCTACGTCACCAACGCGAAGGGCGAGCTGGTCGTGATCGCGCGCTCGGGCGAGGTGATGATCCACGACGACAACGGCCGCGAGCGGGAGCGCCACAAGGTGCCGTACGGCGCGACGCTGCAGGTGAAGGACGGCGACGTCGTCAAGGCCGGCAAGGTGCTGGCGCAGTGGGACGCGACGGCGCGCCCGATCATCACCGAGTACGCGGGCCGCGTGAAGTTCGAGAACGTCGAGGAGGGCGTGACCGTCGCCAAGCAGGTCGACGACGTCACGGGCCTCGCGACGCTGGTGGTCATCGACCCGAAGCGGCGCGCGACGACCTCGGCGAAGGGCGTGCGGCCGCAGGTCAAGCTGCTGGACGACGCGGGTGCGGAGATCATGCTCGCCGGCGGCGACCACCCGGTCAACATCACGTTCCAGCTCGGCTCGATCATCACGGTGAAGGACGGGCAGCAGGTCGCGGTCGGCGAGGTGCTCGCGCGGATCCCGCAGGAGACGTCGAAGACCCGCGACATCACCGGCGGCCTGCCGCGCGTGGCGGAGCTCTTCGAGGCGCGCTCGCCGAAGGACGCGGGCATGCTCGCCGAGGTCACCGGCACCGTGTCGTTCGGCAAGGACACGAAGGGCAAGCAGCGCCTGGTCATCACCGACGTCGACGGCGCCGCGCACGAGTTCCTGATCCCGAAGGACAAGCACGTCACCGTGCACGACGGCCAGGTGGTCAACAAGGGCGAGATGATCGTCGACGGCCCGGCCGACCCGCACGACATCCTGCGCCTCCTCGGCGTCGAGCAGCTCGCGCGCTACATCACCGACGAGGTGCAGGACGTCTACCGGCTCCAGGGCGTGAAGATCAACGACAAGCACATCGAGGTGATCGTCCGCCAGATGCTGCGCCGCGTGCAGGTGCTCGAGCCGGGCGACACGAAGTTCATCCCCGGCGAGCAGGTCGAGCGCTCCGAGCTCCTCGACGAGAACGACAAGGCGACCGGCGACGGCAAGCAGCCGGGGACCTACGAGCACATGCTGCTCGGCATCACCAAGGCGTCGCTGTCGACCGACTCGTTCATCTCGGCGGCCTCGTTCCAGGAGACCACGCGCGTGCTGACCGAGGCGGCGATCATGGGCAAGCGCGACGACCTGCGCGGACTCAAGGAGAACGTGATCGTCGGTCGCCTGATCCCGGCGGGCACGGGGCTCGCGCACCACAACGCTCGCAAGCGGCAGAAGGCGCTGGGTCCGGAGGCGGCGCTGATGGAGGCCGCGGCCGAAGCGGAGGCGCAGGCCGAGGCGAAGGCCGCCGCGGAGGCGTCGGCCAACGCGGCCTGACGCGGGCGCGAGCGGTCGGTGGAAGGGCCGGCAGGCGACTGCCGGCCCTGTTTTTTGTGCGCCCGCAGGTCCGTCGGCGAACCGGCGCAGGCCGGCAGGGGTCGCGGCGGTCGTCGCCTGCCGGTCGGTGGCGCCCGCTCCGGCGCCATGCAAATCATTGATATCGCGTGACTGTTTGACGGCGCCCGGGCGCCGGCGACCGCCGGAGGCGTGGCATGGAGCGCGGCCCGACCCCGCCGGCGGATCGGGCGGGCCGGCGTGAAGCGCTCGCTCACTTCCGGGCCGGGGCATGGCCGGGCGACTTCCGTCCGCCCGCCTCATGGCGGGGCGCGCCTACGCGTCCTGTCGCTCGAAACCGTTGACGCAGCGCGCCAAATGTCTCTATAATCGCGGTCTTTTCGCCCCTCGGCGGCCATGAACCCCGGCCGACGGGCGGCGTACCCGGCGCGCCGGGGGTGTCGCGGGAAGCCTCCCGCGGGAACCCCGGGGCTGCGGCGAGGCGCGACGCGGTGGCCCGGCGACGGCAGCGGAATTCTCGCGCGTCCGGGCCACTTTGATTTGCAGCACGCAGGATGAGCCCTGCGGACCGCGCCGGAGCACGCGATGCCGGGCGGACGCACACTCAGGACAACTGGCGGAAGACCTTAGATGCCCACTATCAATCAGCTCGTGCGGAAGGGCCGCAAGCCCGTCGTGACCAAGAGCAAGGTGCCGGCGCTCCAGCAGAGCCCGCAGAAGCGCGGCGTGTGCACGCGCGTGTACACGACGACGCCGAAGAAGCCGAACTCGGCGCTCCGGAAGGTCGCGAAGGTGCGCCTCACCAACGGCTTCGAGGTGATCAGCTACATCGGCGGCGAAGGCCACAACCTGCAGGAGCACTCGGTCGTGCTGATTCGCGGCGGCCGCGTGAAGGACCTGCCCGGCGTCCGCTATCACATGGTGCGCGGCAGCCTCGACACCGCCGGCGTGAAGGATCGCAAGCAGTCGCGCTCGAAGTACGGCGCGAAGCGGCCCAAGGCCGCCTGACCACGGAGTTCGTCATGCCCCGACGCAGAGAAGTCCCGAAGCGCGACATCCTCGCCGACCCCAAGTACGGCTCGGTCGAGGTCGCCAAGTTCATGAACGTGCTCATGACCGCCGGCAAGAAGTCGGTGGCCGAGCGCATCGTCTACGGCGCGTTCGACGCGATCGGCAAGAAGGGCGGCAAGGATCCGCTGGAAGTCTTCACGCAGGCGCTGCAGAACGCCAAGCCGATGGTCGAGGTCAAGAGCCGTCGCGTCGGCGGCGCCAACTTCCAGGTCCCCGTCGAGGTCCGCCCGGTCCGCCGCGTCGCGCTCGCGATGCGCTGGCTGCGCGAGGCCGCGCGCAAGCGCGGCGAGAAGTCGATGGGCGCGCGGCTGGCCGGCGAGCTGATCGACGCGTCCGAGGGGCGCGGCGGCGCGGTGAAGAAGCGCGAGGAAGTCCACCGCATGGCCGAGGCCAACAAGGCGTTCTCGCATTTCAGGTTCTAGGTCGGGGTCGGGCGTCGAGCGCGGACAGCGCTTCGCCCGCCTCGCCGACAGCCGATCCAACAGACAAGGACTAGCGCCGACGATGATCGTGAGCGGGAAACGCTCGACGCCCGACGCCGGACGCTAAACGGTTTCATGCCCCGAACCACCCCGATCGAGCGGTACCGGAACATCGGCATCAGCGCGCACATCGATGCCGGCAAGACCACGACCACCGAGCGCATCCTGTTCTACACCGGCGTCTCGCACAAGCTGGGCGAGGTGCACGACGGCGCGGCCGTCATGGACTGGATGGAGCAGGAGCGCGAGCGCGGCATCACGATCACGTCGGCCGCGACGACCTGCTTCTGGAAGGGGATGGACGGCAGGTATCCGGAGCACCGGATCAACATCATCGACACGCCGGGCCACGTCGACTTCACGATCGAGGTCGAGCGCTCGATGCGCGTCCTCGACGGCGCCTGCATGGTGTACGACTCGGTCGGCGGCGTGCAGCCGCAGTCCGAGACGGTCTGGCGCCAGGCGAACAAGTACAAGGTGCCGCGGCTCGCGTTCGTCAACAAGATGGACCGCGTGGGCGCGAACTTCTTCAAGGTCCACGACCAGATGCGCACCCGCCTCAAGGCGAACCCGGTGCCCATCCAGGTGCCGATCGGGGCCGAGGACAAGTTCGAGGGCGTCGTCGACCTGGTGCGCATGAAGGCGATCACCTGGGACGAGGCCTCGCAGGGGACCAAGTACGAGATGCGCGACATTCCGGCCGACCTCGCCGAGGTCGCGAAGGAGTGGCGCGAGAAGATGGTCGAGAGCGCCGCCGAGGCCAACGAGGAACTGATGAACCGGTACCTCGAGTCCGGCGACCTCCCGCCCGAGGACGTCAAGCGGGGCCTGCGCCTGCGCACGATCGCCGGCGAGATCGTGCCGATGCTGTGCGGCACGGCGTTCAAGAACAAGGGCGTGCAGGCGATGCTCGACGCGGTGATCGACTACCTGCCCGCGCCGACCGACATCCCGCCGGTAAGGGGCGAGCTCGAGAACGGCAACGAGGGCCAGCGCCGGGCCGCCGACGAGGAGCCGTTCTCCGGCCTCGCGTTCAAGATCATGACCGACCCGTACGTCGGCCAGCTCGTGTTCTTCCGCGTCTACTCGGGCGTGATCAATTCGGGCGACACGATCTACAACCCGGTCAAGGGCCGCAAGGAGCGGGTCGGGCGCATCCTGCAGATGCACGCGAACCAGCGCGAGGACATCAAGGAGGTGCGCGCGGGCGACATCGCCGCGGCGGTGGGCCTCAAGGAGGCGACCACCGGCGACACGCTGTGCGACCCGCAGAAGATCATCACGCTCGAGAAGATGATCTTCCCGGAGCCGGTGATCCACGTCGCCGTCGAGCCGAAGACCAAGGCCGACCAGGAGAAGATGGGCATCGCGTTGAACCGCCTGGCGCAGGAGGATCCGAGCTTCCGCGTGCGGACCGACGAGGAGTCGGGGCAGACGATCATCTCGGGCATGGGCGAGCTGCACCTCGAGATCCTCGTCGACCGGATGAAGCGCGAGTTCGGCGTCGAGGCGAACGTCGGCGCTCCGCAGGTCGCCTACCGCGAGGCGATCCGCAAGCCGGTCGAGATCGAGGGCAAGTTCGTCAAGCAGTCGGGTGGCCGCGGCCAGTACGGGCACGTGTGGCTCAAGCTCGAGCCGAACGACCAGGGCAAGGGCTTCGAGTTCGTCGACGCGATCAAGGGCGGCTCGGTGCCGCGCGAGTACATCCCGGCCGTCGAGAAGGGCCTGCGCGAGACGCTGCCCAACGGCGTGCTGGCCGGGTTCCCGGTGGTCGACGTCAAGGTCACGCTGTTCGACGGCAGCTACCACGACGTGGACAGCAACGAGAACGCGTTCAAGATGGCCGCGTCGATCGGCTTCAAGGACGGGATGCGCAAGGCGAGCCCGATCCTGCTCGAGCCGATGATGGCGGTCGAGGTCGAGACGCCCGAGGATTTCATGGGCAACGTGATGGGCGACCTGTCGTCCCGCCGCGGCATGGTCCAGGGCATGGAAGACCTGCCGACGGGCAAGGCGATCAAGGCCGAGGTGCCGCTCGCCGAGATGTTCGGCTACTCGACG
>WBZU01001623.1_pt1 | contig 16629 bp, 13 predicted proteins | sample 5204311 | NCBI WGS metagenome assembly WBZU01 (sample SAMN12344359, study PRJNA552823) | activated sludge metagenome | biome: Activated sludge suspended growth; feature: Nitrification reactor; material: Wastewater; isolation source: activated sludge from nitrification reactor of wastewater...
TGCTCGCTGCTCGACGGCACGGGCGCGTCTCCGACCAACCCGGGCGCCGGCAACCTCGCCGCCGGCACGTACTTCATCCGCGTGACGTCGGATACGACCGGCGCAACCGCCGGCAACCAGTTCAACTATCGTCTCGTCACGATCGTTCGCTGAGCCAAACCCAGGGCGCGCTCAACCCGTGAGCGCGCCCCTGGTTGAACATTTGGAGCTTCGGATCGCCACGGGGGTCCTTTTCTCCAAACCCCTCCGACAAACCTCTCCTAAATCGACAACGTGGCAATGAACTGCTCGAGTTCTTCCCGAGCAACCTTCACCGCTTCTTTCGCCACCCCGATCGCTTGATCGAGCGCCGCGAGGCGATCCTCGGTGTCTCCCAGCGCCGTCAAATATCGCGTACGCAGGTCGTTGTCCGCCCCTACCGCCGCAAGGTTTGCCCTCAAGCGAGCTTGATCCGCAACAACCGTCGCGCGCTCACTTTCGAGCGCCGCGAGCGCCTGTTGGCGACCCGCGATCGTTCGTTGCAACGTGGCGACCTGTTTTAATGCATCCCGCACGGCTTGGGGAATTTCAGTCGCCAGCAAAAACGTTCCCAACTCCGGTCCGCCCATGCCCACGATCGAGATACGTTCTTCGATGGGACGCTCGAGCAATACGTCGAACGCAACCGTTTTTCCTGCTGGAACCTCGAGCGCCAAACGATGATGCGTCGGAGTATCCCCCAAGAGGCCCGTCATGGGAGATAACAGGCGAAACCCAGCCATGCGCGGATGCTCGATGATCATCGACCGAGCTTCGTCGGTAGGTCCAACAACGCGATACGTGGTTTGTCTCCGATCCACGCGACGAACCACGAGCACACCACGATCGACTGCCGCTCCCGAGATCACCTGCGCCGCCTTGTCTTCGACGTCCACACGCACCTCCAAGTCGGCGGCGTATTGGAGCAACCGATCTTCCCCCATGGGCAAGGGCCCGAGGCGAGCATCCCCGACAAACGCAAGCTCTCGATTTTGCTGCATTTCGTACAGGGCGATCGCCCCGGGCGGCAAGCTGGTCTCGGAATCGTTGACGATGCGTACCGAGGCCATCGGGTTTGTCTTGTTTACATCGCGCCGGAACACCGAAACCCGTTCGGCCGGCAGCTCACGATGCAGAATCGGCGCGAGCATCACTTCGCCCCGGGCCAAATCAATCGGCTCGGGAAAGTGAAACATCACCGAAGTCGTCCCTTCTTCGGACTCGGTGGGTTCGGCGGGAGGCGTTACGGCGACGTCCTCGGACAAACTCTCCGCCATGGGAGGTTGCGCCGGCGAGCGCAGCATGAATGAGGACAAACCACCTCGCGCTTTCTTTTCCGCCGCGCCGATCATGCCCGGATCGATAGGCGGGAGAATACGCCCGAACACTTCGACGGGGACTTCGGGACGCGTGACGAAATACGAATCGTAAAGGGCTTGACGGAACGTCACCGGATTGCCCGACGCCACGGTCAAGTCCACACCGTTCCAATCCTGACCGCTCATGTTTTCGAGCACGGCGAAGCCTTCCATTTCGGCTTTTCTCTGTTGGTCCGGAAGAACCAGCCTGTAGGTCGCTTTCCACAGCGGTACGGCGACGACATACCCGACGTTCACCGTGCGTTTGCCTTTACCTTCCACATCGATCGCGATGGATCGACGTTCTCGTTCATTGTTCGACGCAATGGCGCCGAGCGCGCGTTCGACTTGGGCCCGCAGGTTTGGATCGACAATCTCGATGGCCGAAGCCTCTTCGATCAGCGCTTGCCGCAATCCCGTGGCTCCCATCAACGTCAGGCGATGGCGCAGGAGGGTCGTGCGACCGTCCGCGAGCGAAGTGGTCTCGTCCGTGACGGAGACGATGCGTCCTTCCATAACGGACGCATTGACCGTCAAACGAATCGTTGTTCCGCGCAGAGCCCGGAGCAGGGACGCCGGGGACGCAAGATCGTCCATGGAAAAAGGCAGATCGCGAAAGACTTCGGCGAGAGGTTCGCGGCCGGGCAGCGTTGCGCGTCCCAAGTGACCTTGACCATCGAAAACAACGAGGCTTTTCAGCACATCGCTGACTTGATCGAGACGCACGTCGATGGAAAGCGTCGCGTTGCCTGTGACTTCGGCTTCGTGTTCGAAATATCCCACGCCTCCGGTGGACAATAGAATGCGGCGCAAGGGTGGTTCCTGCGCAGCGGCCGGCGCCGCCGATGAACTGAGGATCGAGCCTAGAATAAGCGCCCCTGCGCCTCGGACGTGTTTCATCATCCCCTCCCATTTTCCGTTTTGCGTCGCGAGCACACTCGATGCGCCGCGTGCGCAATCATCCGTCGAGCCGGTGGGGCCTTCCGTCAATGCAGCCGGTCGCTCTCGAGATTTGGTGTCGTCGACGTTTGCTCCCTCTTGCCAAAATGGGTCGTCATTCGTCTAGAATGTCCCGATGCACCCGACCCTTCGGATCATGTCCGGTTTTCATGATGTCTCTCCGCATCTGCGCGAAGAAGTGAAAGTCTTGCAGCGGGCACTGGGCAACTGGGGGTTTGGCGTGACGCCCGATGGTTTGTTCGGGCCGGGCACCGAACGCGCCGTGCGTTCATTTCAACGCCGTCAAGGACTCATCGAAGACGGCATCGTCGGACCGCGGACGTGGGAGGTTGTTCTCGCCAAACGCACGACGGACATCGGCACGTCCGTACGCGACGCACCGGTGATCACAGGGTCGGAGAACTTCCCATTCTCGCGTTTGCCGACGGCGGATTGGACGCATGCTCCCCGAGCATTCGGATCGACGCGCAGCAGCGGCCATCGAGCTCACGCGGGATGCGATCTTTATGCCCCGCTGGGGACATGGATTTATGCGATTGCCGACGGTGAAGTCATTCGCGGTCCATATCCATTTTATTGCGAAACCTATGCGCTCGAAGTGCATCACGGTTCGTACATCGTGAGGTACGGCGAAGTCCAGCGACGCACGATGGTTCGGGAGGGGGATCGCGTCAAAGCGGGACAACCCATTGCGAAAGTGGGACATCTGGTCGGCGTGAATGTTTCGAGCGATATGCTGCACCTCGAAATGTACCGCGGCACCGCGGCGGGTGAATTGACGCAACGAACCGGCGGCGCTTTGCGAGCCGACGGAGTTCCTTATCAACGTCGCGCGGATCTGATGGATCCCACCCCATATTTGAACCGGTGGTCCACGAATCTGCCTTACGAATGAGTTTTTCGCGCCAACCTTACCGAACCTAACGAACCAAAGCAGGTCACCATGCGCCGCGTGTCGAATTCGCTTGTCTTTCTCTCCGCTGTTTTGTTTGGACCAACCCTGGTGGGTTGCGGCGATACCGAACCCGCGCCCGCTCCGGCGAAACCGGTGGAAATCGCCGATGCCGAAGGAAAGTCGACGAGCTTGAATTGTCCGGGATCGGCCGGATGTGAAAATGGTGGTGGAGATCTTTTGGTCGGAGCGGCCGCCAAAAAGATCACGCCGACCATCGAGACGTGGACGGATACCAACGCCAATGGCGTATGGGACATGGGCGAGCCGTATGAAGATGCCAATAAAAATGGCAAATGGGACGGCGTATGGCTGGCCGGATTCGGCATGGGTCGCGCGGCCACGGGCGTGCATGATGATGCGTGGGCCCGCGCGGTCACGTTCGAGCAGGGTGACGTGAGCGTGGGTATGGTGTCGCTCGATTGCGTGGGATTTTTCCAGCAATGGGTCATCGATATTCGTCAGGCGGCCAAAGCCGCGGGGCTCGATTTCGATCACGTCCTGGTTTCGTCGACACACGTGCACGAAATGCAAGATACCGTGGGTCAATGGGGAGCCAATGCGAGCAATTCCGGGGTCAATCCCGCGTATATGGAATACATCATCGCGCAAGCGGTGGAATCTCTGAAGGCGGCGAAAGGCGCACAGAAAAAAGCGCAAATGGTCGTGGCCCAAGGTCAGCGTCCCGATCTCATCAGCGACCACCGTCCGCCGGAGGTCCTCGATCAAAACATCAATATGATGCAATTCCAGGACGATACGGGGGCGCCGCTGGCGAACGTCGTCATTTGGGGAAATCATCCGGAAGCGCTCGGAAGCGACAACCAATTGCTCACGTCGGATTATCCGAATTACCTGCGCGAAACCCTCGAAGCGAAATGGCCTGCGGCGCCGGCGGTATTCTTCAATGGTCCTTTGGGCGGTTTGACCACGACCATCGGCATCCTGGGATGTCCCGATGCCATGGGCAAAGAAACCTGTCCGCAAGGAACCTTCGAACGCGCCGAATATGTCGGAAAAGGTGCTGCGGAAGCGGCCATCGCGGCCCTCGAAAGCGCCAAAGCCATCAAGGAAGCCGCTCCGAAACTCGAATTTCGCCGCCGCCCGTTTTTGGTTCCGCCGACGAACGTGACGCTGGCGCTGGGGGTGATTTCCGGACTCATCGTGCGGGATATTTATTGGGCGGACGGTCGCAAGGTCACGGACGAGGAGCGTCCGGGCATCAACGTATCGCTCATTTCTTCGGGTGAAGTCGTCGTGGCGACTGAAATCAACATGCTCAACATCGGCCCGGCATCGATTGCGGGAATTCCGGGCGAATTTTACACCGAGCTTTGGCTGGAAAAACCGGGTGGCGGATCGTTCGTCGAAAAACCCGAAGGCGCGGATTATCCGGACGCCGTCGCGGAAACGCCGATTCAGTCGATGTTGCCGCAAGGTTCGGTCAAGATGATCATCAACAACGCCAATGACTTTCTCGGCTACATCATTCCGCTGCCGCAATGGGATTTGGTCGCGCCGTGGACCTACGGCGATCAGCAATACGGCGAGGAGAATTCCTCGGGGCACGAAACGGCGCCCATCATTGCTTCGGAATTCGCGAAGATGGCTGGAAAGTAGTTTTACGAAGCGGACTCGGCGGGAACCCACCAGGCGTGGTATCCCGTCGGCACGCGTTGCGGAATCAGCACGCGGGCAATGGGCGGCGATTGCATATTTTTCGCGTCCATGATCCAAGCTTCGCTCGAACCCGTCGCTTCTTCCACGACAAACGTCACGAGATACCCGTCGTCTTCAGCGGTCGAACCGACGCGCGGCGCAAAAACGACTTCCCCGCCAAACCATCCCTTGGGATACGCGTGGGCCGAAGACGAATCCGCTTCCAAGTCGTATTTGATGACTCCATCGAACAGCAGCGTGGGCATATCGGCAATACGCTGATTGTAGCTGTAACGAGTTTTCCGCCCGAGCGCTCGATTGTCCATGCGCGGAAATTCGGAAACCGCATCGTCGAGCTTCGATTCTTTGACGGCGCCCGTGTCCAAGTCGAGCTCCCAACGGTACAAGAATGGTTCCAAACGGAGAAACCCAATCGAAGGAACTTGGCGCGGAGGATTCAATGGATCGCCGACGAGGGGCGCGTCGATCTTGCAGCCGATGAGCACCACCTTGCGCCCTTCTTCCCAGGCATTGATGGTATGGTACATGTAAAACGAAGACGTCTCGAACCAGCGAATTTCGTTGCCGGGAGCATGACGCGGCAGCACCCCGATACGGCCGGGTTTGTCACGAAAATACTTGACGCGGGTCTTCCCGACGCTCAGCAATTCCGGATCCCACATCATCGTCATATCGAAGAACAACGTGTAGTGTTCGGTGATGGCCAAATCGTGTTGCAATCGCGGGCCGGGCAAATCGATGGTCGTGTGATGCACCAATTCACCCGCCTTGGAAATGACGGCATACGTCAAATACGGCGGATACGGTTTGTAATCGAAGAGCAGCAGTTCGCCGGTGATTGCATCGACCTTCGGATGTGCCGAAACGGTCGGCATTTTCCCGCCCCACGTCTGGGTGCCACACGTTTCGAGCGCCGGCAAACGAACCTCGTACGGCGTGCCTCCGAGCCACCATAACGACAGCAATCGGCCGTTGTGATAGACGACGTCGGTATTCGACGAATCTTTGAATGGTCCGAGCGGATTGGTGAAATCGGGGCGCTCGGTGACGCCGCGCCAAAGCGACTTGCCCGCCTGTTCTTCCGCGACAAACGCCGCCGTGCGCACCCATCGATTCACGTAGGACGCTTGGCCGTCTTCGAATCGGACGGCGTGCAACATACCGTCGCCATCAAACCAATGGTGGCGACCTTCTTGACGAAATCGTGGATTTGCTCCATTGCGGACGAATGTGCCGGCGATGTCACGCGGAATCTCGCCGACGACGCGCAAATCGCGAAATGAAGATTCCACGTCGATCGGCGCATAATTACCGGACAAATACGGTGGTGTATCGGATGCGTTCGATGGAGATTGCAATAGGGTGTTCGTCGTCATGGAAGAAACCTCGTTGCGCAGCATAAAGAATCATCTTTCGCCCGGCAAGCACGGATGCGGATTTGTTTTTCTTCACGCGTCCTCGTGGCGCGAACGCCGATCCGTGCTACGCCCTCGTCCCCGTGGCCAAATCCGCACCTCTTCCCGAAGCCCGTACACCGCACATTCCGGTAGGTCCGCGTCTCGAAGCCGTGCTCGAACTCGCTTACCGTGCACGTCGTCCCGTACTGCTCGAAGGTCCGACAGGCATCGGCAAGAGCGAAATCGTTCGTAAACTTGCGGATCGTTTGGGAATCGTGCATGTCGTGCTCGATCTGTCATTGCTCGAGCCTCCGGACCTCGTGGGTTTGCCCGTGATTGAACAGGGGCGAACGCGTTATGCATTGCCCGATATTTTACCTCGCGATGGAGCGGGCATTTTGATGCTGGAAGAGCTCAATCGAGCCGAGCGCTACATTCAGCAACCCGCGCTGCAATTGCTCAGCGCCCGGCGCCTGCACAGTTATGAATTGCCGCCGGGATATGCTTGTTTTGCCGCGATAAACCCGGAAAGCGAAGGGTATCATGTCACGCCGCTCGACAAAGCCTTGCGCGCTCGATTCTTGAATTTACCCGTGCGTGCCGACCGGACCAGCTGGCTGGCCTGGGCGCAAATGAATGGTATTCATCCGGGAATCATTGCGGTCGCGCAAGCGCACGAACGCATCCTCGACGACATACCCCCGCGCACGTGGACGTACGTATCGCAAATTCTGAGCACCTTGCAGCCGAAAGAAATCGAAAGTGTCGGGCTTTTGCGCGATACGCTCGGCGGTTATTTGCCTCCTTCGTGGGTGGAAATCGTCGTCTCGAGCCGTGCGAGCTGGGCGTCGTCGTTACCTTTCGATGTTCGCGCCTTACTTCACGAATACGATCGCCGCGCGGATCTCGCCCACACCGTGCGTGGATATGCATCGTCCGGACAAACGGATCGCCTCGACGAAATCACCACGCGTTTGTGTCGCTTGCTCGAAGGCCCCGAAGCGGGCGTCCTTTTGGGCGAAGGCCGAATCACGCTCTCCGCATTCGAATCGCTCTTGACGGACATGCCCGGAGATCAACGCGAAAAATTGATCGAATCGTTCGGTCGTAATCCCACCGCGACGTCGCTCGCCGAAATTCGCCCGGACGAACTCACCGAGAGGTACATCGGTTCGAGCGCGCAGCGTAAAATCAAGCAATTGGCGACGGAACCGCACAAGCAGCATCGCCTTGCTTTCGTCGTTACGGCATTGTGCTCTCACCTGGAGCGGCATCCCAAGCTCTCCGACGTCAAACGCAGCAATCCGGTCCGCGTGAGCCTCGGCGGATTGCTCGTCGATTTGCCCGAACGTTGGGCGCTCGATTTGGTGGCGACCTGCAAACGCCTCGGCATTACACCGATTCGCCCGTCGTGAGAAAACCCCATGGCCGACGCCGTACGCGCCTTCCTGGATGATTTCATCGCTCAAAGCGACTTTTCCGTTCGTTATCCCTATTATGCGGCGGTGCTCGGAAAAATGTTTCCGGTGGCGGACCCTTCGGTCCAGCGTATGGCCGTATCTTTGTACGAAGGCAAGTTTTACCTGCACATCAACGTGGATTCTTTTTTGCGCGAACCGCAATACCTCCGCGGCGTGCTTTTGCACGAGGTTCACCATGTCGTGCTGGGCCATTTGAGCCACCCGAAATTCGCGGACGTCGCCGAGCCGGAAATATGCGATTTGGCTTTGGAAATGAGCGCCAACGAATTCATCGAAGAACCTCTGCCCAACCCCATTACGTGGCAAAAATACGCTCGCTTTGGTTTACGTGCCGGACAAAGTTCGCTCGAACGATACGAAAAACTCATCGAAGCCATGCGCTCGGGAAAACTCGGGGCGAACGTGGGTGATGGAGAAGTCCTGGACGACCATCGGCGATTCAAGAAGACCACGGGAGAACCCGGCGCAATCGAGCAAACTCGGCAGCTCGTCGCGGCGGCCATTGAAACGGTCGGGGATTCGGATCATTCGAATGACCCGCGGCGAGGTCTTTTGGCCGGCCTCGATCCCGGCAAACTCATTGAAGATCTCGACGCATGGCTTGGTCCTCCCGAATACGAGGTCGATTGGAAAACGGCGTTGTCGATGTTTGCAGCATATCGACGCACGCCCGTGAGTACGTTCGCGCGCCCGAGCCGGCGATTTCCCGGACGAATCGGGGAAATTCCAGGACGAACCTGGTCGCCGCGCGACATGAACAAACCGCGGCTTTTGATGGCGATTGACACGTCGATGAGCATGTCTACGGCCGAGATCGAGGAAATCGCCAAGCATTTGCGCCTGATCCACGACGTGGCCTATTTGACGATCGTCGAATGCGACGCCGAAATCCAACGAGTCTATCCTTTTGAAGGCAAACTATCCAACGTGATGGGTCGGGGCGGGACCGACTTGCGTAAGGTTTTTTCCGACGAGTTTCTCCGCTTGCATCTTCCGGATGGCATCGTGTATTTCACAGACGGTGACGGTCCGTTCCCGGACGAACCTCCGCGGATTCCGACTTTATGGATCTTGACCAAACGTGCCGCATTCGATTGTCCCTGGGGCAACCGCGCCGTATTCGAACGAAAACGACTGCGCTAGTCACACGAAAGCCGGGTCATCCGTGACATCATTGGCCTCCCCCGCTCAATCCCCGATGAAAACCACCGAGTCTCGGGAAGTGCAACCGGCACCGCTTTATGAATCGTTTGCCACGATCTGGCTGCGCCGTGCGCTGACGATCCCCGGAACGTTTTTCTCGACCGCATTCGTCGTGGCCCTCGCGCCGCTCGCTTTGCCCATACTTGCGGCCATCGACATCGCCCGTCGGCAGGATTTTCGATGGGTACGGTTTTACGTCTCGGTCGTCGTTTTGATCGGATTGCATCCGATTGGCCTCGTGATGTTGTTCGTTGCATTTTTGCTCGGCGGGCGGCTTTGGGGGGCACCACCTGAACGTGAGATTCGTTTGACCGCGCAATACGAAGCGTGGTGGGCCAATGCCATGGTTCGCGCTGCGATTTGGATTTATCGCATGCGCATGGTCATCGAAGGCGCCGAACACGTATCTCCCGGTGGCGTGCTCATTTTCATGCGGCATACGAGCATTCTCGACACGATGTTGCCGCTGTCGGTGATTGGTCACCCGTTCGCCAAGCACGTTCGTTATGTGATGAAGCGCGAAGTGCTCTGGAATCCATGCGTGGATGTCGTCGGGCATCGAATTCCCACCGCATTCGTTCGTCGAGGTGGAACGCGAGATACCTCGGATATCGAACAAGTCTTATGGATCGCGGAGAACCTCGGTCCGGAAGGCGTGGTGATCATTTACCCGGAAGGCACGCGTTTTACGAAGCAGAAACAAGCCAAACGTTTGGCGGACCTCGAAAAAAACAATCCGGAGCTTTTGGCCAAAGCGCGCGATTTGCACAACGTATTGCCTCCCCATTTGGGTGGTTCCTTGGCGCTTTTGTCGCGTAAAACCGATCAAGACGTCGTGTTTTGCGCCCACCTGGGCCTCGAAGGTGCCGGGCAAATGAACGATTGGGCGGGGGGGGCGCTTTTGGATCGGACGATTCGTATTCGGTTTTTCCGGGTACCGAGCGACGAGGTGCCCGAGGACGATGCCGCGCGCATCGATTGGCTCTACGAGCACTGGCGGGAAGTCGATCGCTGGATCGAAGCGCAAAAGGAGCCCGCGCGGCGTTAGCACGACTCCGCCACTTCGTAGATTGCGCTTCGATAAGCTGGCGCAGTAGTGTCAACGATTCTCTTTGGCGCGCCGCGCCTGTTTTACCAAGCCAATCGCGGAAAACACCACGATCAAGATCACCACTGCGATCACGATCCGCTTGGCCGAAGTCGACAAGAGCGGTGACGGCGCGGTTGTCCCGACGATTTTTTTCGCGGTGAAGGGATTCGGAGGAAGAAGCGCCATCTCGGCCAGAGCGACTTTACGCGTGTCCGGATCGGGGTGCGTCTTGGCAAACTCGGCGAGTTTGTCGCGAGCGTCCACGGAGTTGATGCGACGCAAGCTCCCGAGCGCCGCGTGACGAAGTTCGGCGGACTCGCGCAACACCGCCGCGGCCAGAGCATCGACGGCGGCTTCGTTGCCTTCGGCGCCCACGGCTCGAGCCGCGGAAATGGCTTCATCCAACGATCCGTGCTCGATCATCGCCACGAGCGCGGTGTTGACTTCCGGGACAAACCAGCGACTTTTCGCGCCGGAAATCACGGCGGAACGCTCGTTTGTCGGGGTTGATTCCAGCACCGAGACCCAATGCGATCCCACGGGCGTCAGCTTGCGCCGTTCGAGCTCCGACAACAGGCCGACGCGCAACATTGCCGGGCGTTTCTTGTCCTCGATGATGCGCAAGAGGTCCGGCACATCGGTCTCGCCGAGCACGGGAGCGGTGCCCGCGAGCGTGAGATCCCGCAAAGCGAATTGCGCCAACGTGGCGTCGGAGCCGGCCAACATCGCCACGGACAAACGGCCGAGTTCCCGCGGATCCGTCGAAGACTTCGGCCCTTTGCCGAGCGCGACGTACTTGCGAGCCGCGTCGATCCAAATGTCGCGCGCTTCTTTCGGAATGACAAACCGATCGCCGATCGCTTCGAGCGCCTCGTATTTGGCTTCTTTCGCGCGCTCGGGGGTGCGCGTGGGATCCAGAAACAGAAGCAATTCCTCGTCGACGACGTAGGTGTCGTTCCCGTGACGATGCGGCCAAAACATGACGACGCCCGGCTTTTCTCCGTTCGAGCGCAGCAGCTCCGTCACTTCGGCGCGGACCGGCGGCAGTTCGTTCGAGCCTGGATTTGGCGTGGAAACAAGCGTGATTCGCCCGACGGCGACGACATCGGCGGCCCGACACAGATCATGCAGCGTATTTGCGCCGGGAATCGAATGCGCCGAAGCCTCGGCAACAGGCAGCGCAACGATCCAAGCCCCCAGGAGCAGGAGCGAAAATCGTTGAATCGAGCCGACAAAGAACTCGTCTGAGCGCGCGGGCGTCAAGTCGTCGACAACGTGCCTTGCCGCGATGACGAAGCCAAGAGACTTATTGCCGAGGCTGCGTTCACGCGGCATTATCGTCGATACTTCCCTGGGGCGGACGCAACGCACACGCGCCTATTGCAGGAGGCCATCGTGATCGAGTTGAAGGACACGCAGGACATGGTCGATGCCATCGAAGATCGGCTCGATCAGCCTGTGAATGCGGGATATCCGTTGCGGGACAAAGAAATTGTCGGCGTGTGGCGCAAGCGTTGCGTGCAGGCGGTCAATCACCTCGCCGAACGCAATTTGCTTGGAAAACAAGACGTTTTCGGTCGCTCGATGTACCAACACTTCTTGCAGATCGCCGATGAACCGATGTGCAAGACGTTCGAAGAAGCGCCCGGACGAACCATCCTCATGGGCGAATTGATTCGCAACATCGCCAATCCCGGTCGCATCACCCAGGGCCTCAAAGGGACCTGCGCGGCAACCTGCATCGAGATCTACTTGGCCGAACGTGATCCCGTCGAATACGCGCGGCTGTGTGCGGGCCTGATGACCCCCGATGGCCGAGTAAAACTCCGCAACGACGACAAACTCAGCCGCGACGAAGATGTCCTCGCCCCGGACGAACAAGAATTTCGCCGCAGCCCGGTGAGCCGCATTTTTCAAGTGGCTTGCATGGAGTACGCGTATCCGGAGCTCGATTATCGCAACGACATCGACGGCCAATTGCAAGGTTCTGAAAACACGGGCACCGGTTTGAGCCTCAAGGCTTTTGAACGATTGCTGCACGCGATCTCGGGGGAAACGTGGAAAACGATCTCCGACGGGTTTTCCCAATTCGCCAAACTCTTGGGCCTCGATTCATCCAAGTTGCCGGATCTGCACCGTGACGGCTTGGCCATCATCGAACGATCGACGCGCGCGGGTGAACCGGTGTTTGCGACGATCGAGCTGGCGAAAGTGCGCAGTCCGGTTCGTCGCGCCGCGTCGAACGGTACGGCCGAGCACGCTGCGCACAAGGTTCGCGTGCTGGCGGTGGATCGCGTGAAAGGGACCGTTCTTTACGACGATCCGATGGATCCGCAGCAATCATGGTTCGAGGGGGTCAAGAGCGACATCGTCGACAAGTACGGCCACTGCACGATGCCCATCGAAGAGTTCGACAAACTCCTGGTGGAGCTCAGCTACAAACCGCAATTTGGTCCGGGACAAACGCCCGCGGCGGCTCCTGCGCCGAGCGCCCCGGCCGAACAAGCGGTTGGAGCGCAAGGCATTTCCTGAGACAAACCAGCGTCGCGCGTTGCCCATCCGACCGAAGCCACCGCCAAAACAAATCCGAATTGGTTTGTCTTGGCGGTTGGACTTTTGTGCGGTTGGGGAAACGAACGCTTCGCCCATTACGTCATTTCAACGCGCCGGCCCTTGCCCTTGCCCGACGTCCGCGCGTTTCGCCGCGCCGACGCAAATGTCGGCGATGTGGTTCTCGAACGCTTGCCTTCGCGCTTGATGCCGGCAACCCAAACTCGCAAAGCCCGCCGCGTATCCGCCAATCGTTCCCAGCGTCAGCAGCACAATCGCCAATTTTCGTCGCATGATCCGCCTCACTCTTCATTTCGTTTGTGTTGAAACCATTCGTTCCCGGTTGGGCATTTGGGGCCTCGGACCGCCTGCGGCGTCCTACGCCCCAAACCCCAGGTTTGTCTTCGCGTACTCGGCTCAACCCCATCCGCCGCGAAAGCCAAACCCACCCGCGCGTTCGATCATGTCCGCCAAACGCTTGCGTTGTTCTTCGTCCAGCGCTTCGTGCGTCTTGGCCAGCGTCCCGATCGCCGCTTTGCGAATCGCGTCGAGCGACGCGTCGTGACGAGCAAAAAGTTCACCCATCACCGTTTCGTCGAAGCTCGGGCTGCGCATCGCACGGGCGATGTCTTCACGCGTCTTTTGCATCTCGCCGCGCTGCTTCTTGACGACCTCGACAAACTCTTCCACCGCCGGACGAATCACCTTCTCTTGTCCGGGCGTCGTATCGAGCGTTTGAAACACGCGTCGAAGGAAGAAGAACGCCATCGGAGGAGCGCCGTGATTCCAATGTCCGCGCCCATGAGAGCGGAACGGTCCGCCACCACCACGTTCCGCGTCGGCATCTTGCCCACGCCCCTCACCACCGCATGACCCATCGTAGGAGCCGCAACCTGCGAAGCGTGGCTGGTAGCGGTAGCCGTAGCCACCGTGACAAGCACCTCGACGCAGCGTGGAAACAAGGCCGATGAGGCAAGCGGTACCAATGATGAATCCAAACATGTTTCGTCTCCTGAGCGGCTGTTTTCGCGCCGCATTTCGTTCTGAGCCGAAACATTGTTCACGCATGTAAAGGAACAACGCGGGTCTGTGTGAAGAAGAGCAAAGGTCAAACAGTGGCGTGATTGCACGAGGCGCGGCTATAGTTCGGACGATGTGGCGCTGGCTCATGCTGGTCTTGCTCATCGCTCCGGCATGCGGAGCGTCGGCAGCACCTCCACCCAAAAACGTGGGAGCCGTCGCGCCTCCACCGGTCTCCGCGGACAAACCCGCTCCGCCTCCTCCGGCTTCGGCCCCGACAACACCGCCCGCCCCCGTGCAAATCATCGTCGCGGGCGAAACACCGAGCGCGGATCCAACGCAGCCTCCGCCGTCGTCGTATCCGGAACTGAACGACGACGATCACGACGATGAGCTCGACGACGACAACGACGATGAAGAAACCGCGGACGCGCCCACGCCGCCGCCGGTGCAGGAACCCGTCGTCAAGTCGATTCGTCCCGCCCAACCCACGTCACCTCTGTTGGCGCTGAGCGCCGCGGATCTCGAGAAACGCTACAAGAAAGATCCTACATCCGTCGGACCTCTGGCGCTTGGAACTCCAAACGCCGGAGCGCTCGTCAACGGCGTGCCCATGCCCAAGAGCGACAAGTGGATCGTGCAAGATCCTTCGTGCGCGTGGGGAACGCAGGAGACGATCGATCAGATTGTCCGGACAATCGAGAAGGTTTACGCCGAGCACGCGAACTCGCCTCCGCTCGCGATCGGTCACATCAGCTCGAAACGCGGAGGCCATCTTTCGCCGCACAAGAGTCATCAATCGGGGCGCGATGTCGACCTTGGTTATTACCACTCGCCGCCGAAGCAGTACTTCGTCAAGGGCACCGAACAAAACTTGGACCTCGAACGAACGTACGCGCTGATCAAGGCGTTTGTCACGGACACGGAGACGGATCTCATCCTCGTCGATACGTCGATTCAGCGCATGCTGGTGAAGTACGCGTTGTCGCACGGTGAAGACGAAGCGTTTGTCGATCGCGTCTTTCAGGTCCGGGACAAACACCCGCGCCCCTACGTGCGTCACGCGCGGGGGCATGCGAATCACGTGCACGTGCGGTTCTCGAGCCCGATCGCGCAGACCTTGGGCCGCCGTGCCGAGACCTTTCTGAAGCGGGAAAAGGTCGCCCCGCCGCATGTCGGACAAACCTACGTGATGCACAAGGCGCGCAACGGCGACACGCTGGTGATGCTCGCCAAACACTACGCCACGACGGTCGAAGCGATCCAGTCGGCGAATAGTTTGAAGTCCATCGATTTGAAGATCGGCCGCACGTACAAGATCCCCGTTCCCAAGGCGCCGACGCCGCCTCCTGCCGCGGGAAAACCCAGCGGAAAGCAGCCGCCCAAGGGCAAAGGCAAGACGCCGACACCGCCGACGAAGGGTTCGTCGAAGACTTCAGGACATCGCAAGTAATCAGCCAAGACAAACGCCGCGAGGTTCGATCATGGAATACCGCAACGACCTCGAAGCAGCTCGACTCCGCATCGAAACGCTCGAAGCAAAGCTCGAAGAAACGAAAGCCGCGCAGAAGGCCCGCGAAGCGGAGCTCGCCGAATGTCAGAAAGAGCGTGATCGCCTTCGACAAACGGTTGGGGGAAAGAAGCCCATCAACTACACCGTGCCGCTCGCCACGGGTGTGTTCTGTTTGGCGCTTGGTGCTGCGATTGGATTTGTCGCGGCAAGTGCCGTCACGTGGATGCCCAAGGCCCAAGCTCCGACGGAAGCTCCAACGGTCACGGTCGTGGAGGACGGTCCGAAGGCGGCGGGGAAGATTCATTTGCCGCCGGAAGAACCACAAAAGCCCAAAGCGACGACGCAGGGCGTGGCGACGATTGTCCCTCCGGAACCTCGAGCGTCTGCGGCAACCGTTGGAGGTCAAACGAATCTGCAAGAAGCCGAAGTCACGATCGATTCCGTCGTCCAAGGCGCACGGCGGCAGGTGCGTGACTGTTATCGCACCGAAGCCAAGACCAATTCCAAAGCGGGCGGGTCGGTGACGGTCATTTTCGAGATCGATCGCGCCGGAAGCGTATCGAAGACGCAGCTGCAGCCCATGGCTTTCTTGGAACCATGGTGGAATCCCGCGTTTGCGACGTGTGTGGATGGAGTCTATCGGTCGCTCAAATTTCCCACGACATCACCGACGAATGTGAAGGCGAGCGGAACGTACTTCTTCAGCGCGGCTGATCTTCACGGTCCTGCGGAGCTCGGCTTCTGAATTCTCAGCACGAACGCGGCGACCGGAAGTATTCTCGCTGTATCGTGCGTTTGTCCCTCCCCTCCTCTGCTGCGCTTCGCGCGACGGTTTCGATTTTTTCGTTGGCTGGTCTTGCTGCGTGTACGCCGCAACAGGTGGTCATCGAAAAGCCCTGTCCACCCGTCGAATATCCCGTCATCAACGCGCCTGCCGTGGCGCCGGCGCCCGCCAATTCGGTTGTGGCCCGGACGCTCGACATTCGGCTCACGCCTGCGCGTAACGACGCGGGCCGCGTCGTCGCGATCGACGTAGCGATGCGTTTTTCCGTGCCGCCCGTTGATTTCGGCAACGCCGATCCGATTGTTTTGTCCCTCGATCCGCACGTGGCCGGAGCGAACATCGCCGATCGGATCGACGACTTGGAAGCGCGCGATACGGAAGGATCGCTCGCTCTGCGTTTGGAATCGGGGTCCGATAAGGACAAACCAACCCGAGCGCAATGGCGGGCGGAGCGGCGGGCGCGAGGTCCGGTGACGTTGAGTTATCGCGTACAGCCATTGGCGGAGGACGTCGCGCGGGATGAAGTGATGGTCGGCGCGGCGGGCGTACTCGCGTTCGGTCGGGCTTTGTTCTTGATGCCGGCGACGACGGAGACCTACACGATCCACGTCGATTGGGATTTG
>WBZU01001625.1_pt1 | contig 16629 bp, 9 predicted proteins | sample 5204311 | NCBI WGS metagenome assembly WBZU01 (sample SAMN12344359, study PRJNA552823) | activated sludge metagenome | biome: Activated sludge suspended growth; feature: Nitrification reactor; material: Wastewater; isolation source: activated sludge from nitrification reactor of wastewater treatment...
CGCCCGCCGCCCCGCGCTGCTGCTCGTCGACGAGCTCGCGCACACCAACGTCCCCGGCTCGCGCCACACCAAGCGCTGGCAGGACGTCCTGGCCCTCCTCGACGGCGGCGTCGACGTGTGGACCACGCTCAACGTCCAGCACCTCGAGAGCCTCAACGACGTCGTCGCCCAGATCACCTGGGTCCGCGTCCGCGAGACCGTCCCCGACGCCGTGTTCGAGCGCGCCGACGACGTCGAGCTGTGCGACCTCCCCGCCGACGAGCTGCTCGACCGCCTGCGGACCGGCAAGGTCTACGTCCCCGAGCAGGCGCGCCACGCCACCGAGGCGTTCTTCCGCAAGGGCAACCTCCTGGCGCTGCGCGAGCTCGCGCTGCGGCGCATGGCGCAGCGGGTCGACAGCGACGTGCTGGCGTACCGGCGCGCTCACGGCATCGCCACCCCGTGGGCCTCGTCCGAGCGGATCCTCGTGTGCGTCGGCCCCAGCCCCAACGGTCCGCGGCTCGTCCGCGCCGCCGCGCGCATGGCCGCCGGCCTGCGCGCCGACTGGATCGCCCTCCACGTCGAGACCCCGAGGCTGGCCCTGAGGACAGGTCCGGGGCCGGCCCAGCTCGCCGAGACCTTCCGCCTCGCCGAGTCGCTCGGCGCCGAGGTCGCGACGATCGCGGGCGAGCCGATCGCCGAGCGGATCCTCGAGTTCGCGCGCGGCCGCAATGTCACCCGCCTGATCGTCGGCAAGCCGCTCTATCCGCGCTGGCGCGAGCTCCTCTCCGGCTCGCTCCTCGACAGCCTGGTCCGCGGCAGCGGCCCCGTCGACGTCCACGTGATCTCCGGCGACGAGGCCCCGCCCGCGCGCGAGGCGTGGGGCCGGCTCGCCGCCCCGCTCCGCCCGCGCCCGATCGCCTACGGCTGGGCCGGCGCGCTGGTCGCGACCGTCACCGCCCTCGGCACCCTGCTGTTCGAATACGTCGACCTGTCCGACATCATCATGCTCTACCTCGCGGCGATCATGATGACCGCGGCCCGCTTCGGCCGCGGGCCCTCGACGCTCGCCTCGGTGCTCAGCGTCGCGGCGTTCGACTTCTGCTTCGTCCCGCCCTATTACACCTTCGCGGTCGCCGACGCGCGGCACGTCCTCACGTTCGCGATGATGCTCGCCGTCGGCATCGTCATCTCGCGACTGACCGAGCGCGTGCGGATGCAGGCCGAGGCGGCCCGCGGGCGCGAGCAGCGGACGGCGATCCTCTACTCGCTGAGCCGCGACCTCGCGCAATTGCGCCACAAGGCCAGCATCGCCACCAGCGCCGCGCGCCACGTCGCCGAGCTCGCCGGCGGGCGCGTCGTCATGTTGATCGGCGGCCCCGACGATCAGCTCACGGCCGTCCAGGGAACCGACGTCGACCTCGTCGGCGAGGCGCTCGAGATGGCCGCCGCGCGTCAGGCCTTCGAGCGCGGGCCCGCCGGCGCGGGCACCGACACCCTGCCCGCGGCGAAGGCCCTCTATGTCCCGCTGACCGCGCTCGGGCGGACGATCGGCGTCCTCGGCGTCACCACGAGCGACCCTGCGCGCTTGCGCCACCTCTCGGAGCAGGAGCTGCTCGCCGCCATGAGCGGACAGATCGCGCTCGCACTCCACCGCGTCCTCCTCGCCCAGGAGGCCCAGCAGGCCGAGGTCCGCGCCCACACCGAGGAGCTGCGCGGCGCCCTGCTCAGCTCGATCAGCCACGACCTGCGCACGCCGTTGACCGCGATCGCCACCGCCGCCAGCGTCCTCGGTCAGCCCGGCGCGCTGTCCGACGACCGCCGCGTCGAGTTCGCCTCCACGATCTACGACGAGGCGATGAGCCTCGGCCGCCTCGTCACCAACCTCCTGCACATGACCCGGCTCGAGACCGCGGGCGTCGAGCTGCGCCGCGAGTGGGTCTCGCTGGAGGACCCGATCGGCGCCGCCCTCACGCGCCTCGAGCGCGCGCTCGCGGGTCGACCCGTCCACGTCACGATCCCGCCCGATCTCCCGCCCGTGCGGATCGACGAGGTGCTCGTCGAGCACCTCCTGATCAACCTGCTGGAGAATGCCGCCAGGTACACGCCGCCGGGCGGTCCGATCGAAATCACGGCGCGGGCCGAGGATCCATGGATCGTCCTCGAGATCGCCGACCGGGGCCCCGGGATCTCCGCCGGCCAGGAGGAGCGGATCTTCGAGAAATTCGTGCGCGGCGAGGGCCGACACGACGGCGGCTTCGGGCTCGGTCTGGCGATCTGTCGCGCGATCGCCGGGGCGCACGGAGGTACGATCACCGCCGCCGCCCGCCCCGGCGGCGGCGCCTCGTTCCGGCTCGCCCTCCCGCTCGAGCGCGAGCCCGCAGAGGACCCCGTCGCATGACCGAGGCCGGACCGCTGATCTTGATCGTCGAGGACGAGGCCTCGGTGCGGCGCTCGCTGCGGACGATCCTCGTCGATCGCGGCCACCGCGTCGTCGAGGCCGAGAGCGCCGCCGAGGGGGCCCAGCGCGCGCGCGAATACAACCCCGACCTCGTGCTCCTCGACCTCGGCCTGCCCGACCGCGACGGCCTCACCGTCATCAAGGCGCTGCGCGAGTGGTCGCTCGCCCCTGTGATCGTGCTGTCCGCGCGCGGCCAGGAGGACGACAAGATCCTCGCGCTCGATGCCGGGGCCGACGACTACCTGATCAAGCCGTTCAGCGCCAACGAGCTGCTCGCGCGGATCCGCGTCGCGCTGCGTCACGTCGCCCAGCGCACGCCGGTGCGCGACACCGTCGTCGAGCTCGGCGACGTCCAGGTCGACCTCGGCCGCCGCGTCGTCACCCGCGCGGGCCACGAGGTCCACCTGACGCCGCACGAGTACAAGCTCCTCGAGGTGCTCCTCCGCCACGCCGACCGCGTCGTCACCCACCGACAGCTGCTGCGCGAGGTCTGGGGCCCCGGGCACGGCAACGAGACGCGGTCCTTGCGCGTGTTCATGACCAACCTGCGCCAGAAGCTCGAGCCCGTCCCCGGCCGTCCGCGCTGGCTGACGACCGAGACCGGCGTCGGGTATCGTCTGCGCCTCGACCCCGACTTAACGCCGCCTTAACCCGCACGCCCCTACGTTCGCAGCGGGGACCCACATGCCCATCTCCTTCGCGTCCATCGGCCTCACCGCGGCGCTCCTCGGCGCGCCCGTCGACGTCGCGACCTCGCCCGCGTCGCCCACCGGACCTGCCGGGCTCGCGCCGTGGCAGCCTGTCCCTCACGACACGCGCGCCGCCGAGCCCCGCGCGACGCCGCCCACGCCCGTGCCGCCCGCCGCGCCATCGACCGCGAGCACGGCGGACGACGACGAGTCGATCCACGCCGCGCTCCCGGGCACCGACGCGGCCTCCGTCAACAACCCCGCGATCTCGGCCGGCGAGTCGAAGGATCCGTCCGCCTTCAAGCCGTGGGAGGTCGGCGGCTTCGTCGACGTCAATTACAGCTACAACAGCAACAACCCGGACAACCACGTCTATCGCGGCACCAGCGTGCAGCCGCGCACCGGCGAGTTCTCGCTCAATCACATCGTCGCCTATATCCGCCGCGACGCCACGCCCGGACGCTTCTCGCCGCTGCTCGAGCTCGCGGCCCAGGCGGGCCCGGCCGCCGACGCGCTGGTCGCCTACGAGCCGAACCCCGGCGGCCCCAACGGCAAGTACGCCGGCCCCGAGGTGTGGAAGCACATCGCCCGCGCGGCGATCGGCTTCCGCACCCGCGGCGGCTTCGAGCTCGTCGGCGGCATGCAGCTCAGCCCCGTCGGCATCGGCATCCACTGGAGCCCCTACAACTGGAATTACACCGTCACCTGGCAGCTCAACAGCGTGCCGTATTACCTGTCCGGCCTCAAGCTCGCGCAGACGATCCGCGATCGGCATCAGGTCCAGCTGTGGGTGGTCAACGGCTGGCAGATCCTCTCCGACAACAACAAGGCCCCGAGCGTCATGCTCGGTTATGTGTTCACCGCCAGCGAGCGGCTCAACTTCGGCGAGTACGTGTGGATCGGCCCCGAGCAGGCCGACATGCGCGCGCGGGCCTGGCGCCTGTTCTCCGACTCGCAATTCACCTACAACACCGAGCGCTTCGGGATCGGCGGCCTCTTCGACGTCGGCGCTGACCCGCGCACCGACCTGCCGATGAGCCCCTGGCAGATGTGGATGAACGGCGCCGTGTTCACCCGCTGGCGCGTGCTCGGCCAGCAGCGCACGTGGGACATGGCCCTCCGGCCAGAGTTCTTCTGGGACCGCGACGGCCGGATCTTCGGCGTCCCGCAGACCCTCGCCTCGGCCGCCTTCACCAACAACTTCCGCCTCCTCGACAGCCTCCTCCTGCGCCTCGAGTACCGCTACGACTGGTCGAGCAGCCGCGCCGGCTTCTTCTACCGCCAGCAGGCGATCGCCGACGACGCGCCCGGCCTCGCCCGCCAGCAGCACACGATCTTCCTCAGCATCGCCGGCGTGTTCGCGCACCGCTTCGGCGGCCGGCGCTCGTGAGCCCGCCCCGCGCACGCCGGACGGGGCTGTGATTCAGGCGCTCCTGCCTCCGCCGAATCGCCGCCTCAGCGCGGCACGCCCCCGCTGACGGAGCTCCACCCAGTCGGCGATGCGGAGCAACCGATCGGTCAGCTCCGCGTCGGCCGTGAGCGGCGCGGCCAGCCGGTCCGCGAGCGCCGCCGCCCCGTGCGCGTCGCCGCCGCTGGCCTCGCGTTCTGGCACCCGGTCCAGGTTCCACCGAAATACTGGCTCGAGCAGGACTCGCCCACCGCTCGCCTCGAGCGACGCCGTCTCGCGGTACGGATCTCCCGCCTCGCGGCGATCGGTCTCGCTGGACAGAAGATCCTTCCGTATGATGCGGAACGTGGCCAGCATGGCCGCCTCGAGCGTGTCCGCGGGCGCGTCGCTCGTCAGGACCTCGACGTAGACCGCGATATCGCGGTCTTCGGGCGGCTGCCACGCCACGCGCGCGCCGGTCCGCCTCCACGACCGTCGCTGGACCAACGAGAGGCGCACCGCCTCGCGTGCCGCGAGGTGCAACGATGCCGCGATCACCCGCACGTGGGTCGGCGTGAGCGCGGCGCCGCCGGGGCGGATCGCCGCCGTGAGCGCCATAGCGACCGCCCCGGATCCGGCCGCTTCGACCTCCGCCGCGCTCGGGATGTCCTTTGGGACAGCCACGATCCGGTCGCGCACGACCGCGATCCCCTCGCCGCGGAACCACTTGTCGGCGAGTGACGCGACGACCCCGTAGAGATCGAGTCTGTGAGTACAATAGTGCCACCGTCGCCACAGGATCGGCCGGAGCCCATCGCGCATGGAATTGACGGTGATCCACAGTAGAGCGTACACGAGCGCGCAGGCGATCATGAGGCCCAGCGTGAAGGTCACCGACCACTTCGGCGTCGTCCACGCCCGCACCGCGAGGAACACCAGCACGCCCGACAGCCCGACGATCAGCGCGGCGAGCCACAGGCACGTGAGCGCCGCCCAGACCCATTCGGCGCGCGTCTGCGGCCGCCCGGACACATCCTCCGTCCACGACAGCTCACGCGGCGCGGCGCGACAGCGCGGGCAAGGCCAGCCGTTCGGCGCGAACAGGGCCCCGCAGACGCCGCAAAAGCCCGCGCTCCACGGCGGCGCCGCGGCGGCGCGCAAGTGGCCGCTGCCCTGCATCGCGCCATTGTAGCGACTGACGTCCGCGCGGTCGAGGTGCGCCGGGCTCGCGGCGCCCGTCAGCGTCGGCGCAGCACGAACAGCCGCGCCGGCGGGGCGTCGCGCGGCCCGGGCAGCGTGCTGGCGCGCTCGTCCTCGATCTCGAAGTCGTCGCCGAGCAGCGCCCGCAGCTCCTCCGGGCCGTAGGGGCGCGCGTCGCGGGCGGCGCCCGCGGCGACGCTCTTGACGATCAGTCGGCCGCCGGGCCGCGTGAGGTGGGCGACCGCGCGGGCATATCCGGCGGGCTCGTCGAGGACGTGCAGGCAGCCGCGGTCGAGCACGACGTCGAAGCGCGTGCGCAGGCGAGTGTCGGTGATGTCGTCCTGCAGCCATACGACGCTCGCCTCGGGCGCGCGGGCGCGGGCGCGCTCGAGGGCGACGCTCGAAAGGTCGGTGGCGACGACGCGGTGGCCGCGGCTCGCGGCGGCGGCCGCCAGCGCGCCGAGGCCGGCGCCGATCTCGAGCACCGAGGCCGGCGTCGGCGCGACGCGCTCCAGCGCGGCGATCATGTCGTCGTCGGGTACGTCGCGCTGCCACGGCAATTCGTCGGGGTCGCGCGTGCGGTAGAGCCGGTCCCAGCCGTCGGCGCCGCGCGGTCGGACGGGTCCGGCCGCGGACTTCAGGATCGACTCGACGAGCTGGACCAGCACCTCGTGGGGCGGCATCCCGCCGAGCGTGGGCGTCCGCTCGTCCGGGCGCTCGGCGACCTCGAGCGCGCGCGCGGGGTGGACGACGTACAGGCCGTCGTCGGCGAGCCTGGCGAGGTTGCGCTGCACGGCCGGGCTGCCCAGCATCGCCGGGTTCATCGACGGCGCGACGACCATCGGCACGCGGGCGGTGAGCGCGATCGCGGCGACGATCGAGGCGTACTCGCCGCCGGCGATCCGCGCGATCGTCGTCGCCGACGCGGGCGCGACGACGACGACGTCGGCCCACTGCGCGAGCTCGAGGTGCGGCACGCGAAGCGCCTGTCCTTCGGGCCAGATGCCGGAGACCACCGGGCGGTGTGTGAGCGCCTCGATCGCCTCCGGGCGGACGAACTTGAGCGCGTCGTCGGTCGCCGCGACGCGGACCTCGAAGCCGCGCGCCTGCAGCCGCTGGATCAGCGCGGGCGCGTGCATGGTCGCGACGGCGCCGGTGAGGCCGAGCAGCGCGCGGGGGCCGGGCCCGCGGCGCGGCGGCTCGCGGCGCTCCGGGACGGGCTCGAGCGCGCGGGCGCGCCGGAGCAGGGCCAGCAGCTCGTCGATCACCGCCGGTCGCGGGAGCGGCCCGCCGGCGAGCGACTCGACGTGGCGCAGCACGGCGGCCGGGGGGTGCGGCCGCTCGAGGAAGGACAGCACCTCGCGCGCGAGGTCGGCCGAGTCGCCGGTGAATTCGTGGCCTGCGCCGTCCGGCGCGAGCACGACGAGGCGGTCGCGGCATTCGTAGATCCGCACGACCGCGGCGCGCTGCAGGGGGGTCTCGGCCGAGCCGTCGGACGCGTGAGAGGTCATCGGGGTGGGTGCTCGCGGCCCGACCGGGCCGCCGGAGATGCTATCATATGAGAAGAAGCTGGCACTTGTCCTCGAACCATGTACACGGAGAATTCTCCGCGCACGTGATCGGGTCCATGATCAGCGGGCAGTCGACGATGCAGGACAGCAGCTCGGGCGGCCACACGCACGAGGGGGTCATCTCGCAGGCGGTCTTGTCCATGATCGCCTTGCAGTCGGGGAACATGGCGCCCGTGGTCGCGCCGGTGTCCGTCCCCGCGGACGTCGACGCCGTCGTCGTGACGACGGTCGTGCCGCCGCTCGTCGGGCCCGTCGCGCTCGCCGAGCTGGTGTCGTTGGTCTCGGTGGTCGGCTTGTCGTCGTGGTTGCACCCGTGGCTCACACCGACGGCGGCGGCGGCCAGGAAGGCGGGCACACGGAGACCTCGTCCGAAGTTGCGTCCCATGCGACCACGCTATCACGACGGGGGTGCGGCCGGATGTCCTCGGGTCGGGTGTCGCACACCTGCTCGGAGTCGCGCCGTGTGTAGTGTGGACCGCTGCACAACACTTCCGGAGTGCTTCCTCCTTCGCGGACCGAGTCTCAAGGCCGGCAATTGACACGCGATTCGCAAACGGCGGTCGACTGGTTGTGAAATCGATTGCACGGTGAATCGACGGTGCCGCGAAACTATATTCGCAGAGATCGAAGTGCGAGAAATTTCTCGGACGCTTTGATCGAGGCGCATCCTCGACTTCACTCATAAGATGCCCGGTCGCGCGACCGAGGTCGCCTCCTCCTTCGTCCGAAGAAAGGGATACGCTCGTGATGCAACCGATGACAAGGCCATTGTGGCGCCTCGAGGACCTCCTCGTCGTCACGTATCGACCGGACGAGCTCACCCGGACGCTGCTCAGGAGGTGGCCGACGCTCACCGCGGAGCTCCCCACGGTGCACAGTTCGCCCGTCCAGTTCATGCACGACGCGGTGGCGCTGCTGGAACGTCACGGCGGCATCGACGCCGCGCTGTTTGCTCAAATCCTGGTGGGTCGTCCCCTGCGGCGCTCGCAGATTATGAGCGTGGCGGCCGCGCTGGGGATCGACGGAGCGGCGATCATGAGTCTGACCGACGATGCCACGACCCACGTATTCCGCTCCCCGACCGTATTGGACCCCAAGGTGGTCGATACCCTCGAGAAGCTCGTGCTCGAGCACACACGCTGCAGCAGCGACGACCCACGGCGCGAAGCGCTCTCTCAGGACATCGAACGCATCGCGGCGCAGATCCGCTCGCGGAGGCCCGCTCGCGCGGGAGATCGCGTCGCCGGCACGATCCTCGAGTACAAGGTCGGCTCGGGCGCGTTCGGCACCGTGTGGCGCTCGCACGAAGAGAGCACCGGCGCGCCACGAGCGACCAAGATCTTCGATCCTGCCCGACTGACCGATGGTATCATGTTGTGGCGTTTCCGACGCAGTTTTCGCGCTCTGGAGGCCCTCAACAAATACCGCGGGGCCCCCGACTCGATCCCACGGATCTTCGCGGTCGCTGACGACGGGCTCGCGTTCGCGATGGAGTACTTCCCCGGCGACGGACTTGAACGTGTCGCCGAACGGCCCTGGACCCTCGAGCAGAAGATCGAGGTGTTCTGCAACATCTGCCGCGCCATCGCATTTGCCCATCGGGCGGGCGTCGTACACCGGGATATCAAGCCCAACAACGTGATGTTCCGCGCCGATCTGAAGCCGGTCGTCATCGACTTCGACATCGCGGACGTCCAATTCCTGACCGAGCAGAACCTGACCCGTGGCGGGCTCGGTAACATGATCTTCGCCGCGCCCGAGCAGCTCGAGTGCGCAGGTGACGTCGACGCGCGTGCGGACGTGTTCAGTCTCGGACGCCTGCTCCACTTCATCCTCATCGAACGTGTCCCGAGCCTCAAGGACACGGGCGACTCCCTCGCCGGACTCTCGGAGATCCCTCCGTCGCTGGCGTATGTCGTGCGCAAGGCGACGCAGTCGCGCCGCGACGATCGGTTTCCCAGCGTGCAACACCTGTTGCGGGAAGCCGAATCCTACAAGACCGGCTGGTCTGCCTGTCGGGCAAATGTCCAGCGCTCGCTCCTGTGGGCCCGCAAGAACCTGGCCTTGCTCGTGCTTTCGCTCTCCGGCCTCTCCGGGGCCATCTACCACGCCGGGCAGGCGAGCATCGAACGCGAGAGGCGCAGCTATCTCGACAGGTTGGCCGTCAGCCTCGAGGAGTTGCAGAGCAAACTCTCCAAGGCCCAGGACGAGCACACGAGGATCAAGATCTCCCTTCAAGATGCTCGGTCTCGACTCGCCGAGTTGGAACAGCTGGACTACAGGACGCTGACCAGAGAGGCGCGAAAGACGGTCTCGGAGAAGCGAGGCGCTCTCTCCGAGAAGATCGTGACCCTCGAAGACAAACTCGTGCACGCCGAAGACCGCTTGCGGGACATCCAGGCACAGGTGCGAGAGACCCATCAAATGCTGGCAAAGCTGCGGGACACCGATCCTGCGGCCGGTCCTCCGACAACGATGGACTGGGCACCGCCCGACCTGTCGCACGACAGTGGCACGCAGGGACCGAGGGTTTCCCTGCCGGGGGAGAGCTCCGACGAGGAGGCGCAGCCACCGACTCGGAAGACGCCTTTGCAGAAGCGGCGCGCGAAGAAGCCGCAACGGGTTCGGACGATTGCAGAACGAGACGCCGAGGTCCAAGCCTGGCTGCGGTCCGCCCGCGGGAAGTGGAAGAACTGCCGGGATGGCACCACACAACGCTGGACCAGGCCGAGGCTACAGTTCTTGGTGGACGCGAACGGAAAGGTGACCAAGACCAAGCTCAACGTGCCGAGCGGGGAATTGTCCGCAGGCGTTGAGTCGTGCATCAAGAGGGCGGTCACTCGCAAGCAATTCTCTGCGGCCGAAAAGGAGACACCGCACTTCGACACGCTCGTGCTCGCAGAGTCCGCTCCATGATCGAAGCCCACACTTACTTGATCGCGGGATGATCTCCGGGTTCACACGCATTACCCGGGCACCAAAGTTGCGCTTCAGCGGCGCCGCGGCCGCTCCGGGTGGGCCGCGAGCCAGGCCTCGACCTCGGCGAGCGGCTCGGCGGCGCCGGCGTCGCGGAGGGCGTCACGGGCCTTTCCGGCCTCCGTGAGCGCCCGCGCCGGATCGCGGGCGACCAGCGCGCGGGCGAGGGCGAAGCGCGCGTCCGCCTCGTCGGTGCGCGTCGGCTGCTTGGCGAGGATGACCAGCGCCCGCTCGAGGCCCGCGACGGCCGCGTCGATCTCGCCGGCGGCGAGCTGCACCTCGGCGAGCGACTGCACGCACGGGGCGATCAGCGGGTGCTCCGGCCCGAGCGCGGTCTCGACGATCGTCAGCGCTCGCCGCAGGTGTGACCGAGCCTCGTCGAAGCGGCGCTGCTTGATCGCAATGTCACCGAGACCGACCAGCGTCGCCACAAGCGCGGGGTGGTCGGCGCCGAAGGTCTTCTCGCGGCTCGCCAGCGCCGCGACGAACTGCGGCTGCGCCTCGGCGCGCCGGCCGACGCGGATATACGCGTTGCCGAGGTTGGTGCGGGTGGTAGCGACGTCGGGGTGGTCCGGGCCGACGGCGGTCTCGAGGATCTTCAGCGCCTGCTCGAGCAGCGTGACCGACTCCGTGAGCGCGCCGGTGGCCTCGCGGACCATCGCCAGGCTGGCCAGGGCGATCGCGACGTCGGGGTGCGCCGGGCCGAGCACGCGCTCGCGGATCGCCAGCGCCCGCTCGAACAGCGCCAGCGCGGCCGCGTTGTCGCCCTGCATCATGCGCGTGTTGGCGAGGTTGGTCAGGGCCGACGCGACGTCGGGGTGCTCGGGGCCCATCGCGCGCTCGAGGATCGCCAGCGCCCGCTCGAGGAGCACGCGCGACTCGCCCAGCTGACCCTCCTGCTGCGCGACGTTAGCGAGGTTGTTGAGGGTCAGCGCGAGGTCCGGGTGCTCGGGCCCGAGGGCCTCCTCGGTGATCACCACGCTGCGCTCGAACATCCGCCGCGCCTCGACGAGTTGACCGGTCAGCGCGTTCAGGCCGCCGAGGTTGTCGAGGTCGGTGGCGATCGTCGGGTGGTCCGCCCCGAGGGCGGCCTCGTGCAGCGCGAGCGCCCGCTCGGCGAGCGCCTGCGCCGCCGCGAACGCGCCCACGTCCTCCTCGACGTGCACGAGGTTGACGAGCCGCCGCCCCTCGCGCAGCCCGAGCGGGTCGTTCGCGTGGGCGAGCGCGAGCTCGGCGAGTCGGCCCCATTGTCGGCCCTCGTTCGGGCGGCGCAGCTTGTAGCCGACCACGCGGATCATCGTGATCGCGGCCTCGGCCGCGGTGTCCCACGCGCCGGCCCGACCGGCGGCGAAGAACGCGGCCGCGCCGGCTGCCTCGGCTTCCTCGAGCTTGCCGCGATTCGTCAATTCGTGCGCCTCGCGGCGCTGCGCCGCGGCGGTGAGCGGCGCCCACCCGAGCGTCTGCGCGGCCTCGCGGGCCGCGGTGGCGACCGCGAGCGCGGCCTCGTAGCGCCCCGCGGCGTCGAGCGCGGCCGCGCGCGCGAGCTCGCCGCGGATCGTCGCAATCGTCGCGCTCGCGTCGACCGGCGGGACGGGCCGCCGGCGCAGCGCGTCGACGTCGCGGCACGTCGACGCGTCGATCGTCCCCGTGACCGCACCGACCGCGCGTTGCACCACTTTCTCGTCGGGGTGCTCGAGCTCGGCGAGCAACGACTTCAGCTCGACGCGTCGCTCGTCGAGGCACGCCAGCGCTCGCTCGTACAGCTCGCGGTCCCACGCGCGCTCGACCTCTGCCTGCGTGCACGCCTCGACGCGCGCCGCCTGCCACGCCGACGCCCGACGATCCAGCCACGGCGCGACCTTGTCGACGGCCGTCCCGGCGTACGCGACCCCGGTCGCCGCGAACGCCTCGCGCAGCCGCGTCTGCGCCTCTGGTCGCCAGATCTCCGCGATCTCTCGGCCCGCGGCCTCGCAGGCCGCGACCTTCTGCGCGTGTCGCCAGCGGCGCAGCCCGAGGTCGCCGACGATCGCCGCGACGATCACCGCGACGACCACCGCGGTGGCGACGATGCGTCGGCGCGCTTGCCCGCGGGTCAGCGCCGCCAGCAGTGCTTGCATCGACGGCCAGCGGCGCGCAGGGTCGGGCTCGAGGCCGCGCTCGATCACGCGCCGCAACCACGCCGGCACGGCCCGACCTCGCGGCGGCGGCCGGCGATCGCCCTGCGTCACTGCGGTCGCCAGCTCGTGAATCGTGTCCCCGACGAACGGCCGCTCGCCGTGGAGCAGCTCCCAGGCGACGACGCTCCACCCGAATTGATCGGCCGGCGGTCCGGTCTCCTGGCCGTACCATTGCTCCGGGGCCATGTACGTCGGCGTGCCCTGCACCAGCCCGGCGGCGGTCAACTGCAGCGACAACGCCGAGTTGTCGCTGACCTCGATCTGCCGCGGCCGCTCGGGCTCCGGCATCGTCGTCGCCGACGGCCGCCCGTGGGCGAGGCCGAAGTCCATCACCCGCACGCGGTCCTCGCGGTCGATCATCACGTTGTCGGGCTTGAGGTCGCGGTGCACCAGCCCCGCCGCGTGCGCCGCCGCGACCGCGCGCGCGATCTCCACCAGCACCCGCAGCGACTCCTGCCAGCCTCGCGGACGCTCCCCGGCCCAGGCGCGGAGCGTCCGTCCGTCGACGAATTCCATGGCGATGAAGTCGTGCGCGCCCCAGGTGCCGACGTCGTGCACCGCGACGACGTTCGGGTGGGACAGCCGCGCCAGCGCCAGCGCCTCGCGCCGCAGGCGGGTCCGGCCCTCGGTGCCGAGCCCGCCCTGCGACGGCGCGAGCAGCAGCTTGAGCGCGACCTTGCGGTCGAGCTCCGGGTCGTGCGCGGCGTACACGACCCCCATCCCGCCGGCGCCCAGCTTCCCGAGCAGGACGTAGCGCCCGACCGCGGTGCCGCGCGGGAGCGTCGCCCCGCTCGGTGGGGCGTCGGGCGGCCGCTCCTCCCCCGGGGCGACCTCGGTGCGATCGGGGGTCACGATCCCTTGTATCACGCCGCCCCGGCGCGAGACAGCGCGCACAGGCGCGCCTCAGCCGCCGAGCAGGCTGTTCCGTGGGACATTGCGCGTACTCGCGCCGTCCTGTGGTCGAGGCCCTTCCATTGTGGCGAGCGCTCGGTCCGCAGAGCTCCGGAATTACACCGCGACGCCCTCGACGATCCCCATCGTCGTCGTCGTCACGAATACGCGGTCCATGCGGAAGCCGCTGGCGCGCAGCAGGCGATCGAAGTCGGCCCGGCTGCGCTCGCGGCCCTCGTCGCACACGACCATCATGTGGACATCGACCATGGTCGCCAGGGTCTCGCTGTCCGGTTCGACGAGCTGCTCGACGATGATGATGCGCTGCCCCGGGTTCATCGCGGCGCGGCAGTTGCCGAGGATCGTCCGCGCGCGCTCGTCGTCCCAGTCGTGGAGGACGTTCTTGAGCAGGTACGCGTCGGCGCCGCGCGGGACCGCGTCGAAGAAGCTGCCTGCGACCAGCTCGACGCGATCCGTGACCCCGCGCTCGGCGAGCAGGCGCCTGGCCGACTCGAGGACGCCCGGAGCGTCGACGAGCATCCCGGACAGGCCCGGGTGATGCAGAAGGATCTCGCTGAGCTGCGTGCCCCGGCCGCCCCCGACGTCGCACAGCTTGCCGAGCTGGCCGAACGGGTAGGTCGACGCGACGCTCGCGGCCTCCATCATGGTCAGGCCCATCATCGCGTTGGCGAACGTCTCGCGCTCCTCGGGGTGGCGGTCGAACCACTGCCAGACGCTCATCCCGTGGACCCGCGCGAACGCGTTCTTGCCGCCGCGCAGCGTCTCGCCGAAGTCGGCCCACGCGTGTTGATTCGACCGCGAGCCGAAGTACAGCATGAACGTGCGCGCCGAGCCCTCGGCGTCCAGCAGGGCGCGCGACATGCGGTTGTTGGTGAATCGGCCGTCGGCGCCGCGGTTGAAGTAGCCGGCGAACACCGCCGCGCGCAGGGTCCGGGCCATCGCGTCCGGGTCGGTGCCGGTCTTCGCGGCGAGCTCGTCCGCGGTCATCGCCGCGCGCTCGAGCAGGTCCGGCACGCCGACGCGCGCGAGCTCGGCGAGGAGGTGGACCTCGACGCTGGCGAGGATCCGCTGCAACACCGCCGCCTGCGGCGGGACGACCGCGTCGGCGGCCCGCAGCAGCAGCTTTCGCAGCGCGGACGCGGCGCGCACGACGAAGGGAGGAGGAGCCGGGAGACGCTTGGAGGAGAGGGCCACGCCCGGAGTATACCCGAACCTCCGACGGAGGCCGTCGCTCGCTGGTCCCACCATTCGCACCGACGCGACGGATACGACCTCGAGTTCGTGTTCGCCGATCGGCGCCCCGCGAGTCGCGGCTAGGCGAGCAAGAGGGCGAGTCCACGACCCTGCGCGACGCGGGACGCCTCGCCGAGCCCGAACGACCAGCTCATGAGCGGTCGCGGGATCCGGCCGAGCTCGGCGACGCTGGCGCCCATGGCGATCGCGCACGCGGCCTCGCTGACGAGCTCGCCGGCGCCAGGACCCATGGCCTGCGCCGCGAGCACGCGGCCGCTGCCGGCGTGCGCGAGCACCTGCACGAAGCCGCGGCTCGTGCCTCGTGATCCCGGCATCAGGCGGCCGCGCAGGTGGACGAGCGCCGGGAAGCCGGCGAGCACGTGGGGGACGCCGCGCGCCGCGAGCTGTGCCTTTGTGGGCCCGACCCACGCGAGCTCGACGGGCCCGTGAATCACGTGCGGGATCGTCTCGCGTACGAGCGGGGCCCAGCCGGGATCGCCCGCGATGCGGCCGGCGATCGACCACGCCTCGGCGATCGCCTCCTCGGGCCAGCGCGTGCCGGTCACGCCGCCGACCGCCCATACGCGGGCGTGCGGGGTGCGTCCACCCGCGTCGACGTGCAGCGGAGCGACCGCGAGATCGGGGACGGGCTCGACGAGCGCGCGATCGAAGCGCGCGCGACGTTCGTCGTCGAACCGCGCCTCGACCTCGTCGCCGACGCGCTCGATCGCGGCCGGCGGCCCGGCCTCGACGCGCATGCCGAGCCGGCCGAGCTCGCGCAGCCACTTCGCGTCGAGCAGGGGATCGGGCGAGATCGGGCCGGTGCGTGCGAGCGTGACGCTCGAGCCGAGCTGCTGCCATACGCCGGCCCACTCGAGCGCCTCGGGCGAGCTGCCGACCACGAGGAGGCGGGCCGGCAATTCCGTGAACGCGGCGGCGCGGCCGAGCCGCGCGACGCGCTCACCGTCGAGCGCGACGCCGGCCGGCGTGGCGAGCGCGGGACCCTGGGCCAGCACGACATCGACGTCGTCGAGGCGCTCGTCGCCGAGCTCGACCGCGCCGGTCTCGATCCACCGCGCACGACCCTTGCGAGGTGTCACACCGAGCTGGCGCGCCAGGAAGGCGAGCCCGCGCTGCCACACGAGGAGCGAGCCCTCGGCGTGCGCGCGCAACGTGGCGAAGTCGAGCTCGACGCTGCAACGCAGCCCGCGAGGCGCGAGGTCCTGGCGGGCCTCGGCGACGCGCCGCGCCGCGTCGAGCCACGGGGCGCGCAGGTAGCAGCCCTCGTGCAATTCGTAGCCCCCGAGCGCCTCGCGCTCGTCGATCAGGACGACGCGGCGACCGAGCGCGCCGGCGCGGCGGGCCACGGCGAAGCCGGCCAGGCCGCCGCCGATCACGACGAGCGTGCGCGCGTCGCTCCGCGGAGTCGGGCTGGTTCGCGCGGGCCCCGGCGTCGGCGGAGGTGAGGCCGGCGCGGGCGCGGGAGGGCGCGCGACGCGAACGTCCGCGTGTTCGGTCGTGAGCGCGAGGGTGGCCATGCGCGTGCCGGGCAGATGCGAGGTCTGCTCATCGACGAGGTGAGCGACGAGCACGCCCGAGGCCGGCGCCGGGATCTCGAGCGAGACCTTGTCCGTCTCGACCTCGCAGAGCGGCTCGCCCTCCCTTACGCGATCGCCGGGCTGCTTGAGCCAGCGGGCGAGCAGGCCCTCGCGGACCGACTCGCCGAGCGGCGGCATCAGGACGTCGAGCTTCTCCTCGTGATCACTCATGCGACACACTCCATCAGCGCGGCGAGGTAGGCGGGGAGCAAATCGTCGGCGGACCCGCGGCGCAGCTCGGTGGCGAGCGGCGTGGTGATGCGCGACGGTCGGCGCTTGATCTCGATCACCCGGGCACCCGCCGCGCGAGCGAGGCGCGGGAGGTCGGCCGCCGGCGCGACGTCCATCGCACAGCCGACGACGAGCAGCACGTCGCAGGTCTGGACGTGGTGCAGCGCCTGCTCGAGCACCACGGCGGGGACCGGCTCGCCGAACAGCACGACGCC
>WBZU01001627.1_pt1 | contig 16622 bp, 12 predicted proteins | sample 5204311 | NCBI WGS metagenome assembly WBZU01 (sample SAMN12344359, study PRJNA552823) | activated sludge metagenome | biome: Activated sludge suspended growth; feature: Nitrification reactor; material: Wastewater; isolation source: activated sludge from nitrification reactor of wastewater...
ACCGAGCTGGGTGCCGCGATCGCGGCCAGCGGCCGCGAGGCCGTCTCCGCCCGCGTGGTCTCGCCGACCTTCGGCGGCGCCTCCTGGCTGGCGCACGCCGCCGTGCTCGCGGGGGTCGATACCCGCGACCCGGCCGACCACGCGCTCTTGCTGACCACCGATCGCCCCACCCTGGTCCGCCACTTCGCCACCCACGGCTACCGTACCGTGGGCTGGATGCCGGGGCTGCAGCGCCCCTGGCCGGAGGGCCGCTTCTACGGCTTCGACCGCATCGCCGATGCCGACAGCGCCGGCTACGCCGGCCTGCCCTTCGGTTTCTGGCGCATCCCCGACCAGGCCTCGATGGCGCGCATCCACGTGGACGAGCTGGGCGGCAGTTTCGGCGAGGCCGTCGGTACGCAGCAGGCCCGCTCCAGCCCGGGCTCCTCCCCGGCTTCTGCGGGCGACACCTCCACCAGCGCGCCCGCTTCCCCTCCGGGCGCACGCGCGGAGACCGCTGCCGCGCGTCGCGCGCCACGGCTGGTCGTTTTCGCCACCGTCTCCACGCACGCCCCCTTCGCAGCGATCCCACCCTTGCGCGAGGACTGGTCGCGGCTGCTGCGCGCGGACGCCTTCAGCCAGGAGGAGGTCGAAGCCGCGGCGGCCGTGCGGGTGTCCTGGACCGAGCCGCTCCCCGCTTATCTGGCCTCGATGCGTTACCAGCTCGGCTGGCTCGCCGACTACCTCGCCCATCACGCCGCGCGGGAGCTGGTCCTGATCGTGATCGGCGACCACCAGCCGATCGGCACGGTGAGCGGGCCGGACCAGCCGCACGACGTGCCGGTGCATGTGATCGCCTCCGACCCCGCGCTGCTCACCCGCTTCGCGGCCGCCGGCTTCGTCGCCGGCCTGACGCCGCCACAGCAACCCCTCGGCCCGATGCATGAGCTTGCCCAGGTGCTGGTGGATGCCTTCTCGGGCCCGCGGTGATTGCGCAGCCCGCATGACCGCCCCTCCAGACCGCGCAATCGCGACTTGCATCGCTCCTACGAAAACCGGCACGCGCGCTTTGTTGCGGGCGCCCGGACAGGGCTGTAGGAGCGACGCAAGTCGCGATTGGCGGTGGGGTGCTGACGGGGCGTCGGTGCAGGCTCGGGGGCCGTGATCGCGACTTGCGTCGCTCCTACGAAAACCGGCACGCGCGCTTTGTTGCCGGCGCCCGGGCAGGGCTGTGGGAGCGACGCAAGTCGCGATTGGCGGAGCGACTACTCCGCCCTTTCCGGCGGCACGATGCGGTACAGCAGGGTGTCGCACTTGGCGCACGACACGATGCGGCGCTCGTCCTTGCCGTGGCTGAGGCCCTCGTCCTTGAATTCGGTCGATTCGCAGGCCGAGCAGCGCGGTTCGGTCTGGTTGTTGGCGTACAAGTAGGCGTTGAGCTCGGGGAGCGCGCGCTTGCGCTGCTCGATGCGGTGGAACTTCCTCAGGATGAGCCACATCGTGAAGAAGACCGCCATGATGAAAAGGATCGGCAGGGGAAAATCGGACATCGGTGCGGGGTTCCCGGACGGGTGAATCGGAGAAGCGATGCAGGCCTTGCGGCGAGTCGGGCCTGAAGATACGGGCGGCGGCGCGCCCCGTCCCTGTCCCGCATCAAATCGGGCGGACGATCATCCGCGCGCGCCCGTGACGGGTGGTCCGACCGCAGCGGCCCCGGAAGAATTCCCCAGGTTCGCAGAATTCAATCCCGCCCCCCCACGGATCCGCTTCCCACGGTCCCGGCAGCCAGCGCCGCCGGCGCGCGCTCGCCCGCCTCTTCGTCCTCCTCGTCCAGCTGCACCGACTCGATGCGGCGGAAGTGCGCGCTGATCTTGCGGCTCGAGGTGTGCACGTCCTGCACGTCGCGACTGGCCTGCTCGATGTGGCGGGCGAGCGCGGCCATGCGCTCGTCGAAGCGCTGGAAGTCCTTCGCGAGCTTGCCGAGGGCGTCCTGGATGACGTGGATCTGCTTGCGCGTCTCGACGTCCTTCATCACCGCGCGCGCGGTGTTGAGCACCGCCATCAGCGTGGTCGGGGACACGATCCACACGCGTTTCTGCTGCGCGTAGGCCACGATCTCCGGGTGGTAGGCGTGCAGCTCGGCGAACACCGCCTCGGCGGGCAGGAACATCACCGCGCCATCGGCGGTGCTGCCGGGCAGGATGTACTTGGCGGAGATCGCGTCCACGTGGCGCTTCACGTCGGCGCGGAAGGCCTGCTGCGCGGCGCGGCGGTCGAGCTCGGCGAGCGTGTCGTCGAACATGCGGTGGTAGTTCTCGAGCGGGAACTTGGCATCGACCGCGACGTTGCCGGTGGGCGCCGGCAGGGTGAGCAGGCAGTCCACCCGGGTGCCGTTGGGCAGCACCTGCTGGAAGGCGAAGGCCTCGGGCGGCAGCATGTTGCGCACCAGGTTCTCGAGCTGGACCTCGCCGAAGGCGCCGCGTGCGCGCTTGTCGCCGAGCAGCTCCTGCAGGCTGACCACGTTGGTGGTGAGGCCGTCGATCTTCTTCTGCGCCTCGTCGATCGTCGCCAGCCGCGCCATCACGCTGGCGAAGGTCTCGTTGGTCTTGCGGAAGCCCTCGTCGAGGCGCTGGTTGACCTGACCCGAGAGGGTGTCGAGACGGCCGTCCACGCTCTGCGTGAGCGCCTGCATGCCGCGCGACAGCTGCAGCGAGGCGGCGGTGAGGCCGCGCTGCAGCAGCTCGCGGTCGGCGCGCGCGTGCTCGCCGATGCGGTCGGTCTGGCGCGCGAGCCCGTCGTGCAGGTCGAGCAGCAGCTCGCGGTGGCGCGCGGCCAGGCGCTGCTCCATGAAGTCGGTGAGGTCGTCGCCGAGGCCTTCGCGCAGGCGGCGCTCGGCGCCGCCGCCGCGCAGCAGCCCCCAGGCCTGCAGCACCAGCACTGCCACCACCAGGCCGGCGAGCAGCCACTCGGCCGGCGTCAGTTGCAAGGACGTCATGCGTTCAGCCCAGTGCACGCAGGCTGGCGAGCGGCGGCCCGCTCAGCAGCGCACGCGTGCCCAGCCAGCCGCCGGCGACCACGCCGGCCGCGCCCAGCACCACGCCCACCAGCACCGGCGCCAGCGCCGGCACGTAGGGCATGCGGAAGACCTGCTCGGCCAGCACCCAGCCGATCGCGCTCGCGCCCACGCCCGCGAGCACGCCGGCGACCCCACCCAGCACCAGGAACTCGGCGAACAAGGCCTGGCGCACCTGGCGGTTGCGCGCGCCCAGGGTACGCAGCATGGCGAGCTCGTAGTCGCGCTCGTCGTGAGTGGACTGCAGCGCGGCATACAGCACGACCAGCCCGGCGAGCACCGCGAAGCCGAACACGAACTGCACGATCACGATCAGCTTGTCGGTCATCGACTGTACCTGCGCGATCACCGCCGCGGTGTCGATCACGGTGAGGTTGGGGAACTCGCCGACCAGCTTCGTGGTGAAGTCGTGGCGCGCGGGCGGCAGGTGGAAACTGGTGATCAGGGTCGCGGGGAAATCCTCCAGCACGCCCGGCGAGGCGATGAAGAAGAAGTTCACCCGCATCGAGTCCCAGTCGAGCTTGCGCACGCTGGTGATCGGCGCCTCGACGCGGCGGCCGCCGATCTCGAACGTCACACGGTCGCCCACCGCCAGCCCGAAGGTCTTCGCCAGCCCGGCCTCGACGGAAAACTGCGCGGAAAACTGCGCGGAAAACTGCGGCTGCGCCGCCGCCCCGTGCCAGCGCCCCGCCTCGACGACGTTGCCCGGCGGCAGCTCGGCGCCGTACGACAGGTTGAACTCGCGCTCGGCCAGGCGCCGCGTGCGCTCGTCCTCGTACGCCGCGGGCTCCACCGGCTTGCCCTCGATCGCCACCATGCGCCCGCGAATCATCGGCTGGATGGGCGGCACCGGCAGGCCCTCGGCGGCGAACCGCGCGGCGATGCCGGCGCGCTGGTCGGGCTGGATGTTGATCACGAAGCGGTTGGGCGCGTCCGGCGGCGCCATGCGCCGCCAGTTGTCGAGCAGGTCGGCGCGCACCAGGGTGAGCAGCAGCAGCGCGGTCATGCCCAGCCCGAGCGCGGCGGACTGGATCACGCTGCTGCCCATGCGGCGGCCGAGGGCGGCGATGCCGTAGCGCCAGCCGCCTCCGCGCAGGCTGCCCTGTCCCTTGAGGCGGCCGGCGAGCCTGAGCACACCCCAGGCGGCAAGCGCGAACACGCCGAGCGCCACCGCGAAGCCGGCCGCCACCATGGCGCCGAGGCGCGCGTCGGCGGCGATCCAGAAGATCAGCCCGAGCAGCGCCGCCAGCCCGAGCGCCCAGGCGGCACCCGAGACCGGCTCGGCGAACTCGAACTCGCGGCGCAGCACGCGCAGGGTGCTGACCTTGCCCAGGCGCAGCAGTTGCGGCAGCACGAAGCCGGCGAGCAGCGCCATGCCCACCACCAGGCCATGCGCGAGCGGCAGCGGCGAGGGCGCGGGCAAGTCGGTGGCGAGCAGCTCGCGCAGCCCGCCCGCCAGCCCCCACTGCACCGCCCAGCCCAGCGCGGTACCGGCGAGTGCGGCGGCCAGCCCGAAGAGCAGGAACTCGCCCACCACAATGCCCAGCACCTGCGCCTGACGCGCACCAAGCACGCGCATCACCGCGCAACCGTCGAGGTGGCGTGCCATGAAGCGGCGCGCGGACAGGCCCACCGCCACCGCGGCGAGGATCACCGCGAGCAGCGCCGCCAGGCGCAGGAAGCGCTGCGCCTGGTCGAGCGCGGCACGCACCTCGGGGCGGGCGTTGTCCACGGTCTCGACGCGCTGGCCGCGGCCGAGGTTCGCGCGCGCCCACTTCTCGTAAGCCTCCACCGCCTGCGGCGCGCCGGCCACGTGCAAGCGCCAGGTGGCGCGGCTGCCCTCGGCGATCAGGCCGGTGGCCTCCAGATCCTTGAGGTTGAAGATCGCGCGCGGCAGCAGGCTGAAGAAGTTGGCGCCGCGGTCGGCCTCGAAGCTGACCATGGCGCCGACACGGAACTCGAGCTCGCCGAGGCCCACCTTGTCGCCGGTGTTCACGCCCAGCTCTGCGAACAGGCGCTCGTCCAGCCACACCTCGCCCGCTTCGGGCGCGCGACCTGCGGGGGCGTCGGCCTGGTTGGGACCGGGCGCCAGACGGATGGTGCCGCGCAGCGGGTAGCCGTCCTCCACCACCTTGACGCCGCCGAGCGCCGCGCCCTCGGCGGTACTCGCCATGCTGGTGAACAGCACCGTCCTGGCGGTCTGCAGGCCGCGGCTGCGCGCCTCGTCGATGAAGGCGTCGGGCCACGGCTTGTCGGCGCGCAGCAGCAGGTCGCCACCGAGGAGCTGGTTGGCCTCGCGATCGAGCGCGCGCCCGACACGGTCGGCGAGGAAGCCCACGCTGGTCAGGCTCGCCACCGCGATCATGATCGCCAGCCCGAGCAGGTGCAGCTCGCCCGCGCGCAAGTCGCGCAGCATCATGCGCAGGGCGAGTCGAAGCGTGCGCATCATCGGGCGGCGCTCACTTCACGCCGCCGAGCAGGCGCTGCACCAGCGCGCACCAGTAGGCCACGCCGGCCGGCAGCACCTCGTCGTTGAAGTCGTAGTTGGGGTTGTGCAGCATGCAGCCGCCCTCGCCCGGGCCGTTGCCGACCCACACGTAGGCGCCCGGCTTCTCCTGCAGGAAATAAGCGAAATCCTCCGCACCCATGCTCGGGCGGCGGTCGGTGAATACCCGCTCCGGTCCCGCCACCGCGCGCGCCGCCTCGGCGCACAGCGTGGCCTCGGCGACAGTGTTGACGGTCGGGGGATAGCCGCGGCGGAACTCGAAATCCACCTGCACACCATGGCTCTGCGCGATCCCCTCGGCCACCTGGCGCAGGCCGCGCTCGAGGCGGTCGCGCACCTCGGCGGAGAAGGTGCGCACCGTGCCGCACAGCTCGGCGCGGTCGGGGATCACGTTGTAGGCCTCGCCGGCATGAAACTGGGTCACCGACACCACGCCGGCGTCGATCGGATCGAGCACGCGGCTCACCAGGGTCTGCGCCGCCTGCACGAAGGCCGCGCCTGCCACCACCGGGTCCACGCCGAGGTGCGGCATCGCCGCATGCGCGCCGACGCCGGTGAAGCGGATGTCGAAGCGGTCGGCGCTCGCCATCACCGGGCCGGCGTGTACGGCGAAGCTCCCCGCCTCCATGCCCGGCCAGTTGTGCATGCCGAACACCGCCTCCATGGGAAAGCGCTCGAAGAGTCCGTCGGCGATCATCGCCGGCGCGCCGCCCTCGCCTTCCTCGGCGGGCTGGAAGATCAGGTACACCGTGCCGTCGAAGTCGCGCCGCGCGGCCAGCGCCTCGGCCGCGCCGAGCAGCATGGTGGTGTGACCGTCGTGACCGCAGGCGTGCATGCAGCCCTGGATGGTGGACTTGTGCGCGAACTCGTTGCGCTCTGTGATCGGCAACGCATCCATGTCGGCGCGCAGCCCGATCGCACGCAGCCCGCGGCGGCCGCGCACCACACCGACCACGCCGGTGCCGCCGATGCCGCGATGGGTCTCGATGCCGAGCGCCTCCAGATGGCGCGCCACCAGCTCGGCGGTGCGGCGCTCCTCGAAGGCGAGCTCGGGGTGGGCGTGGATGTCGCGGCGGATCGCGGTCAGCTTGCTCTGCAGGGGGCGGACGCTTTCGATGAGGCTCATGGCTGCACCGTGTTGTCGTGGTTTGTCGCGGGTGTCCGAGTGTAGTACAGGCGGACGCGGGTGGATCCTTCGGCGTCCTCAATCCGGTTGCGGCGGGGGCAAGGGAGACGGCTGGCGCGACGCGGGATCACGACGGCCTGGGGGTATTCCAGGCGCCGTCGCGTCTCGACCGCATGGATCGCATGGATCGCATGGATCGCATGGATCGCATGGATCGCATGGATCGCGACTTGCGTCGCTCCTACGCGCGGGCCGCACCGTAGGAGCGACGCAAGTCGCGATCGGGCAGCGCAGAATGTGTTTCCCGTCATGGAGCACGTCGACGTCGCCGGGGTCTGAAACAAAACGCGGCGTGAAGTTCCCGCCCCCTCGGACACGGCGATTCCGGCCGACCGCACAAAGTTCTCTAGGGAAGATGTCGAGTCCGCCGCGATAATCGCGCATGACCGAACCGACGCCCCCCTCCTCCCCCATCCTCGCGAGTCCCCCGGACGCCCCGCCCGGGTCACCCCCGCCCGCAACCCCCGGCCTGCCTTTCGACGGCCTGCCGCTCTCGCCCGCCATGCTGGACACCCTGCGCCAGCTCGACTACCGGGCCATGACCCCGATCCAGGCGGCCAGCCTGCCGCTGGCCCTCGCCGGGCACGACCTCATCGCCCAGGCCAAGACCGGCAGCGGCAAGACCGCGGCCTTCGCCCTGCCCCTGCTGGCCCGGCTCGACGTGCGCAAGCTCGCCGTCCAGGCCATGGTGCTGTGCCCGACCCGCGAACTGGCCGACCAGGTCACCCAGGAGATCCGCCGCCTGGCGCGCTTCGAGGCCAACATCAAGGTGCTGGCGCTGTGCGGCGGCACGCCGATGCGCCCGCAGCGCGACAGCCTCGAGCACGGCGCGCACGTCGTGGTCGGCACGCCCGGGCGCATCATGGACCACCTCGAACGCGGCAGCCTGGTGCTCGAGACCCTGAACACGCTGGTGCTGGACGAAGCCGACCGCATGCTGGACATGGGTTTCCACGACGACATCGCCTTCGTGGCCAGCCGCTGCCCCTCCGAGCGCCAGACCCTGCTGTTCTCCGCCACCTACCCCGAGGGCATCGCCCGCCTGGCCGCGCGTTTCCTGCGCAAGCCGCAGGAGGTGAAGCTGCTCGAGCAACACGCGCACGGCAAGATCCGCCAGCGTTTCTACGAGGTCGCCCACCCGGCGCGGCTGGAGGCGGTCGCGACGCTGCTGCGCCACTTCCGCCCGGTCAGCACGCTGGCCTTCTGCAACACCCGCCAGCAGTGCCGCGACCTCGTCGAGCTGCTGCGCGCGCGGGGCTTCGCGGCGCTCGCCCTCAACGGCGAGATGGAGCAGCGCGAGCGTGACCAGGTGCTGATCCAGTTCGCCAACCGCAGCTGCTCGGTGCTCGTCGCCACCGACGTCGCCGCGCGCGGGCTGGACATCGCACGTCTCGAGGCGGTGATCAACGTCGACGTCACCCCCGACCCGGAGATCCACATCCACCGCATCGGCCGCACCGGCCGCGGTGATGAAGAGGGCTGGGCGCTGAACCTGTGCAGCAGCGCGGACAAGCGCCGCGTCGCGAGCATCGCGCAGAGGATGGGCTTCGAGCCCGAGTGGCACGCCCTCGACGAACTGGTGGAAGACGCGAACGAGCCCCTGCAGGCGCCGATGACGACGCTGCTGATCCTGGGCGGACGCAAGGACAAGATCCGCCCTGCGGACGTGCTCGGCGCGCTGACTGGCGAGGCCGGCTTCACCCGCGAGCAGGTCGGCAAGATCACCGTCACCGACCAGACCACCTACGTCGCGGTCGAGCGCGCGATCGCGCGCGAGGCGGTGCGCCGGCTGTCGGCGGGCACGCTCAAGGGCAAGAAGGTGAAGGTGCGCGCGCTGGAAGTGTGATGCGGGGGCGAGGCTCGCGGTGGGTGCTTTGAGCCGCGGGCGCCCCGCGCCGGTCTCAACTTCGACGCGACGCCAGTCCGGCGATCTGCTCGCGCAAGCTCTCGCATTCGGCCTCGAAGCCGGCGCGCGCTTCGGCAAAGTGCGTTTCCCAGCGCTCGACCTGAACGGCCCGGCGGTACGCGGGATCCAGTTGCAGGGTCTGCACGGCAAGGATCAGGTCGGCGACCCGGGTCTGCAGTTCGGCAACCCGACGCCGGACGGCGCTGCTCGCGGGCGCCGCGCTCCCCTGCACAGGGCTCGCGTCGTCGCGCTTGCGCGCCCACCCCGCCAGCTCGGCGGTGATGGCGCGCAGCCCCGCGAGGTCGCGCGCCTGGTAGGCAGCCTGCACGCGCAGGAAGACGTCGTGCGCCTCGGCGCGCTCGGCCTCCTCCGCACGGTCCGGATGGCAGCGCATGGCCGCCGCGCGATACAGCCGGCGCAGTTCGTCCTGCTCGTCGTCATCGAGTTCGGGCCGCGGCACGGGCGTGTGCGCGGTGCTGCGGCGGTAGGCGTCGAAGTCCGCTTCGGCCTGGCGCGCCTGCTCCCGATCGGCCGCCGCACCCGAGCGCTCGGCCTTCAGGTCGAGATATTCCCGGCGCAGGCGCAGGCATTCACCCACCACGTCGCCGAGGGCAAGGAACTGCTGCTGCTCGTAGCTGCGCACCTGCTGCTCCATGTCGGCGAGACGGCCGGTGAAGTCGAGCATCTGGGCCTGCAGACGGGCACAGCGCGCGAGCAATCGTTCGGCGTCCGGATCGGGCGCGGCGACGATGGCGGCAGGCTCGACATGCTCGTCGGGCGCGGATTCGGCGCCGAGTGGATCGCGACGCTCAGGCATCGACGGGGACTCCGCGTGTGCGGGCCCAGGCTCGGATATCGACGCGGGTGCAACTTCCGGCGCATCTGCCGGCACTGGCGGCACGGCCGTGGAGGCGACGCGCGTCCCCGGCAGACGCGCGCGGGCGGCGGTCTTGCCGGCGCAGAAGCGCAGGATGGCCGCACGGATGCTTGCCAGGAACAGGCGGAAACCCAATTTCAGCCTCGATTTGGAGTGGACATGGAATCGACATTCGACATATTGCACTGCACCATAAACGCCTGACAACAGGAACGCTCCACGGAGCAGGACAATCCATCCCTGTTGCAGCGCGTCCGGCTCGTGTCCGCCAGCATCCTGACCGCCCCTCGAAGGCGCGGATTCACGTCCCCGCCCAGCTGCGGCCGTGCGCGTTCGAGATACGCGTCCGAGGCGGGCGTCGATGGCGCCGCCGCGGCTGCGCGGCGGCTTATGCTTTGCGCACCAATTGCGGCGCACACGGTCCCAAGCCGTGCGGGAACAGAACGCCCGCCCTTGCCGCGCCCGAGTTCAACCGGAACCCGTCCACCTTGAAGCTCTACTACGCCGACCATTTCGTCCTCCCGCTGCCCGCGGGCCACCGCTTTCCGATGGAAAAATACTCGCGGCTGCGCGCGCGCCTGCGCGACAGCGGCCTGTTCGCCGACGACGACTTGCGCGTCCCTGCCGCCGCCAGCGACGCCGAGATCCTGCGCGCCCACGACGCCGGCTACCTGCAGCGCGTCGCCGGCGGCACGCTGGACGCGGCCGAGGTACGCCGCATCGGCTTTCCATGGAGCGCGGCGATGGTCGAGCGCTCGCGCCGCTCGGCGGGCGCCACGCTGGCCGCCTGCCGCAGCGCGCTCGATCGCGAGGGCGGCGCAGCCTGTGCCGCCAACCTCGCCGGCGGCACGCACCACGCACATCGCGACTTCGGCTCGGGCTTCTGCGTGTTCAACGACGCCGCCATCGCCGCGCTGGCGATGCGGGCCGAGGGCCGCGCCGGCCGCATCGCCATCGTCGATTGCGACGTGCACCAGGGCGACGGCACCGCGACCATCCTCGCCGACACGCCCGAGGTCTTCACCTGCAGCCTGCACGGTGCGAAGAACTTCCCCTTCCGCAAGCAGGCGAGCGACCTCGACGTCGAACTGCCCGACGACACCGGCGACGAGGCCTACCTCGCCGCGCTCGATGCGGCGCTCGACACCGTCTTCACCCGCGGCCGCCCCGAGCTGGTGATCTACCTCGCCGGCGCCGACCCCTACGCCGGCGACCGCCTCGGCCGGCTCGCGCTCAGCATCGACGGCCTGCGCCGGCGCGACGAACGCGTGCTCGGCCGGTGCCGCGCCGCCGACGTGCCGGTCGCCGTGGCCATGGCCGGTGGCTACGCGCAGCCGATCGACGACACGGTGACGATCCACTTCAACACCCTCTGCACGGCGGCGCGGGTGGCCAATGCGCGCTGACGGCCGGGTTCAAATCCGCGGCGCGCACTGCGATGGTGCCGGAACGCGAGTACGTGCCCCGGATCGGCCCGCGTTGCACCGGGCATCGCGTCCGTCCCGACGCGGTGCGGCCTGCAGCGCCGAAGCACCGATCACGACGCATTGCGTCGCTGGAGACATGCAGCGATGACGACCCGACTGTACGGCGTGGACTTCACCTCCTCACCCCGCCGCGCCAAGCCGATCACCGTGGCCCATGGCCACCTCGACGGCGCGCGCGTGGAGCTCGTCCGTTTCGAGCACTGCGTTGACTGGCCCGGCTTCGAGGCCCTGCTCGCTCGCCCCGGCCCCTGGCTGGGCGCCTTTGACTTCCCGTTCGGACTGCCGCGCGAGGCGATCGCCGACCTGGACTGGCCGCAGACCTGGCCAGCCCTCGTGCGCCATTGCGCCACGCTCGGCAAGCCCGCCTTTCGCGCCGCGCTCGATGCCTACCGCGAATCTCGCCCGGTCGGTCGCCGCTATGCCCATCGCGCCACCGACCTCCCCGCGCGCTCGCACAGTCCGCTGAAGCTGGTGAATCCGCCGGTCGGGCTGATGTTCCTGGAAGGGGCGCCGCGTCTGCTTGCCGCTGGCGTGCGTGTGCCGGGCATGCACGACGGTGACCCGAGCCGCGTGGCCATCGAGGCTTATCCCGGGCTGCTCGCCCGCCGCATCACCCCCGCTTCGTACAAGAGCGACGAGCGCCGCAAGCAGAACGCGGAACGCCATGCGGCACGCAAGCAGATCATCGACACGCTCACCGTCGGACCGGTCTCGTCGCAGGGCGCGTCCCGACCGCTGGTGTTGGCCGCCACACGCGAACAACACCAGGCCATGCTCGACGACGCCAGCGGCGATCTTCTGGACGCCGCGCTCGCGCTGCTGCAGGCGGCCGCGGCTGCGCGCCTTGGCCCGCCGCACTTCGGCCTGCCCGCCGGGATGGATCCGCTGGAGGGGTGGATCGCCGGTTGCGGGACAAGCAACGCTTAGCACTCGGCGACCACCGGCTTCGCACCATCGACGACGTCGCATGACCCGGGCATGCCTGCCCAATACGGTCGCTTGCTTGGCATGGCGCTTGCTTCAGCCTCAGGGCAGGACAAGTCATTCGCGCAGTTAATTCGCCCATTCGCAACGCGTTTTTTTGGGCACAATACGGACGCGTTTCGGCTTCACCCAAACCCCTCCCCCGATCACCCCGGAGATCCAGAGCATGAAGAGAACCGTCGTCGCAGTCGCCCTGATGAGCATCGGCCTCAGTGCCGCCCAAGCGCAGGAAGTGGTCGTCAAGCTGGGCGGGGCCGCCCCGCTCACCGGTAACCAGTCGCACCTTGGCAAGGATCTCGAGAACGGCACCCGCCTCGCCATCGAGGAGGCCAACGCCAAGGGCGTGACGATCGGCGGCAAGAAGGTCAAGTTCGAGCTGGTCGGCGAGGACGACCAGGCCGACCCGCGCACCGGCACCACGGTGGCGCAGCGCCTGGTCGATGCCGGGGTGAAGGGGGTGATCGGGCATCTGAACTCGGGCACCTCGATTCCGGCCTCGCGCATCTACGACCAGGCGGGCATTCCGCAGGTGTCGCCGGCCTCGACCAACCCGAAGCTGACGCTGCAGAACTTCAGCGGCGTGTTCCGCACCATCGCCAACGACGTGCAGCAAGGTACCGGGCTCGGCAAGTACGCCACCGGCGCGCTCGGCGCCAAGCGCGTCGCGATCATCGACGACCGCACCGCCTACGGCCAGGGCCTGGCCGACGAGACCGCGAAGGCGGTGAAGGAGTCCGGCGGCGAGGTCGTCGCGCGCGAATTCACCACCGACAAGGCCACCGACTTCAACGCCATCCTCACCAAGATCCGCGCCACCAACCCCGAGGTCGTCTTCTACGGCGGCATGGACGCCCAGGCCGGCCCGATGGTGCGGCAGATGAAGCAGCTCGGCATCACCGCCAAGTTCCTCACCGGCGACGGCGGCTGCAGCCCCGAGATGATCAAGCTCGCCGGCGACGGCATGTCGTCCAGCGCCTACTGCTCGATGCCGGGCCTGCCGCTGGAGAAGATGCCGGGCGGCGCCGACTTCCGCGAGCGTTACAAGAAGCGCTTCAACGCCGACGTGCAGGTGTATGCCCCCTACGCCTACGACGCCGCGATGGCCATCATCACCGCGATGCAGAAAGCCGACTCGGTCGAGCCGTCCAAGTACCTGCCCGAGCTCAAGAAGAGCAACTTCCCGGGCGTGATCGGCAACGTCTCCTTCGACGCCAACGGCGACATCAAGGAAGGCGCGGTGACGATCTACAACTTCAAGGACGGCGCCTGGGTGCCGCTGTAAGCGCCTGAACCGCCGCCGGCGCACCCGCTTGCGGCGCGCCGGCGGCGCGCGACATCCCCGTTTCGATTTGCCCGCCCCGGAGACCCTGCGCGTCCGCCGGGGCGTGGCGCGCGACTCCGCAGACTTCAAGAAGGCAGCATGGAAACCCTGATCCAGCAATTCATCAACGGGCTGGTGATCGGCAGCGTCTACGCGCTGATCGCGCTCGGCTACACCATGGTGTACGGCATCCTGGGCCTGATCAATTTCGCCCACGGCGACGTGCTGATGGTGGGCGCGCTGGTCGCGCTGCAGACCATGCTGTTCCTGATGGGCATGGCACCCGGCATGTCGCCGCTGGTGATGCTGGCGATCGCGCTCGCGGTGGCGATGGTGATCTGCATGCTGCTCGGCTTCACCATGGAGCGGCTCGCCTACCGGCGATTGCGCAACGCGCCGCGCCTGGCGCCGCTGATCACCGCGATCGGCGTGTCCTTCCTGCTGCAGACCCTGGCGATGATCATCTGGGGCCGCAACTACCACACCTTCCCGCAACTCATCTCGACCACGCCGCTGCAGCCGATCCCCGGCGTGTTCGTCACCCCGGTGCAGATCGCCATCGTGGTGGTGTCGGCGCTGCTGATGGTCGGCCTGCTGCTGCTCGTCAATCGCACCCGCATCGGCCGCGCGATGCGCGCGACCGCCGAGAACCACCGCGTCGCCAGCCTGATGGGGGTCGACACCAACGCGGTGATCGCGCTCACCTTCGTCATCGGTGCCGCGCTCGCCGCCGTGGCCGGGGTGATGTTCGCCAGCAACTACGGCATCGCCCACTACGGCATGGGCTTCATGCCGGGCCTCAAGGCCTTCACCGCCGCGGTGCTGGGCGGCATCGGCAACCTTGGTGGCGCGATGCTCGGCGGCGTCGTGCTCGGGCTGGTGGAGTCCTTCGGCGCGGGCTACATCGAGCACCTCACCTTCGGCTTCCTCAACTCGTCCTACCAGGACATCTTCGCCTTCATCATCCTCGGCCTGGTGCTGATCTTCCGGCCCACCGGACTGCTCGGCGAACGCGTGTCGGACCGGGCCTGAGCGAGCACGCACCATGAACGAACTCGTCGCCGCCGTCCCCTGGCTGGGCAAGCGCAACCCCACCGCCGCGCGCTGGCTGATCATCCTCGTCGCCATCGCGGCGCCCTTCATCGCCTGGCAGTTCGGCCGCAGCTGGGTGCGCATCCTCGACTTCGCGCTGCTCTACATGATGCTGGCGCTCGGCCTCAACCTGGTGGTCGGCTTCGCCGGCCTGCTCGACCTCGGCTACATCGCGTTCTATGCGGTGGGCGCCTACACTTTCGCCTTCCTGGCCTCGCCGCACTTCGACGTGCATCTGCCGTTCTGGGTCATCCTGCCGCTGGGCGCCGCCTTCGCCGCGCTCGCCGGCGTAATGCTCGGCTTTCCGGTGTTGCGATTACGCGGGGATTACCTCGCCATCGTCACCCTCGGTTTCGGCGAGATCGTGCGCATCTTCATGCTCAACCTCAACTACCCGGTCAACATCACCAACGGCCCGCAGGGCATCAACATGATCGACCCGATCAACCTGTTCGGCTGGGACCTGTCGCGCAACATCCGCATCGGCGAGGACTTCACCATCCACTCGCTGTTCCTCTACTACTACTTCTTCCTGGCCGCGGTGGTCGCCTCGATCATCTTCATCCAGCGCCTGCAGATCTCGCGCATCGGCCGCGCGTGGGCGGCGATGCGCGACGACGAGCTCGCCGCCAAGGCGATCGGCATCAACACCCGCGACATGAAGCTGCTCGCCTTCGCCCTCGGCGCCACCTTCGGCGGCGTGGCGGGCGCGCTGTTCGGCGCCTTCCAGGGCTTCGTCAGCCCGGAGAGCTTCAGCCTGATGGAGTCGATCGCGGTGCTGACCATGGTGGTGTTCGGCGGCATGGGCAACCTCGCCGGCGCGGTGGTCGGCGCCTTCGTGCTCGCGCTGCTGCCCGAACTCCTGCGCGACGTCGCCGTGCCGCTGCAGCAGACCCTGTTCGGCCACGTGCTGCTCGACCCCGAGGTGCTGCGCATGCTGCTGCTGTCGCTGGCGATGATCCTGATGATGCTGCTGCGCCCGGCCGGCATGATTCCGGCGCGTGCGCGCTACTGCCACGATCACCACCTGAGCCATCACCTGAACAACACGCCGAAGCGGGAGGCCGCAAAGTGATCACGCTGCTCGAAGCCCGCAACATCGGCAAGCGCTTCGGCGGCCTGCAGGCCTTGTCCGACGTGTCGCTGACCATCCGCAAGGGCGAGGTCTACGGCCTGATCGGCCCCAACGGCGCCGGCAAGACCACCTTCTTCAACGTCCTCACCGGTGCCTACACCCCCGACGGCGGCGACTTCGTCTTCAACGGCAGCGAGCTGCCCAGCGGCAAGCCGCACAAGGTGGTCGGCCGCGGCATCGCCCGCACCTTCCAGAACATCCGCCTGTTCCGCGACCTCACCGCGCTCGAGAACGTCATGGCCGGCCACCACATCCGCACCCGGGCGGGCATATGGGGCGTGCTGACGCAGAACCGCTTCACCCGCGAGGAGGAACGCCTGACCACCGAGCGCGCCTACGAGCTGCTGCGCTACGTCGGCATCGAGCGCTTCGCAGACGTGGTGTCGAAGAACCTCTCCTACGGCGACCAGCGCCGCCTGGAGATCGCGCGCGCGCTCGCCACCGAGCCGCAACTGCTCGCGCTCGACGAACCGGCCGCCGGCATGAACGCCACCGAAACCGGCCAGCTCAAGCAACTGATCCAGCAGATCCGCAACGACGGCATCACCGTGATGCTGATCGAGCACGACGTGAAGCTGGTGATGGGCCTGTGCGACCGCGTCGCGGTGCTCGACTTCGGCAGCAAGATCGCCGAGGACGTGCCCGCAGTGGTGCAGAAGGACGAAGCGGTGATCGCCGCCTATCTGGGCGGAGGCAAGCATGCAAACTGATCCCCGGCTCGAGCCGAGCACGCCGCTGCTGCGCCTGCAGGAGCTGAAGATCGCCTATGGTGGCATCCAGGCGGTCAAGGGCATCGCGCTCGAGCTCCATGCCGGCGAGACGGTATGCCTGATCGGCGCCAACGGCGCCGGCAAGACGACCACGCTCAACGCCATCGCCGGCGTGCTGCCGATCGCCGGCGGCGACATCCACTACAAGGGCGAGCGCATCAACGCCCTGCCCGCACATCGCCGCCTGCGCGCAGGCATCGCGCTGGTTCCCGAGGGGCGCGGCATCTTCACCCGCCTGACGGTGGAGGAGAACCTGCGCATGGGCGCGTACACGCGCAAGGACGCAGCCGCCATCGAGGCCGACCT
>WBZU01001628.1_pt1 | contig 16606 bp, 8 predicted proteins | sample 5204311 | NCBI WGS metagenome assembly WBZU01 (sample SAMN12344359, study PRJNA552823) | activated sludge metagenome | biome: Activated sludge suspended growth; feature: Nitrification reactor; material: Wastewater; isolation source: activated sludge from nitrification reactor of wastewater treatment...
ATAAATCGGCAGTGAAAGAAGCAACGATAGGAGCACCTGCAGCCGGTGTAACATCTAAAGTATAACTAGCGGCAGGCACAGTAATATAAGGAGTAATGGCAGAGTAAGCAGCATCATTAACCAAAGTCCCAACGTTTCTTGCAATTACATCTACCGTTGGAGCATCGCTGGCACCATGAATGGCTCTAAAATCAACATCATTACTTGTAGCACTTTCCCTCATTTGATCTTGTAAAAACAATGTAAATGCAGTAGAGGCACCATCCGGATTAAGCGCAAAATTAGCAGGGCTTAACACGCCATTTGCAATAGCAAGATAACTTCCGCCATTGGCTAAAGTAACTTGGAAATTTTTTAGGGTATCGTTAACAGAAGTACTGTTTCCGGCAGCAACTCCGATATTTAAAACAACACCTGCAGGCACATCAATAAAAGGAGTAGCGCTTCTAAAAGCAAAATCATTCAACAACAACGAATCGTTCACATACACATCCACACTGGCAGCAGCAGGATCGGCGGCATTGTGAATTACCTGAAGTCTTGCTAAACTAACTTGAGGCAAGGTAATAACAGTTCCATTTGCCAAGGCAGCAAATAAGCCAAAGGCAGGTCCATTTTGATTTGCCGATGGCGTTAAAAATCCGGAAGCAAAAACAACTGCAGATCCACCACCCAAGGTAGATAAATCGGCAGTGAAAGAAGCAACGATAGGAGCACCTGCAGCCGGTGTAACATCTAAAGTATAACTAGCGGCAGGCACAGTAATATAAGGAGTAATGGCAGAGTAAGCAGCATCATTAACCAAAGTTCCAACGTTTCTTGCAATTACATCTACCGTTGGAGCATCGCTCGCACCATGAATCGCAATAAAATCGGTATTTCCCGGAATCATTCCCATGTTGCGGATATTGTCTTGTATAAACAGCGTAAAAGCAGTTGAAACCGAGTCAGGATTTACGGCAAAGTTACTCGGGTTTAACACACCATTTGCAACCGCAATATAGCGTTGACCTGCGACTAAAGTTACTTCAAAGTTTTTTAATGTATCGTTCACCGAAGTACTGTTTCCGGCTGCAACGCCAATATTAATTGGTATTCCGGAGGCCAGGGGCAGAAATGGTGTAGCCGTTCTAAATGCAAAATCATTTAAGGCCAGATTTCCATCGACATAAATATCCACTACCGATGCAGAGGGGTCGGCTGCATTGTGAATAATTTGTAATTCGGCTTGCCCGTAGGAGGCAAAAAATCCAAGGCTTAAAAAGCCTGATAGTAAGTAATTGATTGGTGTTTTCATAGGTTTTTTTTAATTTGTTTAATATAACATTCAAAAGATTAAACAGAATACACCAAATGATGTTCATGCTATGCGATTTTAATTTTGTTAAGCAATGTTAATTTTAAGAGAAATGCGAAACTTACCAACTAATTAATGAAGACAACAAGAAGCTATAAAATTTGTTTACTACCGTATCTCAGTGTAGTTTTTAGTTACACTGTTTTATATATCACATTTTGATAGTATAGGAGATAACTAATAGTGAAGCGTTGTTGCAAACTACGCTGAGAAAAGGGACAATTTTTGTATTTTGATGGATATAAAGAAGAATGAAGAGTATTTGCAAACTAAGCTAGACTAGCCATGTTTATGAGCTAATTTGGCAATCAGAGTTAGTAAAAAATACACGAAAATTATAGACAAAAAAAACCTCCTTTTCTGTTAACATTAACAAAGAAAAGGAGGTTTATTTTGAAATAAATATTTTACAAAGGCGCTTCAACTAGGGCCGTTACAGTAAAATTAAGTTTCACGTTTAATGTATCGCGCTCGGTGTTAGGTCCGGTAGTTAGGGCTCTTAACTTAAAAGTAAAAGAGTTTTGCTTTAAATAATTTACCAAATCTGCACCATCTGAGCTCAATGAAAGTTTTGTAACATTTGAAGGAACAGGATCAATAAAAGCAACTTGTGTTTCAGGCAATCCGGTAGCCGACATCAAGGCATAGGCTTTATTGATGATGTTGAAATTTTGCATACCGGGATTTACCATTTCAACTTCCGCACTGTTTAATTTAACCGATTCAATATCGGCAAAAGTTACATTGTTATCGTCCATACTTTTTTGAAGGGTCGATTGAATAACGGTTGAATCCAAGGTAACATTTCCGAATGCAGAAATAGTATCGACATATAATTTAGCGGAAGGTAAATTCAAATCAAAAGTGATGTCCACCTTTGCTTTGTCTTTTACTTTGTCGCAGGAGCTAACTAAAACAACACTTGTAATAGCTGCCAGAAGTAAGTTGAATTTTGAATTTTTCATTTGTTGATTTTTTTTACAAAGTTATTAATTAATCAGTTGAATTTTGAACTTAAAATATTCCTAATCAGCCTGTATACTGATTTCAAACTATTTTGTTTCAAGGGTTACAAATTTTAGAATCAAATAATACTATTTGTCTAAATAGATATTTGTTTTCACTTCTCGATTGTATAATTCAAGTAATAAACAAACTATATTTTAACACCCCATACACAAACATCGTCTATTTGTTCAGTAGTACCTTTCCAGTTTTCAAATGCAGTAAGAATAATTTTGTTTTGATCTTTCATGGCTTGTGTTGAAACCGAAATAAATAATTCTTTCATTTTGGAGCTTTTAAATTTTTTTCCTGATTCACCTCCAAACTGATCAGCAAAACCATCTGAAAAAATGTAAATGCAATCGCCCTTTTCGAGTAAAATGCTATGTGTTGAAAACGGTTTGGGTTCAAGATACTTGCCTATTGGCTGCTTATTGGCTTTTATTTCAATTAGTTCTTTCGTTACATGTTTAATAATATAAATTGGATTGTTAGCGCCTGACCAGTTTAATTCATTGGTCTCAATATTTAAACAACAGAGTGAGATGTCCATCCCGTCTTTCACTTCGTCTTCGCTTTTTTGAAAAGTCTCAATCACCAAATCTCTTGTTTTGTCGAGTAGTTGTCCGGTATCATGCAAGTTAAATTCTTGCAGGCTTCTATTCAGCGCAGTTGAGCAAACCACACTAACCATGGCACCAGGAACCCCATGTCCTGTGCAATCGGCAACAGCGAAGAACAAAAGTTTTTTATGAGTTGATATGTAAGGTTCAAACCAGTAAAAATCACCGGCAACTATATCTTTGGGTAAGTAAAGTAAAAAGTAATCCGATAAATAGTTATCTATTAAGGATTTATTGGGAAGTATGGCTTCCTGCAATCTTTTTGCATAGGTAATACTTTGTACAATTTCATGGTTTTTTTCAGTTAGTTCATGGTTTTTATTTTCAACCAATATTTTGCTTTTTTCAATTTCTTCTTTCTGTTCCACTATTTCTTTAGTACGTTCCAAAACAACACCTTCGAGTTCTTGATTTTTTTTAATGAGTTGTTTGTTTCGCACTTGCGCAAAACCCCATAACGAAGCAATAAAAAGCAATACATAAAAAACATAGGCTAATTGAGTTCTGTACCAAGGTGGTAGAATTTCAAAACTAAACTGAATGGGTTTACTCCATAATCCATTGGATTGTTGGACACAATAATTTAATACATATTTTGCAGGAGAAAGATTAGTGTAAACAATCCCCTCTGTTTTAGCTACTGCATTGGTCTGAATCCAGTTTTTGTCAATTCCAATCAGTTTGTATTTAATGGCTTGCTCATTTTTTGAAAACCAATTTCCTCCATATCCCGGAATAAATTTCAATTTGTTGTCAACATAATTAATTTTAATTTCTTCAGGTATTATTCCTGAATAGGAATTGTTGGATTTCATATGAAATTCATTCAAATGAATCGTTTTATTATCACCAAAAGTGTAATTAACTAAAAAAGGATGAACACTATCCATTTGCACTAAATCCGAGGTATTTGAACTAATTAATAGTTTGTTACATCCCCATGAAATGTTGCCACTGCTTGCATTGTAAGCTACTGCATTCGGAAAAAAATCATCAGCCAACATTCCGTCGTTAATACTGTGATTGGTAATTTGCAAAGGATTGCTCTTTAAATTTATCACCGATAATCCTTTTGCCGTTGCGCAATACAAATAGTGGGAACTATCCATTGATAGACTTAAAACAGAGTTATCGCTAAGTCCATTTGCACTCGTAATTTTTGCTAGTAAGGTTCTTTCCTTCAGGCAATAAATTCCACCACCATAAGTGCCAAAAAATACATTTTTTTCATCAGCGCACATTGCATATACTACTTCATTTTTCAATCCGTTAAGTTTGTTATAAGTTTCTATGCAAGTATCATTTTTCAATATCATCAAACCATCTCCATTTGTTCCAATTAATAGGTTGTTATCCTTATCACCATTTAACCCGTAAATACAATTGCTTTTAATACCTTGCTTGGGGCCATAATTCAATAATACTGTTCCATCCCATTTATACAATCCATTTTCATTGGTACCTATCCAAAGATTGTAGTGCTTATCTTCAAAAATGCAATTGGCATTGACTATATTTAATCCTATAGCTTTGCTAAGATTGTAAATACTATTTCCAGATAGTATGTCCACACCGTTACCTGAAGTGGCGAGGAATGTTTTACCTGATTTGCCATGATGTACTTGCATGATGTTATTGGAATGCAATCCAATTTTTTTTGTGAGATAGTCAATTTTGTTTTCTGAAAATATACTTAAGCCTCCGTTGATAGTACTTACCCATAATTTATTCATGGTGTCAAAAGCACATGAAATGGGAATACTTGAGGAAAGTCCGTTATTTTTATCACGGTACTTAAATTTTGAATCTAACTTAAATATTCCATCGGCACCTCCAATTAGTAAATCGCCATTTGTGTTTTCGATTAATGCATTTACAAATGGTGGTAAGGATGATTCAATTTTATTGAGTTGGATTAGTCCTTTCTCTTCAATATAATAAGTTCCTTTTCCAAAAGTTGCCAAAGCAATTTTATCCTTGTAATTTATGATATCAAAAATGCTACTGTTAGCTAAATCAATTTGTGCTGATTTTAAAGCAAATATGGAATCGCCTCGAACGACCCAAGTTCCTTGATTGGCAGTACCTAAATAAAGTTGTTGGTTGATTTTTTTAATACAATTAATCGAAAGTGCCTGAATGCGATTGGTAATTTTAATAGCTGGTTCAATTTCTAGCTCAATAAGTCCACCATCAAGTGTTGCAAGGATAATTTTAGTTTGATTTAGCACTTCAAAATCTTTAAAATGATCACCAGGTAAACCATCCATTTTAGTAAGAAGTAAAACATGCTTTCCATTAAGAATAAACATTCCTTTTGAAGTGCCAATCAATAAATAGTTTTTAAAAGGTAGGATACAATTAACCTCGTTGCTGTTAGCCTTGTTAAAAAAGGAGGGGTTAAAAGAAGCATGTTGATTTCCAATAAATACATCAATTCCACCTTTTGTTCCAACAAAGATGGTATCGCTATTGCCACCAGTAATACAATTAACATAATTGTGAGTTAATCCATTTTCGGTACTAACGATTTGGAAATTAAATCCATTATAAATCGCCACACCTCCATCTGTTCCAATCCATAATCGATTGTAATTATCTTTATAAAAACAATTTACAGTGCTACCGGGAAGATTGTCGGCACCATTAATTTTTTTTATCGCCTGTTCTTCACCGGTAAGTTGATTTTTGTTTTCATATGCTTTTAAATTTATTTTTTGAGGGGTAAAATTCAGCAAGCTATCAGCACTTGATAATTCAGTAAATTTTTTGGGCAGCAATAATGACTTTGTAGCAGTTGTACATTGAAAGGAAAATTCAAAATTAATATACCTGCTTGGCACGTTAATTACACTTGAGGCTCCAATTTTTTTTGCTACTAAATCCGAATAAGATAATCTTGCAATTGTGTCGGGTTTAATTATTGTGTTAAGAGGATTGACTTTTGCATAGTTTAATTTCGAAGTTGCTGTGTCAACCTCATCCTGTGCAGGTTGACAAGCTGCAAAAGCAAGGCTGATAAAAAGTGCAAAATAGAATGAATAGTTAAGCATCAAAAAAAGTTTTGTAGTGCTTTCAATTTAGTTCAAAAAACGAAAAAAAATCTGTAAAGTAAAATTCAATTTAATTTTTACTCCTTTTCAATAAATTTTAATACTTAGTATAGTTTTTTAAATTTGGTATAAAATGTGAAATGATGAAAAATTATCTATTGCTTCTCGCCCTTTTTTCATTTTCAATAACGCGTGCTCAGCAAACAATATTAATGGGCGCATCAAGTAGCGTTTCAACTTGCTCAGCTATTTTTTATGATTCGGGCGACTCAATAGGTAATTATGCTCCTAATGAATACCATTCCATCACCATTAGCTCTGATCAGCAAAATTTTACACTGGGTATATATTCCAATTTATTAAATCTAGGAACGGGTGATACTTTAAGAATATATAATGGGAATAGTATCACAGCTCCTTTAGTTGCAACATATACATCATCTGATAATCTAGTAGATTTTTATATTGCCGCAAATTTTACAAATTCGTTAACCTTTGAATTTAAATCTGATAATAATAATGAAGGTAGCGGCTGGTTAATAAATGTAATCTGCTACCGACTTATAATTGCTAGCAATAATAGTACTTCAATTGATTCTATAGCCTGTGGGGGAATTTTAATTGACGATGGTTTAAAAGGTGACTATTCAAACAATCAATCAATCGTTCAAACATTAACACCCTCTGGTTCTGGTGTATATTTGAGCCTGTATTTTAGTGAATTTTCATTGGCTTATGGAGATCGATTAATTGTATATAATGGAGCATCTACTCTGGATGAAATTTTAGGTGAGTATGATTATTTTACTACTCCTCAAACCTATCTTATTCCTACTAATCCTCAAGGAGCACTAACCATTGCTTTTATTACAGATAATAGTAACACATCAAGCGGATTTCAAGCTTATGTAGTTTGTAATACTTTTAGCATTCCAAATTGTGTGACAGAACTATCACCTGAATCAAACGATACTGCAGTTTCTACTAATGCTATAATTACATGGAAAGCTTCTTTTGGGCCGGCAACTGGTTTTGATGTGTATTTTGGAACATCGCCCAATCCACCTTTGGTTTCGAGTAATCAACAAAACAGCTATTATATTCCAGCAGCATTAAATCCGAATACAATCTATTATTACAAAATACTACCAAGAAATTCAGCCGGGATACAAAGTTCATGTGGTTCTGTGCAATTTAAAACAAAGAGCATGGCTGAATCTTATGCCACCAACCTGGGTGAAGTGAATAGCATCAGAGTGTGTGAAGGAATATTTTACGATAATGGTGGTCCTTTGGCAAGCTATAATAATAATGCGAATAGGTCTTTTGATAGAATTACATTTTTTCCTTCAGTTAATGGTAACCAAATATTAATTTCTTTTACGGATTTTTCAATTGCACAGAATGATAAGATTAAAATTTATAATGGTCCGTCTGCCTTTTACCCATTGATTTATGAAGGTAATAATCCGGGAATTATTCTAGCCAATAATTTAACAGGAGCATTAACAGTTGAACATAAATATTCTTCCATGTTCTCATTTGGTTTAGGTTGGAAAGCGGATGTTCGCTGTGTACCTTTAGGATTCAATTTTATGAATGCAGCTTCAATTGATTCTGTTGCTACTTGTGATGGCTACCTGTTTGACAAGGGAGGCCCAGCCATGGATGATTATTTTTATGAAACAAGTTTTGACACTTTAATACTATATCCTGTTGCATCAAGTAGCAAAGTAATTTTAGATTTTTATCAAAATCCTACTTTATTAAATATTTCTTTTTTTAATGGTGTAGGCACCTCCCAGCCAATTCATCCTTCAAATTTAGGCGTGTTTCAAAATGAAACTAATCAATTCGGCATAGATAATCTTGGAACTAGGGTAAAGTCATCTCACTCAAGTGGTGCACTCACTCTTGTTATAAAAAACACAGGAATTAATTGGTTAGCCAAAATCAAATGCAGCAGTCCTTCTGTTACTCCTGCATGCGTGAATACTATTTATCCAAGAAATGGCTGGACAATTAATTCAACTTTTGTGGAATTAGGATGGTATGATGAAGGAGATGGCATACCAACTTCCTATGATGTTTATTTTGGAAATACAACAAACCCAACTTTAGTGAGCTCCAATCAAATTACAACAACTTATCTTGCTTCAAATTTATTACCTGGCGCAAAGTACTATTGGAAAGTTATTGCTAAAAATTTATTTGGTGTATCAGTCGGTTGCACTTTGGATTCATTTTTAGTTTCTAATAATTATTACCAAAAATTAGTACCATTCACTGATGGAGTCGTGCAAACATGTGAAGCCAGCATATTCGACCAAATTCGTCAGGATCAAAAAAGCTACCTTACACTGAAACCAACGATTGGAAGTAAGTCGAAACTTGAATTTGTAGGTAATAATTTAATTGCAATAGGGGATACCTTGGCCATTTATAATGGGCCAACTAAACTATCTCCATTACTTAAATTATTTACAGGAGAAACACTGACAGGTACTTTTGTTTCATCGGCAGTCAATGGTGAATTGACGCTTTATGCTAATAGCTATCAATCACAGTCCAAATTAACTCGTTTACAAGCGAATGTTACCTGTTTTTCTACATCATTAACTCCTCTTTGCGTAGAACAAAATAGTCCATTGGATACAAGCTATTTTAATTCTACAAATCCAACATTAAGTTGGAAAGTGTCACAAAGTGGAGGTGGAGTGCCCACAAGCTATGATGTATATTTTGGAACTAGCACTAACCCACCATTGGTTTCTTCGAATCAAATTGGAACAAGCTTTATCCCAGGCCCTCTCGATACTTCAACTACTTACTACTGGAGGGTAGTTGCAAAAAACAGTTTCGGGAATTCTCAAAATTGTAAATTGTATTCTTTTACAACCTGGGCTAGTCCGGTTGTTTTAGATTTAAATCCATATTTAGGACAAGCCTATCAGGGTGGGGGAATACAACTTAATTATAATTCTAGTGGATTGGATAAGGTTGATTTTTCCTATTCTGCGGATACCGGAAAAACTTGGATTTCCTTTTCTCGACAAAATATTGCTGGTAATTCTTATGTCTGGGTGCCTATACCAACTGCAGAAAAGGTATTTATAAAAATATCTTCAAGTGATAATGCTCAAATAAATGATACCATTGGCATTTATGTGAATCCAACAGTGCTCAATATAGTAAGACCATTTGAAGGTGAAGAAGTTTTAATTGACCAATATAATTTTTCACTTCAATGGACAACAAGTTCACCCGTTAACGTTCAATTTGGAGCGAATTCAAATATTGTAGGTGTAACTATAAAAAATGAAGCTAAACCTATTTCTGATTCTTATTATACTTATGATGCTTTTGCTCCAATACCTCCTTCTTATCCGATAAATTTTTTACCATATAATTTTTCACTTCAATATCCTAATTTGAAAACAGGCTATTATAAATTTAAAATTGGAGTGGGTTATGGTAAAGGAGCTGAAATGCAAAACCCATTTTTTTTGAGCGAAATACTGCTTAGTTCTTTTGATACAGGTGGCGTATATATTCAAGGCAGCACTCATCCGGTTGAAACAAATACAAGTATCACAGAGGAATATACTTTGGAATTCAGCTCGGATGGAGGCCTTATTTGGTCGGTACTTACCTATAATTATCAGTCCAATCAATGGGGTAACGGTTATATTTGGACACTCCCTAATATTACCAGCAATTTGTGCCTGTTGAGACTTACAAAGCCTTCAACCCCTGGAGTAATTTACGACCAATCTGATGAGCCATTTAGCATTCAATGCGATTATAATGCGAATATATTTCCTAGTGGTCCTTTGCTTTTCTGCGAAGGTCAATCGGTTTTACTTAGTTTAACTTCCTCCATTGGAAGTTATCAGTGGTATAAGAATGGCATTTTAATTCCAGGGGCAACTGCATCAAATTATTTAGCAATTGATTCAGGAGATTATTCTGTTTCAGTTACTAATAATGGCTGTGCTGTTGGTTCTAATACATTAAGAATTGCTGTTCAAGGTCTACCAAGTGCCAATATTATTAATACTGGAAATAGCACAATCTGCGCCGGCACCAGCACCCAATTAACAGCAACAAGCGGAATTGGTTACACCTATCAATGGAAACAAAATGGGAATGCTTTATCCGGAGCAATTAACTCAACATACACGGCTAATGCAAGTGGAATATACACTGTAGAAGTAACTGCCAATGGCTGCGCTGCCACTTCAAATCCAATCAATATTAATGTTCAGACCTTACCCACTGCCAGCATCAGCAATAGCGGTAATAACACCATTTGTGCAGGAAGTAGCACCCAATTAACTGCAACAAGCGGACTTGGTTACACCTATCAATGGAAACAAAATGGGAATGCTTTATCCGGAGCAACTAACTCAACATACACGGCTAATGCAAGTGGAATATACACTGTAGATGTAACTGCCAATGGATGCTCCTCTTCATCAAATGCTATAGCCATATCAGTAAACGCCTTGCCAATTCCACAAATAATTGGCTCAGACAGTATTTGTAAATACACTACAACTTCGTTAACCATTTCAGCGGTATATGCTGCTTATTTATGGTCAACGAACAACAGCAGTTCAACCATTACAGTTTCACCGGGTAATTATAGTGTGCTTGTAACTGATAGTAACGGTTGCACAAATACAGCAAGTTTTAACATTGCAACAATAACAGTTGATACAGCCGTTGTTCAGTTAAACGATAATCAATTGCAGGCAGCTGCATCCGGCGCTAATTTTCAATGGATAAATTGCAATGGTTCTATAACAGCAACTGCAGATACTTTTCAAATGTTTTTAGCTGTCGCTAATGGTAATTACGCAGTTGTAGTAAGCCAAAATGGATGTGCTGATACATCCAATTGCCATAACATAACAAACGTTGGTTATTTGCAAGTATTCAATGAAGAGAGGCTTCTAATTTATCCAAACCCTAGTGATGGAATTATAAAAATTGAATACACTACTATTTCTTTGGATGAGGTAATTATTAAAGTGATGGATGCGAATAGTAGAAGCCTAATAACAAAAAAGTATGAAGGTAAACACAGCTTACTTATTGATCTCGATTTGAGCGATTTACCTAGTTCAGTTTACTTTTTAGAACTTAGTTCTAGTGGTAGATTGTACCACAAAAAGATTGTTTTATTTTAATGTAACTATCTGAAATAGGATTATCCTCTGAGATGTTATTAATTTTAACAATCCCAATCGTCATTGAGTGTAAAACAAAGCCTTGAACAAAATAAAAAATCCAAAAGCAAAAATAGCCAAACCGGAAATTTTATTAATTCTATCAAACATTTTTTGCGTTAAAAGGCCTTTAATTTTTACCGCCAATAATGCTTTGAATACATCTATTATGGTTACAGTTAGCAGGGTCCCAAAAAAGTAAATTCCTACTTCAATTGTATTGCTCTTATATTGTGTAACGGTTAATCCCACAGCTCCAATCCAAAATAAAATTACCGATGGGTTAGTGAGGTTAAAAAAAAAGCCTTTTAACATCAATTGGTGTACAGGAGTTTTTTTAGCAGGAGCATCCGGATCGGACATTTTCTTTTTACTCAAATAGGTACTGATTCCAAATATGAGCAATATGATGCCTCCAACAAGTAAGATGATTTTTTCATAACGCGGTTGTACAAACAATTGCGCAAGCCCAAAATAAGAAAGGCCAATGCAAAAAATATCGCTCAAAAAAATGCCCGCTTCCAAAAACATGGCATCTCTAAAACCATCATTAATACTGGTTTTTATGAGCATAAAAAAAACCGGACCAATTAAAATGCTGAGTAAAAGCCCAAGGAGTATTCCATTAAAAAAAGCAGAAAACATAATTTATTAGGGCTGCTAAGTAGATTGCTGTTGTATAAAATTTTGCCATTCTTCGAGTTGCGCTTTTTTTATAACACGCGGAAATTTGTGTGAACCTCCAAGTTTACCTTTTGCGCGCATCCAATCTTTAAACACTTCAATAGGCAGCACCTCCACAAAAATTTCTTTTAAGGCAGCCTTACGTTCAACTGCGTAATCGTCGTTTATTTCACACAGCAATTCATCGAGGCGCAAACGCAATTTTTCATTATCAGTTGTCTTATTAACCCCCAAATACCAGTGATGTGCAAATCGCCCTTCGTAATTAATACCGGCAACAGTGTATTCATTGATTACCAAATTAAATTCATCCGCAATTTTTGCAATGGCATGGTTCATATTATCTACCGAAAGATGCTCGCCGCACAAACTCAAAAAATGTTTTGTTCGTCCGGTAATTAAAATTTCGCTGCGTAGTTTAGAAGTAAACTTAATAGTATCGCCAATCAAATATCGCCATGCCCCGGCGTTGGTGCTCATTAATAAAGCATATTCTTTTTCTTCTTCAATCTCCTCAATTGTCAATGTTTCAGGATGCTCAACCATGGCTCCATCGACATCAAAATTTTTATCATTAAAAGGAACAAATTCAAAAAATATCCCGTTGTTCAAATTGAGCTGCATTGAATGTGTTTGCGGCCGAGTTTGAAAAGCAATAAATCCTTCCGATGCTAAATAGGTATCAATATAAATGATGGGATAGGCAAAGTATTTCTCAAAACTCTTTCTATAGGGTTCGAGCGAAACTCCACCATGCACAAATACATGCAAATTAGGCCATACATCGTGTATGGTTTTCGCATTGTAGCGTTCAATTACTTTTTCAATTACTATTTGCACCCAGGCAGGAACACCGGCAATAAAACCAATGTCCCAATTTTTAGCATTCTCAACAATTTTATCAATTTTTACTTCCCAGTCGCGTTCCATGTTGATGGCCATTCCGGGCTTATTAAATTGCTGAAACCAAAAGGGAACAGTACGTGCAGTAATTCCCGATAAGTCGCCTTCAAAATAGGTTCCTTTAAAGCGTAAGTTCGTGCTGCCTCCAACTGCTAAAAAACCCTTACCCAGTACATCAACTAATATATCGTAATTCGCTAAAGATAATATTTGCCGAATACTGGTTCGTTTAATCGAACGTAATATATCTGAGGTAATTGGAATGTGTTTACTAGCAGCTTCTGATGTGCCCGAACTTAAGGCAAAATACTTTGTTTTACCCGGCCAACAAACATCCGGTTCTCCTTTTAAACTGCGATACCACCAAGCTTCGTAAATTTTATTGTAATCAAAAACCGGTATGTTCTTTTGAAATATTTTTATGGGGTCGTTTGAAAAATAAATATCCCCAAAATTGTACTGTTTTCCAAAGCTGGTATTTTGCGCTTTCCACAGTAATTTTTTAAGCGTGTTCTTTTGTATAGTAGCCGGGTTCTTGCGTTTCCGTACCTTGGGCATGGTTTTCTGCAAGTCTACTATTCGCTGAAAAAGAGGGCCTAAAATAGCCATAATGTATTCGTTCTTATTTTAAATTACAATTACAGTATAGTTTCTTAACGTGCATTTAGCATAGCTACTTCTCTATCGGTTAAAAAGCGCCATTTTCCTCTTGGTAAATCCTTTTTAGATAATCCGGCAAAAAATACCCGATCCAATTTTTTTACTTCATAATTCAAGTGTTCAAAAATACGTCGAATTACTCTGTTTTTGCCTGAGTGCAATTCAATTCCAACTTCCTTTTTACTGCTAGCCCCAGTAACATAACTTATTTCATCTACGTGCACCATTCCATCTTCCAGTTCAACCCCTTCCAAAATTTTATGCATGTCCTCCTTTTTTAAAGGACGATCCAATTCAATGTGGTAAATTTTCTTTTTCTCGTAACGCGGATGTGTAAGCTTTTTCGTGAGCTCACCATCGTTGGTTAAAATTAATAATCCTGTCGAATTTCTATCTAAACGTCCCACCGGATATACACGCTCCTTGCATGCGCCTTTAATGAGGTGCATCACAGTTTTGCGTTCTAAAGGATCATCGGCTGTGGTAATATAATCTTTGGGTTTATTGAGTAGGAGGTATACATTTTTTTCACGACGAATTCCTTGTCCTCCATAAGCTACAATATCGGTTGCACTTACTTTGTAACCCAATTCACTCACAATTTTCCCGTTTACGGTAATTGCGCCCGTTTCAATCAATACATCGGCTTCACGGCGCGAACAAATACCTGCATTGGCAATGTATTTATTTAAACGTACACTTCCGAATTGCAAATCACTTTCTTCGGCAGGTGCTTTTTTTGCGTTACTAATCCTAGCTCTTTTGGGTTTAGTGTTTTCATTTTCAGTAAAACGATCTTTTGCTTTTCTGAAATTTTCGGGCGAATATTTTGATCCTTTGTTGTCGTATTTCTGCACGGGGCGTCCACTATCCCAATTTTTCCGAACTGCTCTATCTCCTGAATTAGTTGATTCGCTGTTTGAATCGTTTGATTTCTTAAACCAACTGTTTGCCTTTCCTTTATTGGTATCTGGTTTAGTTTGTTGGTCATCCGATGAAGGTCTATCGGAGTATTTTTTTACTGGCCTTTCGTTGTCCCAACTTTTGCTGCTTTTTGCAAAGTTGCTTTTATTGCCAGCTTTTGATTCAAATTTTGAAGGCTTAAATGGTTTTTCGGAAGCCTTGTTTGATTCACCATAACTTCTCGAAGGTTTACTTTCCTCGCTATAGGATTTACGCACAGGACGCGAATCATCAAGCGGTTTATCAGCTGCTCGAAATCCCTTTTGTCGGTTCGTTGAGGAAGTGTTGTTTGCTGCCGAACGATTGGTGTTTCCACGGTAAGGACTTTTGGTGGGCCGATCGTTGTTTTTATTTTGGTTAAACTCTTTTGACATACCAATAAATTAAGCGGTGAAGATACAAAAAATGAACGGTTCTCGATTACCTACATTCCATCGCTAAATGCTGCTTCAATATGATTGATAGCTAGTGTATTATTGTTAAGAACAACTTCCAGTATATCGAAGCGTAGTTCTTGGTCTAAATTATTTATTTCTAGATAGGCTTCAGCACCTTCAATAATTTTTTGCTGTTTGGCAGTCCCAACGAAATCGGCAGGATTACCGAAGTAAGTAGAACTGCGCGTTTTTACTTCTATTACCACTATAAACTCTTTGTAGGCACACACAATATCGAGTTCACTTTTTTCATACCGCCAATTGGTATCAAGAATTTTGTATCCCTTGGAAAGTAGGTAATCAACCGCTTTTAATTCACCGAATTTGCCTGTATCATTATGAATTGCCATTTGCTGATACTGAGTTAATGCATACTTCTTCTAACACACTAAAGTGAATTTTATCGCCTAATAGTAAGGGAAAATTTATAGGAAGATGTCCGGATGGAAATCCAAAACAAACCGGATAATCAAATTCTTTCACAGCATCCAAAATTATTTCTTCTGGGCTTTTTCCGAATGGAACTAAATTGTCTTTCATATCATTCATGCCACCAATAATCAATCCGGCTAGCTTAGCTAATTTTCCGGCGCGTTTCAAGCTTTGTAGCATGCGATCGATATGGTATAAATATTCATCTAAATCCTCCAAAAAGAGAATTTTTCCATCTGTATCACTATCGCTTACCGAACCGAGTAATGAATAAATTATCGATAAATTTCCTCCTATTAGTAAGCCCTCCGATTCTCCTTTGCGATTCATGGGATGAGCTGCAACTTTGTATTGCTGCGAGCCCTCAAACAACAAGCTTTTAATTTTTTCAAGCACTTCCACTGGCGTTTTTTGAAAATTAAAAGCCATTGGACTATGCAAGGTGGCTATTCCGAAATTCCTTTCAAGATGCGCATGCAATACAGTAATATCGCTAAATCCAATAACCCATTTAGGATTTTTTGTAAGGGCAGAATAATTAATTGCATCAACAATTCTTACTGTTCCGTATCCACCTCGTGCAAACAAAATTGCTTTTATGCTTTCGTCATTTATAGCTTTTTGCAAATCGTTTGTTCGTTGCAAGTCACTGCCGGCAAATTGGTTGAATTCAGCGTATAAATTGTCGCCAAATTCCACAAGTAGTCCCCAACTTTTTAGCACTTCAACAGCAGCATTAACTTCTTCCGGAAGTACTTTTCTTGCGCTCGAAATGATAATAACTTTATCACCCGGTTTTAATCTTGTAGGCATCATTCTAAAAAAGTTTTACTGCAAATATAAAATCCTCTACACTAAGTTGACAGAAATAAAAAAGCCCTTCATTCTTACTATAATGAAGGGCCCTTTTTTAAAATTTACAACAATTATTCAACTATGAATTTTACTCGTTTAACTGTTGCTCCCATGCGCGCTTCTGCTAAATAAATACCTTTTGTAAAAGTGTATTCCGGTTTAACAGTAAAATTGTTTTTATCGGTTAGTTGACTTGAATTCGCATAAACTTTTTTACCCATCAAATCAAAAATAGCAAACTCTACATTCGCACCTATCTCTTCAAATCCACTGATTTCTATTGACACCTCTTGATCTAACGTAGATGGATTTGGGAAAACAGATAGTGTAAATTCCTGCACCGGCTCCTCTAAGGTTACTTCTTCATTCTCTTTAAATGCGTAACGAGGAACTGTACCCG
>WBZU01001631.1_pt1 | contig 16600 bp, 12 predicted proteins | sample 5204311 | NCBI WGS metagenome assembly WBZU01 (sample SAMN12344359, study PRJNA552823) | activated sludge metagenome | biome: Activated sludge suspended growth; feature: Nitrification reactor; material: Wastewater; isolation source: activated sludge from nitrification reactor of wastewater...
CGCCCGCAAGCCGAGAATGCGACCGATGCACGGCGTGTGGCTGAACTACCGCGGCGGCCCGGACGACGGCACGCCCGAGGTCCCCACCCGGATCTCCGCCGACGACGTCGAGGCGCTGGCCGCCCGCATCACCCGCTGGCCGGCCGACTTCAACCTCCACCCCAAGGTCCAGCGGATCGTGGGTGAGCTGAAGGACATGTACGCCGGGACAGCCTCGCTCACCTGGCAGGCCGCCGAGCTGCTCGCCTACGCCAGCCTGCTGCGCGCCGGCCACCGGATCCGCTTCAGCGGCCAGGACGTCCAGCGCGGCACCTTCAGCCACCGCCACGCCGTCTACACCGACACCAAGACCGGCCGCTCGTGGTCGCCGCTGTGGGAGATCGGCGACGGCCAGGGCCGCTTCGAGTGCTACAACAGCCCGCTCTCGGAGTACGGCGTCGTCGGCTTCGAGTTCGGCTACAGCATCTGCTCGCCCGACTCGCTGGTAGTGTGGGAGGCGCAGTTCGGCGACTTCGCCAACGGCGCGCAGATCATGATCGACAACTTCATCGTCGCCAGCGAGGACAAGTGGAACCGCCTCAACAGCCTGGTGATGATGCTGCCGCACGGCTACGAGGGTCAGGGCCCCGAGCACTCGAGCGCGCGCCTCGAGCGGTTCCTCCAGCTGTGCGCCGAGGACAACATCCAGGTCTGCAACCTGACCACCCCGGCGCAGGTCTTCCACGTGCTGCGGCGGCAGATCCTCCGCCCGTGGCGCAAGCCGCTGATCCTGATGTCGCCCAAGAGCCTGCTGCGCGCGCGCCCCTCGTTCTCGCCGCTCGCGGAGTTCACGGACGGCGGCTTCCGCCGCACGATCGACGACGCGCACGCCGACCCTGCGAAGGTCACGCGCGTCATGCTCTCGGCCGGCAAGGTCTACTACGACCTCGCCGAGGAGCGCGACCAGCGGAAGGACCCGCGCGTCGCGCTGGTCCGCGTCGAGCAGCTCTACCCGTTCCCCGCGCGCGAGCTCGCCGCCACCCTCGCCCGCTACCCGCACGCGCGCGAGCTCTTCTGGGTGCAGGAGGAGCCGCGCAACGACGGCGCCTGGACCTTCGTCGCCCCGCTGCTCGCCGACGTCGAGGGCGCGGCGCGCCTCGGCCCGCCGCGCTACGTCGGCCGGGTCGCCAGCGCCAGCCCGGCCACCGGATCCCCCGACAGCCACGCCTACGAGCGCAAGCTGATCCTCGAAGAGGCCTTCGCCAACCTCCACGACGCCGACCGGAGCCAACGCTGAAACCATGACACGCTCGATCAAAGTCCCAGCCCTCGGTGAATCGATCACGGAGGCGGTCGTCGCCGCCTGGCGGGTCAAGGTCGGCGACGCCGTCGCCGTCGACCAGCCGCTCGTCGAGCTCGAGACCGACAAGATCACCGTCGAGGTCCCGGCCCCCGCCGCCGGCGTCGTCCTCGAGATCCGCGCCAACACCGGCGCGAAGGTGGTCGTCGGCGACGTCATCGGCGAGATCGGCGAGCCCGGCGCCCGCCCGTCCTCCGGGACAGGTCCCACGGAACCTGCCCCTTCGACCAGCGCCTCCGGGACAGGTCCCGCCGCGCAGCCGGCCGCCCCCGCCGTGATGCCCGCCGCGCGCGCCGAGGCCGGCCGCACCGGCGTCGACCTCGCCACCGCGGTCGGCACCGGCCGCGGCGGCCGCGTGCTCAAGGAGGACGTCCAGCGCGCCGCCGCCGACAAGGCGCCAGCGCCCGCCCCGGCCCCGGCCCCGGCCCCGGCGCCCGCCCCGGCGTCCGCCCCGGCCCGCGCCCCCGTCGCCGCCGCGCCGGCCCACGGCCGCGAGGAGATCGTGCCGATGACGCCGCTGCGCCGCCGCGTCGCCGAGCGGCTCGTGCAGGCGCAGCAGTCGGCCGCGATCCTCACGACCTTCAACGAGGTCGACATGTCGGCGGTGTACCGCCTGCGCGCCGCCTACAAGCAGAGCTTCGTCGACAAGCACGGCGCCAAGCTCGGCTTCATGTCCTTCTTCGTCAAGGCGGCGGTCTCGGCGCTCAAGGCGTTCCCGGCGGTCAACGCCGAGATCCGCGGCGACGACATCGTCTACAAGCGCTTCTACGACGTCGGCGTCGCCGTCGGCGGCGGCAAGGGCCTCGTGGTCCCGGTGATCCGCGGCGCCGACCAGCTCGGCTTCGCCGAGATCGAGAAGGAGATCGGCCGCCTCGCCGGCCGCGCCCGCGAGAACAAGCTGACCCTCGAGGAGCTGTCGGGCGGCACCTTCACGATCTCCAACGGCGGGATCTACGGCTCGATGCTCTCGACCCCGATCCTGAACCCGCCGCAGACCGGCATCCTCGGCCTGCACAACGTCGTCGACCGCCCGGTCGCGGTGAACGGCCAGGTCGAGGTCCGCCCGGTCATGTACCTCGCGCTCTCCTACGACCACCGCCTCGTCGACGGCCGCGAGGCCGTGCAGTTCCTCGTCCACGTCAAGGAGCGCGTCGAGGCGCCCGAGCGCCTGCTCCTCGACGTCTGAGCTGTCCTCATCGCCAGGTAACTCCGAACATGTCCCAGGAAACCTTCGACCTCGTCGTCATCGGCGCCGGCCCCGGCGGGTACGTCGCCGCGATCCGGGCCGCCCAGCTCGGCCTCAAGACCGCCTGCGTCGAGAAGGATCCGACGCTCGGCGGCACCTGCCTCAACGTCGGCTGCATCCCGAGCAAGGCGCTGCTCGAGTCGAGCGAGCGCTACGCGGTCACGCGCGACCACCTCGCCGAGCACGGGATCAAGGTCGGCGGCGTCGAGCTCGACCTCGGGGCGATGCTGCGGCGCAAGGACAAGATCGTCACCCAGCTCACCAGCGGGATCGCCGGCCTGTTCAAGAAGCGCAAGGTGACGAGCGCGCGCGGCCTCGGGCGGATCGCCGCGCCCGGGCTCGTCGAGGTCACGCACGCCGGGGCGACGCAGTCGCTGCAGGCACGCCGGATCCTCATCGCCACCGGGTCGGTCCCCGCGAGCCTCCCCGGCGTGCCGCTCGACGGCGACCGGATCGGCACCTCGACCGAGGCGCTGTCGTACCCGACCGTCCCCGAGCACCTCATCGTCATCGGCGCCGGCGTGATCGGCCTCGAGCTCGGCTCGGTGTGGGCCCGCCTCGGCGCGCGCGTCACCGTCCTCGAGTACATGCCGGCGCTCCTGCCGATGATGGACCCCGACGTCACCAAGGTCGCGGCCAAGGTGTTCGCCAAGCAGAAGCTCGACATCCGCCTCGGCGTCAAGGTGACGGGCGCGGTCCGCCGCGGCGACCTCGTCGACGTGCAGTACGTCGGCGCCGACGGCCAGCCGCAGACGCTCACCGGCGACCGCGTCCTCGTGGCCGTGGGCCGCAAGCCCAACACCACGGGCCTCGGCGCGGCGGAGGTCGGCGTCCAGCTCGATCGCCGCGGCTTCATTCAAGTGAACGAGCACTTCGAGACCGCGGTCCCGGGGATCTTCGCCATCGGCGACGTGATCCCCGGCCCGATGCTCGCCCACAAGGCCGAGGAGGAGGGCATCGCCGCGGTCGAGCACATGGCCGGGCAGCCGGGTCACGTCAACTACGACGCGATCCCGAACATCATTTACACGCACCCCGAGATCGCCAGCGTCGGCAAGACCGAGCCCGAGCTGCAACAGGCCGGCGTGCCGTTCCGCAAGGGCACCTTCCCCTTCCTCGCCAACGGCCGCGCCAAGGCGCTCGGCGAGACCGACGGCCTGGTGAAGATCCTCGCCCACGCCGAGACCGACCGCGTCCTCGGCGTCCACATCATCGGCCCCCGCGCCGGCGACCTCATCGCCGAGGCCGCCCTCGCTATCGAGTTCTCCGCCAGCGCCGAGGACATCGCCCGCAGCGTCCACGCCCACCCGACGCTCGCCGAGGTCGTCAAGGAGGCCGCCCTCGACGCCGGCGGCCGCGTCATCCACCTCTAGACCGGGCGCGCTCGCGTGCGCTCGCACGCGGCCCGCAGACCTCCCCCGACCCCGGGCCGCCCGTGATACGCTCGGCCCGTCATGCGGCGCACGGCACCCGTCAAGCGCACCAGCACCGGTCAGCGGACGATCGCCGGCTCGAAGGCCGCGGACGTCGCCAACCTCGACGATCGCCCCCTGTCGATCACGCTCAGCCGCGACGGCAAGCACCTCATCGTCCCGCTCCCGTACGAGGTCTGGATCGTCAACCTCGCGACCCTCGAGGTCGAGCGCGCGATCGAGTCGGCGAACTCCGAGCCGTCGGTGTGCGAGGGCGCGAAGGACGGCCGCCTGTGGATCGGCGGCCATCACCTCTTCTCGGGCAACATCTTCGCCACCGCGGCGACCAAGGTCGGCAGCAAGCTCGGCGACTTCGTCGACCGCGTCGCGCTGGTCCGCCCCGGCGTGCTGTGCGGCGTCGGCTCGCAGGGCGAGGTCCTGTGGGACCTCGAGAAGGAGACCCCGCTGCACCGCCGCAAGGTCTCCGAGCGCACGATCACCGGCCTCATCCTCGCCGAGAATCGCGCGATCTGGTCCGACGGCTCGCAGACCGCGTGGGTCATCGATCCCGACTACCCCGCCGGCTACGCCCAGCTCAAGCTGCGCGCGACCAGCCCCGCCGAAGTCGACGCCGAGGGCATCGTCGCGCTCGCCACCACCACCACCGGCCGCGCGATCCTCTGCGCCGCCGACGGCGCGGTCGCCTGGACCGGCCGCCACCTCCGCGTCGACGCCGAGCGGTTCCCTCGCCTCGCCGCCCGCCAGGCCGCGCCGCTGGCCGCCGGCGGCGACGAGCGGTGGATCTACGTGCTGCGCCCGCGCGGCCTGCTGCAGCGCTTCCTCGTCGAGCAGCCCAAGCCGCCGGCTGGCGAAGAGGACAGCTTCACGCCGCTCCCCGAGGCCGAGGAGTGCCGCCTCCAGTGGCCGGCGAGCTGCATGCTGCTCCTCGGGACAGGTCACGGCGCGCAGCGCCTCGTGCTCGGCGGCCCCCAGGCCGAGGGCATGCTCGGCCGCCTGTGGCGCGTCGACCCGGACGCGCTCGCGTGGCAGCCGATCAAGCTCGGCAAGCGCACCCTCGTCGAGCCGAAGCCCGCCGAGCCCGAGGGCACCAAGCGCCCCGACTTCACGCCCACCCGCAGCAAGCTCACCGGCGCGCCGCTGTCGGCGCTCAAGGTCGACGCGGTCCTCGGCGCGGACCCGCAGCAGGTCTTCGTCACCCACGGCCACGGCGCCCTGCTCGAGCGGCCCGTCGTCCGCCGTCCGCCCGGCGACGTGCTGCCCGGCGACGCGCTGCTCCTCCCGGCGATGGTCCGCGTCCGCGAGGGCACCGCCCGCCCCGCCCTGGTCCTTTGGCCAGGTACACCCGACGCCTCGCGCGAGCCGCCGCAGCCCCGCTGGCTCGCGTGGGCCGACAACCCCCGCGGCTGGATCTCGCTCGAGACCCCCGAGATCCGCAAGCAGGGCTGGTCGCGCGCCGACGTGTTCCCGCTGCAGGTCGCGGTCGCCTCGGCGCCCAACGTCGCGGGCAACCGCGAGCCGCTGCCCGAGAAGTGGGTCGACCCCGAGCTGTTCGCCGCGCTCGCACGCGAGTGCAAGAAGCTGCTCAAGGTCATCTGGGACTGACCGCCGCGTCGCTGATTGCCGCATTCGCCTCGCAAGCGGGGCGGGCCAGGGGGTGCGTGCCCAGGCTTCGGCGTCGCGGGCGACTTCGTCGCCCACGATCGCCTGCAGATGGGCACGCACCCCCTGGCCCACCCCGATGCACGGCGTACGCGTGAAAAGCGTCGCAGCCGGTCCCTCGCTCCGTCAGGACATGTCCCATCGAGCAGGCGCTCGCCGAGGTCCGCACGCTCGTCCCTCGCGCCCGGACCCCGGCCCTCTTCCGAGTGTCACCGGCTGCTCGACCTCGGACCCCGACGATCCCGCGCAGCCCGCCGCGCAGGAGCTCGCCGGGCACCCGACATCGAGCTGCCGGATGGGTCGCGAGAGGTCGGTGAGGTGGGCGCGAGGGACGAGCGTCCACCTCACCGAACAGACCTGCCCCAAGAGACAGCCCACTCAGCGAAGCCGAGGACCGGCAGCGACGCTTCTCACGCGGGCGCCGTGCACCGGGGCGGGCAAGGGGGCGCGTGTCCATCTGCAGGCGATCGCGGGCGACGAAGTCGCCTGCGACGCCGAAGCCTGGACACGCGCCCCCTTGCCCGCCCCGCATGCGAGGCACACGCGGCAATCAGCAAGCGCGATCAGGAGGCGATGACCGCCTCGATCTCGGCCTGCGTGAGCGTGTGGTTCTGCGTCTTGGCGAACGCGAAGACCTTGTCGACGAGCTCGTCGGAGGCCTCGAAGCCGTGCTCGCGGAGCCAGTAGATCACGTTGGAGCGGCCCGAGTAGTGGCCGATCTCGATCTCCTGCTTGCGGCCGAACACGCGGGCGGGGACGGACGAGTAGACGCGGTCGGAGAGCTCGTCGTCGCCGGTCTTGGTCGCCTTGATGATGGCGGCCGCGTGGACGCCGGTCGCGGTGCGGAACGCGTCGCGGCCGGAGAGCGGGTAGCTCGGGTGGATCGGCACGTCGGTGTACTGGCTGACCTTCTGGACATACTCGACGAGGCACGACACGTCGTGCTTCTTCGGGTCGATGTGGCCGAGGAGGTACAGGTTGAGGATCAGCAGGTCGAGCGAGCAGTTGCCGACGCGCTCGCCGATCCCGAGGCCGCAGCCGTGGACGCGGTCGAAGCCCCACTCGAACGCGTAGAGGCCGAGCGCGAGGGCCAGGCCGCGGTCGTTGTGGCCGTGCCAGTCGAGCTCGATGGAGTCTTCGAGGTCCATCGAGCGGAGCAGCGACTTGGTGAAGCCGAGCAGGTTGCGGAGGCCGTCGGGCGTCGCGTGGCCGCAGGTGTCGCACAGCACGAGGCGGGTGGCGCCGGCCTCGAGGGCGGTGCGGAACAGGGCGTCGAGGGTCTTCGGGTGGGAGCGGGTCGTGTCCTCGGTGACGAAGCCGACCGGCAGCCCGTTGTCGACGCCGAGCTTGACCGCGTCGTGGGTGTGCTTCTTGAGGCGCTCGTTGTCCCAGCCCTCGGCGTAGCCGCGGATCGGGCTCGAGCCGATGAAGGTCATCACCTCGATGGGCACCCCGACCTTCTGCGAGATCTCGATGATCGGGGTGATGTCGGAGGCGACGGTGCGCGCGGCGCAGTTGGCCGTGATGCGCAGCTTCTCCTCGACCATGAAGCGCAGGAGGCGCTCGACGTCCTCCTGCGCGCGACGACCCGCGCCCGGCAACCCGAGGTTGACCGCGTGGACCCCCAGGCGGTCCATCAACCTCACGAGCTCCATCTTCTGTTCGATCGACGGGTCGCGCACCGACGGCGATTGGATGCCGTCGCGGATGCTCTCGTCGACGAAGCGGGGCGGCTTGCGCAGCAGCGGGCCCGTCCGCTCCTTCTCGTTCCAGTCGTAGATGAGTGCCGCCGTGTTCGCGTGGGTCGTCGCCATGCTCGCTCAGTCCTCCTCGGCCCCGCTGCCCACCTCGAGGCCCTCGAGGCGGAAGAAGCGGCGCAGTTCGTCGGCGAGACCGTCCAGGAGCCGGTCGGGGATGTCGTCATCGCCCTCGATCTCGTCGAGCAAGACATCACGCATGAGGACGATGCTGTCCAGCCGTGCGTCGGCGTCATCGGTCTGCGGGCGGCCGACAAAGCTCACCAGGCCGCGCGGATCCGCACCGGCGCGCACCTGCTCGACGGTCGGCCGCGCCTGCACCGAGATGGGCGCGCTGGCGACCAGCTTGAGCACCGGGTCGGGCAGTTCCTCCAACAGCGCCTCGAACTGCTCGCGCAGGTCCTCGGCCACCTCGGCGGACACCGGCTCGAGATCGGCCGACGCCTCGGTGTCGAGCGCGAGCACCTTGAGCATCTCCGCGCGCGACGCCTCGATGTCGCCCACGGCCTCGAGCGCCTGCGCGTACCAGTAGTGGACGTCGGCGTCCTCCGGATCGACCTCGGTCGCGCGTCGCAGCACGTCGGCGGCCTCGCGCGGGCGGTCCGTGCTCATGAGCACGAAACCGAACGTGCTGAGGTACGCCGAGTCGCCCTTGCGGTCCTCGGTGATGCCCTCGAGCATCTCGAAGGCCTCCTCGGCGTCGCCGTCGGCCAGGCGGATCTGCGCCAGCAGAAGGCGCGCCTGGTCGGTCGCCGCCGACGACGCCCCGGGCAGGCGCAGCACGGCGCGCGCCGCCGCCTCGGCCTCGTCCGGGTCCTGGTCGTGGATCAGCAGGCACTCCGCGCAATCGAGGTAGATCTGGGGATCTTCGGGCGCGGCGTCGACCGCCTGCATCAGGTAGCCGGCCGCCTGATCCAGCCGACCCTGGGCCCAAACGACCATTCCGGCGAGGTGGAGCACGCGAACATGGTTTTCGCCGCCGATCCGCGACGCCTCCTCGAGGGCGTTCTCCGCGGTGTTCAGGTCGCCGTCGTCCACGGCCGCGAGGCCGCGATCGACGATCGCATCGAGTGACTGCTTCTTCATGGGCGCGAACTGTAACACGCCGCCCCGCGCGCGCTGCCCCGCGCGGGCGGACCCGCGCTCGAGGTAGATCCGGCGCACGATGTCGAACGCCGAAGAAGACGTGAGGCTGCTCATGGAGGTCCTGCGCGAGCGATGGGTCCTCGCGCTCGCGACGACCACCCCCGACGGGCTGCCCTACGCGACACCTCTCTTCTATGCGCTCGCGGCGCTGCCGCCCTTCGACGCCCCGATCCTCGTGTTCGCCAGCCGCGCCGACACCTGCCACGGCCAGGCGATCGGCGACGGACCGACCGCCGTCGCCGGCGCCGTGTACCTCGAGACCGAGGAGCTCGGCGTCCTGCGCGGCGTCCAGCTCCGCGGCGACATCGCGGTGTGCAGCAGCCTGCGCGCCGAACATCACGCCGACCTGCGCCGCGCCTACCTCGATCGCCACCCGGCCGCCGGACCGCGGCTCGGCCCGCGCGACGAGCTCTACGCCCTTGCGATCACCTGGGCCAAGCTGACCGACAACCGGCTCGGCTTCGGCGTGCGGCGCACGTCGACCTTCGCGTCCCCGTGGCCGTCGACCTCGGCCGCGGAGTGAACCGACCGCGCTCCCCCGCCGTGTCCCCGCGATCACGCGCCGACGACAGCCGCGGTCCACGCCCAGCTCGAGCGAGCCGGCGCGATCGTCGACCTCGGCGGTGACTCGAACCGACGTCCGCACCGCACGGGCGATCGCCTTTTTGTGCTGGCTCACGGGGGCGCGCAGGCCCGCGCGGTGACAAGCAAACGGCGTGCGTCGCATAATCACCGCGCGCGGCCGCCAGCGGCCGAGCCTCGTGGTCATGGATACCTTCTCCAGTAATTCGACACAGCGCGAGCTCATCGACTCGGTCGTGATCCGCTTCGCCGGCGACTCCGGCGACGGCATGCAGCTCACGGGTTCTCAATTCTCCGAATCGACGGCGATGATGGGCAACGACCTGTCGACGCTGCCGGACTTCCCGGCCGAGATCCGCGCCCCCGCGGGGACGACGTTCGGCGTGTCGGGCTTCCAGGTCCACTTCGCCTCGCACGACGTCATGACTCCGGGCGACGCGCCGGACGTGCTCGTGGCGATGAACCCGGCGGCGCTGCGCGTCAACCTGCGCGACCTCAAGACCGGCGGCCTGCTCGTCGTCAACACGGGCGCCTTCACCTCCGGCAACCTCAAGAAGGCCGGCTACGACAAGAACCCGCTCGACGACGGCAGCCTCGACGCCTACCGGGTGCTCAAGCTCGACGTCTCGAAGCTGACGCTGCAGGCGGTCGAGCCGTTCGGCCTCGGCAACAAGGAGGCCCTGCGCGCCAAGAACATGTGGACGCTCGGCCTGATGATGTGGCTGTTCGGGCGCGAGCGCGACAGCACGGTCGAGTGGCTGCGGCAGAAGTTCGCCAAGCACCCGACCATCGCCGACGCCAACATCGCCGCGCTGAACGCCGGGCACGTCTACGGCGAGACCGCCGAGATGCCGCAGGGCATCCACTGCTACCAGATCCCGAAGGCGCGCCTGGCTCCGGGCCACTACCGCAACGTCACCGGCAACGAGGCGACCGCGTGGGGCCTGATCGCCGGCGGCCGGCTCGCGGAGCTCGAGCTCGTGCTCGGCAGCTACCCGATCACCCCGGCCTCGACGATCCTGCACACGCTGTCGAACCTGCGGGCCTACGGCGTGACCACCTTCCAGGCCGAGGACGAGATCGCCGCGGTGTGCGCCGCGATCGGCGCCTCGTACACCGGCGCGCTGGGGATCACCAGCACCTCGGGCCCCGGCCTCGCGCTCAAGACCGAGGCGATCGGCCTCGCGGTCAGCACCGAGCTGCCGCTGGTCATCGTCGACGTCCAGCGCGGCGGCCCGTCGACCGGCCTGCCCACCAAGACCGAGCAGAGCGACCTGCTGTTCGCGGTCTACGGGCGCAACGGCGACTGCCCGCTGGTCGTGCTGGCCGCCTGCACTCCGGGCGACTGCTTCACGATGTCGGTCGAGGCGGTCCGGATCGCCACCAAGTACATGACCCCGGTGATCCTCCTGACCGACGGCTTCCTGGCCAACAGCGCCGAGCCGTGGAAGATCCCCGACGTCAGCACCCTGCAGCCGTTCCCGGTCAAGCAGCGCAAGGACCCGGCCGGCTTCCACCCGTTCCTGCGCGACGAGAAGACGCTCGCGCGCAACTGGGCGGTCCCCGGCACGCCGGGCCTGGAGCACCGGATCGGCGGCCTCGAGAAGAACTACGACTCGGGCAACATCTCGTACGACGCCGACAACCACCACAAGATGGTGAAGGTCCGCGCGGCCAAGGTCGCGGGCGTCGCCGACGACATCCCGCTGCAGGCCGTCGAGCAGGGCGAGGACAGCGGCGACCTGCTGGTCGTCGGCTGGGGCTCGACCTACGGCGCGATCAGCCAGGCGGTCCTCGGCGCGCGCAAGGCCGGCCTCAAGGTCGCGCACGCCCACATCCGCTACATGAACCCGATGCCGAAGAACCTCGGCGACCTGCTGCGCCGCTTCAAGAAGATCCTCGTGCCGGAGATGAACAACGGCATGCTGGTGAAGATCCTCCGCAGCGAGTACCTCGTCGACGCTCGCGGCATGAACAAGATCGCCGGACAGCCGTTCAAGATCGCCGAGATCGAGGCCGAGATCCGCGCCCAGCTGGAGACCCACGAATGACGCCGCTCGACCCTCCCAACCCGCCGCTCACGCGCAAGGACTTCACCTCCGACCAGGAGGTCCGCTGGTGCCCCGGTTGCGGCGACTACGCCATCCTGGCCGCCGTCCAGCGCATGCTGCCGGACCTCGGCGTCCGCCGCGAGAACACGGTCTTCGTGTCCGGCATCGGCTGCTCGAGCCGGTTCCCGTACTACATGAACACCTACGGGTTCCACACGATCCACGGGCGCGCGCCCGCGGTCGCGACCGGCGTCAAGCTGGCGAACCCGCAGCTCGACGTCTGGCTCATCACCGGCGACGGTGACGGCCTCAGCATCGGCGGCAACCACCTGATGCACCTGCTGCGGCGCAACCTCGACCTGCAGGTGATCCTCTTCAACAACCGGATCTACGGGCTCACCAAGGGCCAGTACTCGCCGACCTCGCTGGTGGGCAAGAAGTCGCCGTCGACGCCGATGGGCTCGGTCGACAACCCGGTGATCCCGGCCGCGTTCGCGCTCGGCTGCGGCGCCCGCTTCGTCGCCCGCGGCGTCGACACCGACGCCAAGGCGCTGATCGCCACGCTCACTCGCGCGCACGCGTTCAAGGGCACCGGCTTCGTCGAGGTGTTCCAGAACTGCCCCGTCTTCAACGACGGCGCGTTCGACCACTTCACCGCGAAGGAGGTCGCCTCGGACACGCAGCTCGTGCTCGAGCACGGCAAGCCGATGCGCTTCGGCAAGGACAAGGGCCTGCGCCTGAGGCCGGGCACCTTCGAGATCGAGGTCGTCACCCTCGGCGACGGCGTCACCGAGGCCGACCTGCTGGTGCACGACGAGACCAACCGCGCCCAGGCGTTCCTGCTCGCCAACCTCGAGCCCCCGGAGTTCCCGGTCGCCGTCGGCGTCCTCTACTGCAGCCCCGGCACCGGCACGACCTTCGAGGTCGGCATGCACGAGCAGAACCGCATCGCGCGCGCCCGCGGCCTCGGCGACCTCAACGCGTTGATGCGCAAGGGCCACACCTGGCAGGTCGAGCCCGACCCGGCCGGCTGACCGGTCGCAGTGCGCGTCGCCCGCGGGCCGCCCGGCGCGGCCCGCGGCGTTTTTTTTGCGGGAGAATCAATCTTGCGCCCGGCACGTCCCAGGCGAGCTCTGTGAGGTTTTGACCGATGCAACGCTTCTTTTCGACTTCGACCCGCTTGGCTTCCCTGTTCGGCTTCTTCTCGGCGTTCGCGCTCGGCTGCGTGATCACCCTCAACGGCGACGACGCCGGCACCGGCGGCTGCGGCGGCCTGCTCGATCACAACGACGCCAACTGCGTGTGCGACGAGGGCTACGAGCGCTGTAACGACGTCGGCACCGACTGCTGCGAGAAGCAGCCCAAGCCCGGCACCTGCGACGACGCCAACAGCGAGCTCGTCGGCGACCAGTGCTTCTGCAAGGTCGGCTACAGCTGGTGCACCGACGACCCCAACGACCTCTCCTGCTGCGAGGACCCGGGCCAGGTCACCAGCGGCACCTCGGGCGCGACCGACAGCGGCACCGGCGGCACCACGAGCGACGTCCCGACCACCAGCGCCGGCACCACCAGCGGGCCGGCCGTGTGCGAGGACGTGAAGACCCCCGACGGCGCGTGCATGGACGGTCAGGTCGCCTGCTCGCACCCCGACACCTGCACGCCCGAGGGCAGCATCTACTACGTCTGCCAGAACAGCATGTGGGTCGACCAGACCAGCACGCTCGACCAGCAGTGCAAGCTCGACGGCTACGACTTCGGCTACGGCTGCGTCGACACCGCCGACGGCGTGGCGATCGACTGCGGCAACGGCTCCGGCACCGCCTGCCAGGGCGAGCCCTCGACCTGCCTCGACTCCAACGTCCTCGCCAGCTGCACCTACGGCAAGCAGAGCGAGACCGACTGCTTCAAGAAGTGCACCGAGGAGGGCATCGACGGCGTCCTCTACGAGTTCGGCTCGTGCGACCTCGACCCGATGACGCAGACGAACGCCTGCGTCTGCTGCGACAGCGACGACCCCGAGTGCCCGATCCCCGGTGATACCTCCACCGGCGGCGGCTCCTCGACCGGCTGAGGCCGCGCCACGCGTCACCTGCTCCGAGGGGCAGGTCCTTCGGGACCTGCCCCTTCGTTCATCTCCGCGCTCACCCGCGCCAGCGCGCCAGCCGCGGCTGCCCGCCGCTCTTCAGCACCCGCGCCAGCTTGAGCAGCTCCTCGCGCACCCACGCGTCCGCGGGCGCCGGCGTCAGCACGGCGCGGCCGTCCTCGTCCCACGCCAGCGCCGCCGCGACCGTCTCGCCGCCGGCGAGGTACACCGTCGCCTGGTAGCGCAGCGGCTCGCCGGGCTCGCGCTCGCACACGAAGCGCGCCCCGGCGGCGGGATGCAGATCCTGGCTCGAGACCAACGCGTCCTCCGTCAGAACCGGAACCCGAGCCCGGTCGGCGCGTGCCCCGAGGTCGGGCCGATCGTGCCGAGCTCCGGCGGCTTGCCCTGGTCGCGGCGCCCGATCAGCACCCCGGCCGTGACGCCGCCGGCGACCGCCAGCACGCCCACCGCGACGACCGCCCAGAACCACCCGCGCCGCGTCACCGGCTTCGGCGTGTCCGCCGGCGTGTCGCTCGGCCCGGTCGCGCCGACCGCCGGCTCCTTCGGCCCCTCGGGCGGCGGCGCCGCGGCCTTCAGCTTCGCCTCGGCCTCGGCGATCTGCTCGTCGAGCTTGGCGATCTGCGCCTCGGCCTCGTCGCGCTGCTCCTGGTCGAGCGACGCGTCGTCGGCCAGCGCCTTGATGTAGTTCTGGAACAGCCGCCTCGCCTTGCGCAGGTGCCCGAGGTCGTTCGACAGCCCGTGCCACTGCGCGTACGCCATCCCCAGGTTGTAGAGAAGGTACGGGTGGTTCGAGAGCTGGTAGCTGCGCTCGAAGTGCACGATCGCCAGCTCGTACTTGCCGAGCGCGTACTCCTGCGTCCCCAGCCGATACTCGAGCTCCGGGTCGCTCGTCAGCGCCACGTTCGCGGTCGCGACCTCGCCCTCCGCCGGCGCACCTGTCCCCGAGGCGCTGTCCGTCGGGACAGGCGCGAGCCCGCGCGCCCCCGCGTGCGCAGGCCCGGGCGCGAGCGCGACCAGGAGCGTCGCCGCGAGCAGCCGTGAACACGAGCGCGGAGCCATACCCAGGCGGAGGGTGCCACCTGTGCCCCGCAAAAACCACACCTTGCGGCCCCCGCGGACATGTTGGAAGGTGGGCGTCCCTGTGCACCCCCTGCGTCCCCTCGAAAGCGCGCACTTCGCGGACTCGCCCGCCGAGGCCGTCCGGCTCGACCTGTGCGCGGGGCCGCGCCTGTTCGACGCCGTGGGGCGCGCGGAGGCGCTCGTGGGCGAGCTCACCCCCCTGGACCTCCTGGGCGGCTCCGAGCCCGACGCCACCGCGCAGCTGCAGGACGCCGTCGCCCGCCGCTACGGCGTCACCGCCGACCAGGTCGTGCCGACGCTCGGCGCCGGCCAGGCGATCGTCCAGGCGCTGTTCGCCCTCGTCCGCCACGGCGACCACGTCGTCGTCGAGCGCCCGACCTACGAGCCGCTGCACCGCGTCCCCGAGCTGCTCGGCGCCAACGTCACCCGCATCGACCGCCGCCCCGAGGACGGCTGGCAGCTCGTCCCGGAGCGGCTCGCCAAGGTCCTCACCCCGCGCACCCGCGCCGTCGTCCTCACCAACCTGCACAGCCCGTCCGGCGTCGCCTGCCCGCCGCGCACCCTCGCCGAGCTCGCCGGCCTGGCCGCCCGCGTCGGCGCCGTCCTGCTCGTCGACGAGGTCCAGCTCGACTACGCCTTCGACCCCGACCCTGCCGCCGCCTGCCGCCCCGCCTGCCTCGTCGATCCCGCCGCGATCAGCTTCAGCTCGGTCAGCAAGGCGCTCGGCCTGCCGCAGCTGCGCGTCGGCTGGCTCGTCGCCCGCGACCCCGACGCCGCCCGCGCCCTGCGGATCGCCGCCGACTACCTCCACGCCCGCCTCCCGGCCGCCGGCGCGCGCCTGGCCGCCCGCGCCTTGGACCATGTCGCGGCGGACATGTCGCAACAGTCAGCCCGCGCCACCGCCGCGGCGCTGCGGATCGTCGAGCGGTGGGCCGGCGGCGAGCCGCGCGTCGAGTGCGTCCCGCCGCACGCCGGCCCGCACGCGCTCGTCCGCCTGCCGCCGGCCGTCGCCGACGCGGCGCTCGCCCGCCACCTGCGCGAGCGCTACGAGACCGGCGTCGTCCCCGGCTCGCTGCTCGAGGCCCCCGGCTGCGTGCGCGTCGGCCTCCACGTCCCCGGCCCGCACCTCGAGCAGGGCCTCGCCAACCTCTCGGCCGCCCTCGACGACCTCGCGCGCTAGCGCCTACACGTTGAAGCGGAAGTGCATGACATCGCCGTCCTGCACCACGTACTCCTTGCCCTCGACGCGCAGCTGGCCCTTCGCCTTGACCGCGGCCTCCGAGCCGAGCGTCACCAGGTCGTTCCAGTGCATCACCTCGGCGCGGATGAACCCGCGCTCGAAGTCGGTGTGGATCTTCCCGGCCGCCTGCGGCGCCAGCGTGCCGCGGCGGATCGTCCACGCGCGGACCTCCTGCTTGCCCGCGGTGAAGAACGTGATGAGGTCGAGCAGCGCGTAGGCCGAGCGGATCAGCCGGTTGAGCCCCGGCTCGGTCGCGCCGATCCCCTCGAGGAACTCGCGCCGCTCGTCCGGCGACAGCCCGACGATCTCCGCCTCGATCGCCGCCGAGATCACCACCACGTCGGCGCCCTCGCGCTTGGCCATCGCCGCGACCTTCGTCACCAGCGGGTTGTTGTCGCCGTCGGCGAGCTGCCCCTCGGCGACGTTGGCCGCGTACAGCATCGGCTTCGCGGTCAGCAGCGTCAGCGACTTGACCACCTCGCGGTCGGCCTCGTCGAGCTCGATCGCGCGCACCGCCGTGCCCTTGTTCATCGCCACGAGCAGCTTCTCGCAGGTCGCCGCCGCCTGCTTCTCCGTCTTGTCGCCGCCCTTCGAGTTCTTCTGCGCCTTCTGCAGCCGCGACTCGACCGACTGGATGTCGCGCAGCAGCAGCTCGGTGTTGATCACCTCGGCGTCGTCGACCGGGTCGACCTTGCCGTTCACGTGCACGATCTCCGTGCTCTCGAAGCAGCGGACCACGTGGACGATCGCGTCGACGTTGCGGATGTGGCTGAGGAACGCGTTGCCCTTGCCCTCGCCCTTGCTCGCGCCCTTGACGAGCCCGGCGATGTCGACGAACTCGACCGCCGTCGGCACCTCCTTGAGCGGCTCGAACAGCTTGATCAGCGCGTCCATCCGCGCGTCCGGCACCGGCACCACGCCGACGTTGGGATCAATCGTGCAAAACGGGTAGTTGGCGGCCTG
>WBZU01001411.1_pt1 | contig 16595 bp, 13 predicted proteins | sample 5204311 | NCBI WGS metagenome assembly WBZU01 (sample SAMN12344359, study PRJNA552823) | activated sludge metagenome | biome: Activated sludge suspended growth; feature: Nitrification reactor; material: Wastewater; isolation source: activated sludge from nitrification reactor of wastewater...
AAGGTTTCCTCTTCCAGCTTCTGCAACGCCGGCCACGTCGGGTCGGTCGAGAAGACGCGCGATGCCACGGGATCGGTGCGCACCTCGTCGTAGCCACCGGCCAGCAGCTTGGCCGCATCCAGGCGTGCCATGCGCGTCGCCCAGTTGGACGAATCGCTGCGCGGTGCGGCAATGTCGCTCTGGATCTGGTCGAACTCGAGTTTCATCGCCTCGCTGAAGGTCGCCGGGTCGCGCGTGCCATCCAGCGCCTCCTGGTACTCGGTGGCCATGCGTTCGACCACGTACGGCTGTTCGATCAGGAAGGGGATGGGGAAGAGCAGCGTCCAGATCTCGTTGAAATTCGGGTAATACTGCGGCGCATCGTTCAGCCCGTAGCTCAAGTCATTCTGCACGTTGAGAATCTTGAGCGCGATCTCGGGGTGCGGATAGCCCTTCTTGACGACGACAAAGCTGTAGGTGTAGGCGCCCATGCCGAAGGTGTAGTTGCCGTTTTTGTCCTTGATTATGTAGGGCTGCCAGTCGGCATTCGGATCGTTGTTGACGGAGTCGGCCAGCGGCCACCAGGAGATCCACCACGGCCCCATCATGATGCCGCCCCTGCCGCCGACGACAATCTCGTTGGCCTTGTCGCCATCCTTGGTGGCAAACTCGGGGTCGATGATCCCCGCCTGGTACATGGCCGCCAAGCGCGTGAGCGCCTCTTTGGTCTCCGGCTGGATCGACCCGTAGACGATCTCGCCATCCGCGTTGCGATAGAATAGTTCGGGGAAGGCGCCATAGGCATTGAAAATGGCGTCAAAACCATGCAAATTGCTCGGCACCTGGACAGGGTTGGTCGTGCCGGTCAGCCCGATCGTGTCCGCAGCGCCGTTGCCGTCAGGGTCCTGCTCGATGAACGCCTTGGCGATCGCCTCGACATCGTCGACCGTCTCCGGCGCGGCGAGCCCCAGCTTGTCCAGCCAGTCCTGGCGCACCCACACCATGATCGGCGCATCGGCCTGCGGCTGCACATTGGGGATGCCCATGATCTTGCCGTCGATGGTGGCGGCTTGCAGGGCGACGCCGCCGGTCTGCTCCCAGTTGGCAAGGATGTCGGCGTTGGCATACTTCTCGACATAGGGCGTCAAGTCTTCGATGGCGCCGGCCTCGGTGAGTTGCTGCATCTGAATCGCATCGACGGTCATCACATCAGGAATGTCGCCGCTGGCGATCGACAGGTTCAACTTGTCGCTGTAGCTGTCGCTAGGCACCACCCAGGCAAAGGTCACATCGACGTTGAGCGTGTCTTCAATGTATTGCAGGGCGCGGTTGTCCTCGATCGACTCGCCTTCCGGCATGAGCGACGCGTTTTCCTGGCCGCCTTTGACCAACACCAGGCTCGCGCGCTCCGGCAGCGGGCTGTAGGCGTCCGTCTGGCGCCAGGGCTGGGCAGCGAGCACGTCAGCAGGCACGGCGGTCGCAGCCGGCTGGGCGGCCTGTTCGGCGGCCGGAGCCTGCACGGGCTGAGCCGGGCCGGCACAAGCCGACAGGAGCACTGCCAGCAGTGTAACGAGCAGGACCGGGGTGAGCAAAGCTCTTCGTATCATTAGTATCCTCCAGAGAACGTGGGTAGATAGACTTCTGGGCGTTGATGCAAGAAGCATGATCACAGAAGCAACAGAGTTTGGTTGTTCACATATATGAAATTTGTTCATCGACGGGAATTCGTGAGGAGTATAGCACGGCAACAGAGCGAGTGTCAATCACTTTTTTGTAGCGCAAAACCGCGCAGAGCAACTGGCGAAACGTCCCGCCTCCTTCTCCGCGGCGCCTCAAAAGGGCCGGTTGACGCTGGTTCTTTGGCTATGCTATACTCCGACCAAGTTCCAATCAGTGAACATTTTTCATATATGCGAACAATTGCGCACCGCATTGTTCGTTGTTGTTCGGAGTTCGGCTCTTGCTCAGCGGAAACGGGGGAGGCTACGAATGAGCGCTGCCTGGGATTTGGAACTTGCCGATCTGCACTGCCATGTCGAGTGGCGCGCCGGTCAGCTCTTCTGGCAACTACGCCATCCCGATGCGCCGGGCGGTGCGACGCGCCTTGCGCCCATCAGCGATCTGACGGTGGATCACCAGCCGGTGCAATGGACGCGGCTGGTCGCTGCCGAGGAAACGCCCGGCCCCAACGCCGCGCCGCATCTGGCCTTGACGGTGGAAGACAGTAGCGGACGCCTGCGCCTGGTGCGCCATTTCGAGCTTTTCGCCGGCCATGCGTTCGCACGCACCTGGGGCGTTGTCGAGCGCGTCGACGATGACGATGCGGTAGTGCCGGTCATCGATGGCGCCGCAATTCTGCACATAACCGTGGACGTGCCAGACTCGGTTACACTCCTGCACGTCGAGCAGTTTAGCTGGCCCTATCACAAGGACTTCTTCAGCCAGCGCCAGATCCCGCTGGTCCCAAATCTCACGCCGCACGAGCTGCGCATGGGGTCGTTCCCGGCCCATTACACGGCGCCGACCAGTTGTGCCTGGGTGGCACTGCGCGAGGGCCGCCCCGATCCGTCCGACGAGACGCCAGGCAGCGGGCGGGGGCTGGTGATCGGCATCGAGTTCAACGGCAAGAGCCGGCTGCGTGCCTGGGCGACGCCGGCACAGGCAGCCATCGAGAGCCGCATCGACGACCTTGCCCATCCGCTGCCGCCGGGCGGGCGCTTCGAAGTGCCGGCATTTTTCGTGGGCTGCTATGCCGGCGACTGGGATGAAGCCGGCTATGCGACGCAGCGCTTCGCCGAGGCATACGTGCATCCGCCCATGCCCGACGAACGCTATCCGTGGGTGCAGTACAACTCGTGGAAGTACGGCCAGGAGATCGACGAGGCGCAGCAACTGGCCGTCCTGGAGCGTTGCGCCGAACTGGGCATCGAGGTGGCGATTCTCGACCTGGGCTGGGCGCGCACCATCGGCGACTGGCGGCCCAACCCGGCCAAGTTCCCGCGCGGCCTGCGCCCCATCGCCGACCGCGCGCATGAACTGGGCATGAAGTTTGGCGTGCATGTCGCTATTGCCCAAATGGCATCGGACGCCCCCGCTGCGCTCGAGCATCCGGACTGGCTGGCATTCGGCGGCAACGACTACTACGGCGCCGGCGCCATCTGCCTGGGGCACGCGCCCTGCCGCGCATGGCTGATCGACTCGCTGGTGCGGCTGGTGGGCGAGGAGCACCTGGACTACATCATCCAGGATGGCGAGGATGTCGTGAAGCGCTGCCTGCGCACCGACCACACCCACGCACCCGGCAACAGCAATTATGCCAACTCGACCGAGGGGCTGGACCAGGTCATCCTGGCGGTACGCCGCGCACACCCGCACCTGGTCTGGGAAAATTGCGAGGATGGCGGCTGCATGTTGACCTATCGTATGGCGCGGCTCTGCCACACGTCGATCACGGTGGACAACATCGCCAGCTACGCCACGCGCCAGGGCATCTACGGCGCGTCCTATCCCTTCTCGCCGCGCTATAGCGTGCGCTATTTTGAGGACGATCCGACGCCCTACACCCTGCGCAGCGCGATATTTGGCGGCCCGCTGATCCTCATGCAGCGCATCGGCGACTGGACCCCGCAGCAGATGGTGGACGCCAGGGCAGCGATTGCCCAATACAAACACCTGCGCACCATCATTCGCAACGGCAAGGTGATCCACCTGCTCCCGCCGCGCAACAATGTCGAGCACCACGGCCGCGGCTGGGATGCTGTCCAGGCTGTGAGCCCGGACCAGGCGCGCAGCGTGGTCATGGTCTACCGCGCGCTGGGTGGACCGCTCGAACGCGTGGTTCGGCCGCGGGGGTTACGTGAAGACGCAATGTACGTCGTCCGTTACGCCGATGCCGGCATCGAGCGCGTGCAGAGCGCAGCAATCGTGCAGGAAGAGGGGCTCCCGGTTGCGCTCGACGAACTCAGCTCGGAAGTGATCGAGTTGGAAATCCAGGCCCAATCGGAGCGATAGACCGCAATGGAAGAGACACTGGCAACATGCGCGACGGCCTATGTGACCGCCAATCCCGGGCGTAGGCAATGGTCGATCGGCAACGACAGGATCCGAAAAACGGTGGCTTGGCATGCGGATGGCGGCCTCCACCTGGCGGCGCTGGAGAATCGCACCTCCGGCCACGTCTGGCGACCCGCATTGGATGCATCGCCATTTACCGGCGGTGAGTTCCTCCTGCGATGGAACGATATCACCTATTCGGGGCGCCAGGCAATCGACCTGCTCGGCATCGACGCAGGCGCCGATGCCGACGCCGTGCTCCTGCACGTTGCGCTGCGCGTGGCCGACGGGCTGGATGTGACGCTGTGCTGCCGCCTGCACAGTGCCGCCGACGTGATCGAGCAGTGGCTGGAAATCTCGGCACAGCAGCCCGACGTGCTGAGCAACGTTGCGCCGCTGACGATCAGCGCCGCTTCCGTGCCCACGCCCATGCTGCACTGGGTGCGCGGCATCCAGTGCCATGGCGCCGGCATGCCGGAGACAGGCCCCTATCCCGCGTTCCAGGTGCGCCACGAAGCCCTCGGCGCGGTTGCGCTGGAGTCGGGCTTGCGCTCCACCTGGCACGAGATCGCCTGGCTTGCGCTCGACAGCGCGGACAACGGCGACGGGCTATTTACCGGCCTGCTTTATTCGGGACGCTGGTCGGCAGCAGCCCAGGCCGTCGACGCGGGCGCCGTCACGCTCCACCTGACCACCGCGGGCTATGCGCTCCCGCTGGCCGCCGGCGAGCACTGGACAAGCCCGGCCGCGTTCGTGGGACTCTACCACGGCGACTTGGACGACGCTGCGCACGTACAGCACGCCTTCGTGCGCGCTGCCGTGGTTCCGCCCACGCCCGACGATTTCCCCTGGGTACAGTACAACACCTGGTTTGCCCACCTGGTCGACTACGATGAAGCCCTGCTGCGCCAGGAAGCCGAGCTGGCGGCAAAGCTCGGCGCCGAGGTCTTCGTGATCGACGCCGGCTGGTGGGAGCCAAGCCGCCGCACCAGTGACAACTTCACCACCGGCCTGGGTGCCTGGAAGCCGAGCGCCGAGAAATTCCCCAGCGGCATCCCCGCCTTTGGCGACTACGTGCGCTCGCTGGGCATGCGCTTCGGCATCTGGGTCGAGCCGGAGCGCGTCGACATGCGCCACCCCGCCACGTGGCAGCTCACCTGGCTCGTGCGCTATCACGACGCCATCATCTCGCCGCCGTGGCCGCCCGACACCGTCAGCGGTTGGCTCTGCTTCGGCCACCCCGACGTGCAGGCCTGGGCGATCGACTGGATCAGCCGGCTGGTGGCCGAAGTCGGTGCGGATTGGCTCAAGTGGGATTCCAATTGGTGGGGCGTCTGCACGTGCGCCAACCACGGTCACAGTGTCAGCGACGGCGAGTTCTATCAGGTAGAAGGCGTGCATGTCTTGATTGCCGAGCTGCGGCGGCGCTTCCCAAACCTGATTGTCGAGAATTGCGCCGGCGGCGGCACGCGCACCGACTTTGCCATGCTGCGCAACACGCACATCACCTGGCTCCACGATGCGTCCACGCCCAGCCGGCGCGTGCGCTTCCATCTGGCCGGCGCCACCTACCTCTTCCCGCCCGAACTGTGCAACACGTGGGTGGTCGATGCCGACGACGAATCGCTGATGGACCCGGCCACGTCGCGCGCCGACCTTGATGCCATTGCGCGCAGCCGCATGGTTGGCGCCTTTGGCGTCTCGGCCCGGCTGATGGAATGGACCGATGAAGCCTTCAACGCGGTGCAGGAGGCGATCGTCCAGTACAAGCAACTGCGCCCCTTGCTCAAGCGCGGCCGCTTCTACCATCTTCTCCCGCAGGCGGAACTGGCCTGCACCGACCTGGCACTGAATGGCCAGTGGGAAGCGTACGCCATCGTCGATGCGGCCGGCGAGCAGGGAGCGATCTGGGTTTTCCGCGCGGCGGATGGCGAGCCGGAGCGCGAACTGCGCCTGCGCGGGCTGGTGGCGGAGCGCACCTACGCGCTGGTAGACATCGACACCGGGCAGACGATCCGTGCGTCGGGCGCAAGCCTGATGGCCGAGGGGTTTCGCGCGCGTCTGAGCGATCGCACCTCCGCGCTACTGATGCTGCGCGCCGTCTAGCTGCCGCCGTCGCGCGGGCATTGACAGAGGAAGAGACAAACCATGACCGACCAGGTACGCATCGAGACGAACTGGCACTATCACGGCTTTCGCGCGCTCGTGGTCGAGAATCGCCACCTGCGCCTCGTCATCCTGCCCGAGCTTGGCGGAAAGCTGTGGTCGCTCGTCGACAAGCCGGCGGACCGCGAGATCTTTTGGCATAACCCGCGCATGGCGCCGCGTCCGGCGCCCTATGGCGCGGCCTACGACGACTGGTTCTGCGGCGGTTGGGACGAACTCTTCCCCAACGACGCGCCGACGAGCTTTGCCGGCGATCTCTATCCGGACCACGGCGAGTGGTGGGCGATGCCCTTTGCGTGGGAAATCACGGTGCAGCGCCCGGATGAGGTTACCGTTCACTGCTGGCGCGCCGGTATCGTGACCGACACGCGCGTCGAGCGCTGGATCACGCTGCGCGCCGATGCGCCCACATTCACCACGCGCTATCGCATCCACAACGCCGGGCCGCAGCCGCTCGACTATCTGTGGAAGCTGCACCCGGCGCTGGCCATCTCGCCCGACGCCCGCATCGACTTGCCGGCCTGCACCGTGCGCCCCGAAGCGGCCTTCAACGACCGCCTCGACAGGCAGCCTTTCACCTGGCCGATAGCACGCGGCGCACAGAGCGAAGCGGTGGATATGCGCGTCGTACCGGGCAAAGAGGCTGCGACCTGTGACTTCTACTATGCCACCGACCTCGCCGCCGGCTGGTGCGCCCTGACCGACGTTGAGGCCGGCGTCGGGTTTGGGCTCGCCTTCGACCCGGCAATCTTCCGCAGCGTCTGGGTCTTTGGCGCGTATGGCGGCTGGCGCGGCCACTACACCACGATCCTGGAGCCGTGCACGGGCTATCCCTACCAACTGGAGGAGGCGGTGACCCAGGGGACCGCGAGCCAACTGGCCGCCGGCGCGGCGCTCGACACGACGGTCACCGCGGTGCTCTATCACGGACGCGCGTCGGTTGGCGAGATCACACCGGACGGGGAGGTGCGCTGATGGGTGAATTGAGCGGCAAGGTTGCACTGGTCACTGGCGCGGCGCGCGGCATCGGCCGGGCGGTGGCCGAAGCCCTCGTGCGTGACGGCGCGGCGGTGATGGTGGCGGATCTGGCGGCGAGCGACGGCGCCGCGACGGCCGCGGCGCTGCGTGCTGGCGGCGGGCAGGCCGAGTTCGTCGCCGGCGACGTCACCAGCGACGCCGATGCCATGGTGGCAGCGACCGTGGCGACTTTCGGCCGTCTCGACATTCTCGTCAACAACGCCGGCATTTTCTACAACACCGACGCGCTGGCAACGCCCTTTGACGAATGGCACAAAGCCGTGGATGTGATTTTCTACGGTGCAGTTCATTGCAGCCGGGCGGCTGGGAAGGTCATGGTCGCTCAGGGGCAAGGCGGGCGCATCGTCAACGTCTCGTCGGTCAATGCCTTTCTCGGCATGGCACAATCGAGCCATTACAACACAGCCAAAGGCGCGGTCGATCAACTGACACGCTGCTTGGCTGTCGAGTGGGCGCCCCACGGCATCCTCGTCAATGGCGTGGCGCCGGGCTTTGTCGATACGCCCATGTCGATTGTCGGCGGCGTCAACGAGCTGGAGACACCCGACTTTCAGGAAATCTACGTGAGGCGCCGGCGCATCCCGCTGGCGCGGGCCGCCCAGCCGGAAGAGATCGCAGAAGTGGTGCGCTTCCTGGCCTCGGATCGCTGTAGCTACATGACCGGGCACACGATCGTCGTGGATGGCGGCCTGTCGATCACCTTCTGAGACGCACGCTCACCTACGGCCACAAGATGATCTTTGGCGTGGCAATCGTCCCGTCAAGAAGGCCGGCGAATGCGGCGCCGCCACCGGCAAGCGGGCGCTCTTCGGTCCAGGCAGGGCCGGGCGTGACGACGCCGCGCTCGAGCAGGTCGAGGGCGTGTGCGAAATCCGCCGGCGTGTAGGCAAAGCTGCCTTGGATGGCGATCTCCTGGCGAACGAGATAGTTGGCCGCCAGCGGTGAGCTTTCGTCGTGCAGGCCGATGTAGACGACGCGCCCTCCTGGTCGCACAAGTTGAAGCGCCAGCGCACGCGTGGCATCGGCGCCGACTGCATCGATCACACAGGCGGCGCCGCGCGGCATTGCGGCGCGTAGCTGCTCTTTGGCATCAGCCGCGCGGCCGTTGACAGCATCGGTCGCGCCCCACGCGCGGGCGACATCCAGCCGCTCATCCATCATGTCGCTGATCACGATGGCGCCGATTCCTTCGGCGCGCGCCACGGCCAGGCAGAAGAGGCCGATGGTGCCGGCGCCCAGGATGAGCAACGCGCCATCCTGCTGCCACTGGGCGTGGCGGACCGCGCGCACGGCGCAGGCAAGCGGTTCAGCCAGCGCGCCTGCCTCATCACGCAAGTCATCGGGAAGCGGCGAGCACTGCGCAGCGGGCACAACGACATATTGCGCAAAGCCGCCGGCACAGTGCGCGCCGATGATGCGCCGCCGCTGGCACAGGTTTGGCATGCCGGCCTCGCACAGGGAACAGTCGCCGCAGCCGATGATCGGATTGACTGCAACGCGTTGGCCCAGGGACAGCGAGTGGGCGCCCGCCGGCAGGTCATCGCCCGCCTGTACAATCCGCCCGCTGAACTCATGCCCCATGATCAACGGGGGAACGCGCAAGCTGTTCTGCCCGAGATAGCCGCTCAACTCCGAGCCACAGATGCCCACCGCGCCGACCTCGAGCAAAATTTCGCCCGCTCCGGGGCGCGGCACCGGAACACGCTGCATCTCCATACGCCTGGGCGCAGTCCACACCAGCGCATCCATTGTGACGGGTAGTTGCTCGTTGGCATTCATGTGTTTTCTCTGCCAGTGTCACGCCGCCGCCCGGCACGAAACCGGTGACGGACAAAGCGATCGTGGAAGCTCAGTTGCGCGGTGCAGCCGATTGGCGCACCACGACATCAGCCGACGCGGTAGCGGGCGACGACCTCTTCATCCAGTTCGACGCCCAGCCCCGGTTCCTGCGGCACCAGCACATAGCCGTCCACCAGCGGGAAGCGCTGGCGTGTCAGCGTCTGGCGCAGCGCCGACTGCTCCACGCAGTACTCCAGCCAGCCGGTATTGGGCAGCGCGGCCAGAAAGTGCAGCGACGCCGCAATGCTGATGCCGGTCTTGTACGAGTGATTCACGCACAGGCGCCGCCGCTGCGCCGTCAGCCGGCCGATCTCGATGGCACGGCTGATGCCGCCCACGCGCGCCACGTCGGGTTGGAGCACGTCGAGCCCGGCATCGAGCAGCGCCTGGAAGCCCTGCACCGTCGTCTCCTGCTCGCCGGCCGCGATGCGCAGGGGCGAGGCCTGGACCAGTCGGGCATAGCCTTCCAGGTCGTCGGGATGCAGCGGCTCTTCCAGCCAGAAGGGGCGAAACTCGGCAAACTGCCGGCTGCGGCGGATGGCGGTGCTGGCATCGTAGCAGAGGCCGGCATCGATCATCAGCTCGACGGCATCGCCCAGCCCGGCGCGCGCCTGGCGCACCAGCTCGATGTCGAGCGCCTCACTCTGCCCCATGGGACCCCAGCCAAACTTGACGGCCGTGAACCCCTGGTCGACCAGCCGCCGCGCCTGCGCGTAGGTTGCCTCCGGCGTGTCGCCAAAGAGGTTGGACGCGTAGGCGCGCAACCTGGTGTGAAAGGCGCCGCCCAGCAACTGGTAGACCGGCAGCCCGAGCGCCTTGCCCATGATGTCCCACAGCGCCATGTCGATGCCGCTGATCGCCTGCTGGGCAGCGCCGCCGCGGCCAAAGAAGATCGTGCCCTGGTACATTCTGTCCCACACGACGGCGATGTCGAGCGGGTTCTGGCCGATGACACACTGGCGCAGCCCGCGCGCGATGGCGTGGGACAAGGGCGCCTCGATGATAGCCTTGGCCACCATGGGCGACGAGTCGACTTCACCGACGCCGGTGATGCCGGCATCGGTGTGCACCTTGACGACCAGGGTGTCCTGGGTGCCGTCGCAGCGTTCGTCGACAACAGGCAATTGCAGCCAGATGGCTTCGACGTCAGTGATTTTCATAGCTCACCCTGGGTGTGGCCGAGAACGCGTGAGAGCTGGCTGGCGCCTTGCAGCACCAGCTTGCGCAGCGCGCTTTGACGCTCGGCAGTAAAACGAACGGTCGGCACGGAAACGCTGATGGCGGCCACGACCGTGTCGTCGCTGCCAAAGACGGGGGCGGCAATACAGGAAAGGCCGGGGGTCGATTCCTCAAAATCGGTCGCGTAGCCGCGCCGGCGAATCTCGCCAAGCTCGCGGCGGAACGCAGCCGGGTCGGTGATCGTGCGTGGCGTGATGGGTTCCATCGGTTTGCTAGGCGGATAGAGCCGGTCCAACTCCTCGGCAGAGAGCGCCGACAGCATCATCTTGCCGACACCGGTGCCGTAGGCGGGAAAGCGCTTGCCGACGGCGGAGACCATGCGAATCGTGTTGGTGCCTTCCTCCTTGGCGACATAGAGCACCTCGTCATCGTCCAGGATGGCAAGGTGAACCGTTTCGTCGCACGCGCGTGCCGTCTCGCGTACGACCTCCTGGCCATCGGTAATCAGGTCGGTGCCCGCCATGTAGCCGCTGCCAAGTTCGAAGAGGCGCGCGCCGAGGCGATAGGTGCGATCCTGGCGCCCTTCGCGCAGGTAGCCGCGCGCCAGCAAGGTGTTGATCAAACCGTGCGCGCTGCTCTTGGGAATCCCCAATTCGTGGGAAATTTCCGACAGGCTCAATCCATCCGGCTGATGGGCCAATAATTCAAAGATATCCAGAACGCGCAATGCCGACTTTACGCCTTCGGCTTGTCCGGAACGGCTCATATGTCAGTTTATGTATGTGAATATATTTCAATATGGCGAACAAACGGCAGTATAACAGTCCATCTCTGCGACTGTCAAACGACTTTTTACCGCCCCGTTCCTCGGCGTGGCAGTGGTCGAAATCCGTAGCTCGGCAACGCCTGCACAGCCAGCCCCATGCTATACTTCACCACAGCCAATACTTCACAATTTGCAGAATCAGGTAGGAGTCAACGATGACTGATACGCAAGACTTTCATGGCAAGCTGGTAACCATCGAGCGCTTTATTCTCGACCAGCAGCAGGCCCATCCCGAGGCGACGGGGACGCTCACCAACATCCTGTACGACATGGCGCTGGCGGCGAAGATCATCACTAGCAAGACGACGCGCGCGGGTCTGGCGGAGATTCTCGGCAGCGCGGGCGAGGAGAATATCCAGGGCGAGGAGGTGCAGAAACTCGACGTCTTTGCCCAGCGCACCATCTACCGCCTCAACGACCACACCGGGCGCCTGGCCGCGATGGCGTCAGAGGAGGAAGAGGCGATCATCCCCATTCCCAGCCGCTTCCCGGTCGGGCCCTACGTGCTGGTCTTCGATCCGCTGGACGGTTCGTCGAACATTGACATGAACGTGAGCATCGGCACGATCTTCGGCATTTATCGGCGCCAGACGGCCAGTGGTCCCGGCACGTTGGAGGATGTGCTCCAGCCGGCGCGCAACCTGGTGGCAGCCGGTTATATTCTCTACGGCGCTAGCACAATGATGGTCTACTCGACCGGCAACGGCGTGCACGGCTTCACGCTCGACCCCGCCATCGGTGAATTTCTGCTCTCGCACCCCAATATCAAGCTGCCGGCCCGCCCCAAGTATTACAGCGTCAATCAGGGTTACCAACCCTTCTGGACGGCCGGCGTGCAGGCGTACACGGAATGGCTCCAGCGCGATACGCCGGAGAAGAAGGGGTTGTCGCTGCGCTACATCGGCTCGCTCGTGGCCGACTTCCATCGCAACCTGCTCTCCGGCGGCGTCTTCTACTACCCGGCCGACAGCAAAGATCCCAAGAAACCCGGCGGCAAGCTGCGCCTGGTCTACGAGGCGGGACCGCTTGCGTTCCTCATCGAACAGGCGGGCGGCTATGCGTCGGACGGCACCCAGACCATCCTGGATATTGTGCCGGAGAAATTGCATCAACGCGTGCCGATGTTCATCGGCAACCGCATCCTGGTCGAGCAGGCCGAGGCGCTCATTCGCCGCCACGACCAGCCCGCCGGACCGGCTTGACCGCTGCTCGTTCCCCAAAACAAAAACCGCCGGACCATGTTGGTCCGGCGGTTTGCATTCGACAGCCAGGTTGCTATTTCTTCCAGGTCAGAATGGTCGACTTGCCGAGCGGCAGGTTGGCCAGATCGACGCCGGCGGCCTCGCCATCGGGCTTGAGCCGGGCACGCTCGATGATGAGCATCGCCAATTCGGGATCATAGTTGCGATCTTCGCGATCGAGCGAAATCTCACCAGGGAACTGGTGATGAACCTGCAACTCGCAATCCTTGGCATGCGTGTTGCGGCCATCGATCTTGATGTCCATGCGGTTGACGTCTTTCCACGCCCACAGCTTGTCGCGCGACCAGAAGCGGAAGGGAATCTTGACCTCGAGTCCTTCGTCGCTGATGATGAAGCGTCGCGTGGCGAGCAGAAGATCGCCGTAGAGGAAGAAGACGCCCCAGGCGATAAAGGTCCAGGCCATGGCTTCGGCGAAGAAGGTGTGTGTCAGGCCGGAAATGAATGCGGCGCCGCCGGCACCCAGCATAGCAATGCCCATCGCCATATTGCGAGTCTCGCCGCCGAAGACGATGACATCATTGGCCGGTGCGGGCTGGGTGGTTACGTTGGTGGTCTCGGCTACTTCAGCCATTGGATCTCCCCTCTGGTAGACGCGTTGTTGGGAAGGCTTTGTGATTTCTGCCACACAGTATAGCGGGAACGCATGAGAGCGGACAAATTCCAATCGCGATTCCGCTGACTTTCAGGGCCGGCTGTGCTATTCCACAACCAGCCGGTACCCGCGCCCGCGCACGGTGGACAGGAACGTGGGCGACGCCGGGTCGGGCTCGATCTTCTGGCGCAGGCGGCTGACCAGCTTCTCGATACGCGCGTCGTCGACCTCGTCGATGTAGCTCTCCCCCCACACGTCCGTGACAATCTGATACTTGTCCACGATCTTGTCGCTGTTCTGAAAGAGGAGGAGCATCAACTTGTACTCCAACGCCGTCAGCGTTTCGACCGCCGCGCCGTTGACCAGTACGGCGCCGCTGGCCGTATCTACCCACAGCGTCGTCGATTCGGGCACAGCGGGCGTACTCCGGCGCTGGACATATTCACCCAGAAGGCGGCAGAAGATCTGCGGCTTGCCCTCGACGCGGTTGAGCACATGCCGGCGCTGAAGTTCGTCCAAGGCAGAGCGATCCGGCTCGCGATCGGCGATGCCCAGCGCAGCCAGTTCGTCCTGCTCAGCCGGCGTCGACTCTTCCCAGATCTTGCTGCACTCGCGCATGAGATAGTCGTCGGCCATCAGCGCGCCTGCCGTCTTGCGGTGAAAGTGCCAGCGTTCCATCGGGTCGGTTGGCGGCGGGTCTGCTGCTTCGAGCGCGGCGTGCAGCACGCGGCAGACGCCCTCCACCATGCGCGGGTGGCCGCCGCTCCACTGGTAGATGAAGTCGATGTCGGCTGTCGTAAAGGGCGCTTCGTACGCGGTCATGAAACGGCGCACCTGCAACTCCGTGTCCGGGCGCGTCAGCGGCGCCAGGTACCACGTGCGATGGCTGAAAAGCTCGGCAAACTCGCCGTGGCGGCCATCCTGGTTGAGCGTGGTCAGCGGCCGGCCGCTGGCGGTGACAAAGGCAAGCTGGGCACTGTGGCGATCTTGCACAGCCCGCAGGTTGAGAAAGACGCGCGGGTCGACTTGCGTGTACGGGTCGTCGAACTCGTCGAAGAGCAGCACGAGTTTGCGTTGGCTCGACTCGAGCGCGGTGGTCAGGCCGCGGCTGAAACTGAGCGGCACCTGGAAATCGCTGGCCGGCGCGACCAGCGTGTCGTAGGCGTGGACCAGTTCGGGCAGCGCGGCCAGGCTCGGGCTGGCTTCTTGCAGGCAGCGCAGCACCAACTCGCAAAAGCCCTGCTCGGTGAGATCAAGGATGCGGTTGCAGTCGATGTAGACGGGCAGAAACTCCTGCGCGGCCTCGCCCAGCTCTTGCACCCACACGTCGGGCTGGGCCAGCAGCCGCATGAGCGCCGACTTGCCGATATTGCTCATGCCGACGATCTCCACGCACTGCATTGCATAGAGATGGCGCAGGATATTTTCGACGTCGTAGCGGCGCATGTAGCCGCTGCCGTTCAGGAGACGCAATGTCAATGGCATGGACGGTTCGCTGCTTTCGCAATACACTGGATAGGTACCTTGCCCCTTTATGCCGCAAGTGTGCGTATTTCACAAAATAGTGGTTGCCGGACAATGCCACGAGGAGTCGCATGGCGTAGACTATCGGCTAGAACTTACTTCGTGAAAGGTGGTCAATCATGGCAGATCGATCTACGCCCGCCAGGACAGAATATCATGTCGGACATCTTGCCGACCTCGACATCTCCGTGACGCCGTCGGCACTGTGGAGCATTGCCGCGATCTGGTTTGCAGCCACCATGATTGCCCACTGGTACCTGGACTTTGGCTGGGGAGTGGCGCTGCTGGGCGGGTCGCTGGTGGTGATCATCCATTGGCTATCGGACTTCGCACACCAGGGCGGCCACGCGCTCGCCGCACGGCGCGCCGGCTTCCCGATGACGGGCCTGCGCTTCTGGGGCATCTTCAGCACGTCGCTGTGGCCCGCCGACGAACCGGCGCTGCCCGGCCGCACTCACATTCGCCGGGCGCTGGGTGGACCGATTGCCAGCATCCTGATCGGGGTGGCGGCGCTCCTTGTGGCCTGGCTTGCCGGACCGGATGGGGGCATGGTTTGGTGGCTGGCGCTCTTTGCCGCCGCTGATAATCTGCTGCTACTTGGCTTCGGCGCGTTCCTGCCACTGGGATTCACGGATGGCAGTACGATTCTACACTGGTGGAAGCGGTGAGCGTCAGCTATTCGTCGAAACGTCGAACGCGTCACGCAAGCCGTCGCCGAAAAAGGTGAAGCCCAGCATGGTGAAGGCGATTGCCAGCGTAGGAAAAACGCCGAGGTACCAGTAGACGCGCATATACGACAGCGAGTTGCCCACCATCTTGCCCCAGCTCGGGATCGGGTCATTGACGCCCAGGCCGAGGAAGGAGAGCCCGGCCTCGGCAAAGATAGCCACCGGGATGCCAATCGTGACGGCTACGATCAACGGCGCCACGGCATTGGGCAGCAGGTGGCGCACGGCGATCCGCACCTTGCTGGCGCCCACGGTCTGCGCGGCGAGGACAAAATCGCGCTCGCGCAGGGAGAGCAACTGCGCGCGCAGCAGGCGGCACGCATCCAGCCACGCGACGATGCCCAGCGCCAGGATCACGTTATACAGCCCGCCGCCAAAGACCGAGATGAGCAGCAGCGCCAGCATCAGCGCTGGGATGGCGGTGAACACCTCGACCACGCGCATGATGATGTAGTCGATCGGCCCGCCGGCCAACCCGGCCAGCAACCCCAGTGGGATGCCGATAAAGAGCGCGATGGCCATGACGCCCAAGCCAACGGCGAGCGAAATACGCGTGCCGTAGATGATACGCGAGTAGACATCGCGGCCCACCTCGTCAGTGCCCATCCAGTGCGCGCTGCTTGGGAATTGCAGCGCATTGACCGGGTCGGCCGCGTCATACGGGAAGGGAGCGATGAAGTCGGCGAAGATTGCGGTGAAAATGAGTGCCGTCACGATGAAGAGGCCGACCAGCGCCAGCTTGTTGCGTGCAAAACGGCGCGCAGCGTCGCCGAGCAGCGTGCGCTGCCGTAGTTCTTGTTGCGTCTTGACCGGCTGTCCGGACGCAAGGGTAGTCGACGTGGTCATGACTTACTCTTCCCCAGCCGCACGCGCGGGTCGACGATCGTGTAGAGAATATCCGTGATGAGATAGACCACCGACCACACCACCGCCACCAGCAGCAGCAGCGCCATGATCATCGGGTAGTCGCGGCCGAGGATGCTGGTCACGAAGAACTTGCCCAGCCCCGGCACGCGGAAGATGCTCTCGATGAAGATCGTGCCGGTGATGAGGTTCGGGATCTGCGGGCCAAGCACGGTGATCAGCGGAATCAAAGCGTTGCGCAGCGTGTGGCGCGTCATGATCTGGCGGTTTGACAGCCCCTTGGCGCGCGCCGTGCGGATGAAATCCGAGCGCGATACCTCCAGGATGCTCGTGCGCGTGTAGCGCGCGGTCAGCGCCATGGGTGCCAGCGCCAGCGCGGCCACCGGCATGATGTAGTGATACCACTCGCCCCAGCCACCGGTGGGCAGCCATTTCAACTGCACGGCAAAGAGCAGCACCAGCCACACGGCCACCACGAAGTTAGGCACGGTCAGGCCGAGAGTAGCAGTTGCCGAGGCGGCGTAATCCACCCAGGAGTTCTGGCG
>WBZU01001633.1_pt1 | contig 16582 bp, 14 predicted proteins | sample 5204311 | NCBI WGS metagenome assembly WBZU01 (sample SAMN12344359, study PRJNA552823) | activated sludge metagenome | biome: Activated sludge suspended growth; feature: Nitrification reactor; material: Wastewater; isolation source: activated sludge from nitrification reactor of wastewater...
GCTGGGGCGGATGGTTTCCGCCGTGACGTACAGGACAAACACGTCGGCAAGGTTTGTCGCGATGGCCAAGGCGTGCGTGGTGCCGGTGCTCAATGCGCTGACGGACGATGCGCATCCGATGCAAGTGCTGGCCGACTTGATGACGGTGCAGCAAGCGCGCGGGACGCTCACGGGCTTGCGCGTCGCGTGGGTGGGCGATGCGAGCAACGTGGCGCGATCGTGGATCGAAGCTGCGGGCTTGTTGAAGCTCGACATGGTGCTCGCGACGCCGCCGGCGTTTGCCCCACCGGCGGACGAAGTGGCCAAGGCAGTTCGTCGCGGCGCAACGATCACGGTGACGGACGATCCCATCTTGGCAGCGCGAGGTGCGGACGTGTTGGCGACGGACGTGTGGATCAGCATGGGGCAAGAGAAGGAACGAGCGGAGCGATTGGCGGCGCTGACGCCGTACAAAGTCGACGCGAACCTCGTGGGCCTCGCTTCGCCCGAAGTCGTGGTGCTGCATTGTTTACCGGCGCATCGGGGCGAAGAGATCGAAGCCGATGTGCTCGAAGGGCCGCGAAGTTTCGTGTGGGAGGCCGTCGAGGCTCGTTTACACACGAGCAAGGCTCTTCTGGAATGGGCCGCGCTCGGTCCCGGATTCGGACACGCGCCGTCGCTTTTGACAAACCCGCGCCACGCGGCTCACTGAGGCATCGTTTTTGCGACCTGTTGGACCCGTCGCCGATCCCGTTCCCTGCTCCGGATGCAGCAAGCTGCTCGATCCGTTGCGGGCCGGCCACGTCGCCATCTTCGACAACAAGTTCCATTTCTTTTGTGATCGTAGGGTTTGTCGCGCCACGTTCCTGGGCGAGCGTCCGGGCGAACCCACGGAACATCGTTCACCAACGCCGCTGGGCATCTTCGCCCCGCGCAGCATCACGCCGGCCGAACCAAGTCTGCTGCGTGTTGGTCTCGACGCACCCATCGTTCCGTTTCACGAACCGGCGTCATTGGAAGCGACACTTCCGCAACCTCCGGCCCTTGGTGACGACCGCACGTTGGTCGAGCCGATCGGGCGACCGATCCTGACGGACGAACCCGGGAAACTCGAGACACCCGATCACCAAGACATCGGTGCGCTGCTGCTCGTGATTGCGACCATCGCGGGAATTCTCGCGGTCGTGTTGGGTTTGACTGGAAATACGCTGCTGGTCATCGGCGCACGCATCGTGCTCGCCGGCGTGGGCGCGGGCATGCTCGTCGGTCGCGCGGCAACGAGCATGCGTGAGCCTTCCGATCCGCATCCGGCGCCGTTGCTCGGAACATCGATCGCCGCGCTCGTGGTCGCCGTATGGAGCGCGTTTCAACCGGATCGCGCCCTCGCGTCGGAAGCCGCGTCGCTGGCCGGCATCATCGTGACGACCACGTCGATCGGCGCCTGGATCCTCGAGAGCGCGCGTCGTGACGGCGCCGAAGAACGCGCGTACGTCGCCATGTCGTTGGCGTTGCCGGGGCGTCGAGCGCCCGATGACAACACGGCGACCGAGATCAAACAGAAAGCTTTCGACATTCGTCCGGGCGAACAGATCCTCGTCGAACGAGGTGAAGTCGTTCCGGTCGATGTCGTCGTCACCTCGGGCGACATCGACGTGTACCCATGGTTTGGCGCGACAACTGCCATCCGCAAACGTCCCGGAGACGCCGTCGTCGCCGGTGCGACCGTCGTGCGCGGTCGCCTCCGTGGAACCTGCACGTTTGTCGGGAACGATCGCGCGTTTGCCCGAGTGCTCCTCGATCCGCGTCGTCGTGCGGATGCGCTCGCGCCCATCGCGCGTGCGTCGCGAGCCCTCACTGAACGTTGGGCGCTCGTCGCCGCAGCCATCGGAGCGTTGTCGGCGTTCATCGCCGGCGGACGCAAAGCCATCGAGATCGCGATGACGGCCATCGGCGTGCACGGGGCGTTCGCGAGCGTCGTACTCGCGTGCATCGCGAGCTTGCACATCGTGCGCGGGATCCTGCTCGCGCAACGTCGCGGCATTGCCTACAAGAACGAAGGCGCTTGGGATCGCGCGGCCAACGTCAACGTCGCCGTGTTCTGTGCCCGCGGCACGTTGCTCCTCGGCGAACCCGAACTCGCCGAGCTCGAAGCCGTCAGCGACAAACACGAACCGTTCGATGTCCTGGCCCTCGCCGCCGGCGCCGAACGTGCAGAAGAACATCCGATCGCTCGAGCGATTGTCCGGGCCGCAATGACCAGGTCTGTCCGGCCAGACGGCGTGCGCAACGCGCATTATGTGCCCGGTCTCGGCGTCACCGCCGTTGCTTCATCAGGTGAAGACTTGTGCGTCGGAAGCCGCGCACTGCTCCTCGCCAATCGCATCTCGATCGCTTCCGCGGAACACCGCATCGCCGAGCTCGAAGCGCTCGGACGAACCGTCGTTCTCGTCGCGCTCGGCACGCGTCTCATCGGCATGCTCGGCCTTCAAGATGGCTTTCGCCCCGGTGCTCGCGCCGCCGTGCAACATCTGATCGATGCGCAGATCGAACCCGTGATCATGTCCGGCGATGCGCGTGAAACGTGTGAAGCGATCGCGCGATCCCTCGACGTCGATCACATTCGTCCCGAGGTTCTTCCTGCCGAACGTGCCGCGGAAGTTCGGCGTCTCGTCGATGCGGGCATGTCCGTTGCGGTCCTTGGTCACACGAGCACCGATGAATCCGCGCTGGGTGCTTCCGAAGTCGCCGTCGCGCTCGATGCCGCGGGATCTCCCTCGGGTGATCTCTCCATCGCGCTGGCCTCCGACGATGTTCGCGATGCCGCGTTGTCCCTTGCGCTCGCCCATCGTTCACGACTCGATGCTCGGCTCGGCCTCACGATCGCCGCGATTCCGGCGTTGATCGGAGCGATCGCCGTCGCGTTTGGTTTGCTGCCTCCCGCGTATGCTCCGCTGGCTTCGTTGCTTGGTGGCGCGATGGCCGTTTTGCACATTCGCGCTATTCATCGAACGCGCGAATCACCAGCGATCCGCGTGAGTGCTTTCGGCGACTCCGAAGGCACCCCTTGACTCCGGCAAACTCCATCGGGATAAATAACGTACGGTAAGGTCAGGTGGCGCGATGGGCACAAGCGGGAGGAACGTCACCGTGACGGAAGACAAGATCGCTCTCGATCGTCTGCGCTCGCGACTCCAGACGTACATGCTGAAAAAGGGCCTGCGCTCGACGGCCCAACGACGGCTGATCGTCGACACGTTCTTCGAAATTGCGTCCCACACGACCATCGAAGATCTGCTCAGCGAAGTACGCACACGCGACAAAGGCATCGGTTACGCGACCGTGTATCGCACGTTGAAGCTGCTCGCCGAATGCGGCGTCGCGTCGGAGCGACGTTTCGGAGATGGTTTGAGTCGGTACGAATTGGCCGATGATGCCTCGACGCATCACGACCATCTCATCTGCGTTTCGTGCGGGATCATCGTCGAGTTCGAGGAGCCGCGGATCGAGACCTTGCAGGACGAGATTGCAGCTCGTCACGGCTTTCACGTCACCTCGCACAAGCACGAGATGTACGGCACGTGCGCGAAGTGTTCCGCCGCGAATTCGTCCTGACGAACTGTTTGTCGGATTGGAATGGTCGGGGTTACTTGCCGACTTGCGCGACGTAGCTGATGCGCGCGATCGGATCGTAGAGCGGATTGAGCGGTTGGGTCGGCGGAGCGACGAGACCTGCGTACGGCGTGTTGTCGATGACGACGTAATACAAGCCCGGTGTGAGCATGTAGCGTTGCGTCGGTTGAGGACCGGGCAATGCGGGGCCGCCTCCGGCGACGGGACCTGGCGGGCCGCCGAGGGGCAAACCCGTTTGGTACATCTCGCGCCACGAATCACCCGTGCGTTTGTCCACGATCATCACATCGACTTGCGGGCCTTGGATGTTGAGTGTCAGGTACAAAGCTTGTCCGGACGAAACTTCGAATGGGCCGAGGTAATCGCGTTGGTTGCCGTGCACGTCGATCGTTTCGTTGGCGAACGTGAACCGCTCGTCATCCATGATGCGGAAGGGTTTTACCGGTTTCGCCGGCGGCATCAGGATGCCCAGCGAAAAGTCGTTGCCGCGTTCTTCGTTCGCGACGACGGTGAAGCCGCGCGTGAGTTCGCTCGTGAGGACTTGTTGGCCGAAGAAATTGGCGATGTTTCCGAACGGCGGAATGTTCGACGCGATGTTGAAGGCTGGGTTTTCGATGTATCCGACGCGGAAATCAGGACCTTGCAGAGGTCGATCCATCTTGCCGTAGACGTAGATGTCGTCGCCGGAGATTTGGAAATCAGGCTTCAGCGCAATCGTGGCACTGCATGAAAATCCGATGCGTTTCGCCGGAGAAATGAAGCCGTAGCCGGTGCCTTGGAACGAAAGGATCACGGCTTGATTGGCATCGTCGACCGTGTGACTGCAGGTTGTCGGAAAAAACCGTCCGATCGATGGGGAACGCGAATCGAGTTTCAGCGCCACGCCCACCTTCAGCATTTCCGGACAAATCCGGCTCGCGCCAAAGTTCGAGAAGAGCCACCAGCGCAGTTGCGGATTGTTGTTCACGACCGTTTCGGTGCACGGACATCCGGCAATCGAAAACGCGAACACAATCACGAGAAGCAGCAAAAATGCGCCCGCGGGATGTGCGGACTGCGAACGGCGAAGACGTCGAATCACGGGGATCACCATAGCGAAGTCAGACGAGCCGTGTCCCGCAAAGCTACGACGGAACCGAGCCTTCCTGATCAAAAGGTGCCAACCGCTTTTTCAACCCTCCCCCGCCCGAAGGTGCCAACCACTTTTTGCTCCACGACACGGACGGATTTGACCCTCGCGCCTGATTGGCTTAGAAATGAAGGTGGGCGGAGGTAGTACACGTCGACCGGCAGGGACGCACAGATGAGTGACCTGACGAACCGCTCTCGTAAAATTCTCCTGGCTGTCGTGACCGAGTTCATCTCGACCGGCACGGCCGTCGGAAGCCGCACGTTGGCCAAGAAATACGGCCTCGATCTTTCCGCGGCTTCCGTACGCAACGTCCTCGCGGATCTGGAAGAAGCCGGGTACTTGCGACAGCCCCACACGTCGGCGGGACGAGTTCCCACCGATCGCGCGTTGCGTTTGTTCATCGAAACACTCGTTCAGGCCCGCGCGTTGGCCCCGGAAGAACAGGCCAAACTCAGCAAGCGCTTCAGCGAAATCTACGCCGTCGCCAATGATCCGATGCGCGAAGCCGGACGGTATCTCTCCGAGTTGTCCGGAACGGCCGCCGTCGTTGCCGCTCCGCGTAAAGAACTCCGCGCGCTCTCGCAACTGCGCTTCATTCCTACGCGCCCGAAACAATTGCTCGCGGTCCTCGTCTTCGCCGATGGCTCCGTCGAAAACCGATTCATCTCCGTTGAAGAATCTCCCGGCGAATCGGAGCTCACGCGCATCCACAACTTGCTCGCCGATGTCATCGAAGGTCGTTCCCTTGGCGAAGCCCGCGATCTGTTTGCCCGTAGGCTCACGGACGAACGGGTTGCTCTCGACACACTCCGCCGTCGCGCGTTCGAACTCGGCAGTCGAGCAACCGCCGACGTGCAAGGCGGAAGCGATGTCGTGATCGAAGGACAAGGTCGGCTCATCGACTTGCCCGAGTACGCCGATCCAACGCGCCTCAAGAAACTCGTGCACACGTTGTCCGATCGCGAAGATCTCCTCGAACTGCTCGACAAGGTCATCGCGGCAGGTGCCGTCACGGTGTTTGTCGGAAGCGAAGCCGGTGAAATCGGCGGAGGTGATCTCAGCTTGGTCGTCGCGCCGTACACGGAAGGTGGTCGCGTGGCCGGCACCGTCGGTGTCCTTGGACCAACTCGGATGGACTACGCCAAGGTCCTCCCGCTCGTCGATGCCACCGCCGCGGCCATGAGCGAAGCGCTCAACGCAAAGCGTTCGTCCTAACGAACGCACGACGAAACGTTTGCTAGGACGAACGTAGTCGTTCCACGATCGAGAGGAAGTCTTTGGGCGGGTCCATCTCGAAGGTCATCATTTCGTTCGAGCGTGGGTGGACAAACCCGAGTTCTTTGGCGTGCAAGAGCAGGCGTGGGGACGTGATGAGTGGTCCGGCGAAGTTTCGAACGTAAACGGTTTCGCCGACGATCGGATGTCCGGCTTCGGACAGGTGGATGCGGATCTGATGCGTGCGTCCGGTCTCCAAACGACATGCGATCAAGGTGGCTCCCTCGAGTCGCTCGATGGGTTCGACGTGCGTGACGGCGAGTTGCCCTTCGACGGCTCGTTCGTCTTCGCGCAGCGAGCCTCGAAGGCCGTCGCCGCGGTTTTCGATGAGGCGTGAACGAAAGGTTTTTCTTGGAACATCACCGTGCGCGACGGCGAGATACACGCGGCGCATCGAGTGATCGCGCAGCTGTTGTCCGAGGTGTTTTTTGGCGGCGAACGATCGGGCAAACACCAACAGGCCGCTCGTCATCTTGTCGAGACGTTGCACGACGCCGAGGGGAGCGCGACCGCGGATGTGATCGATCTTGGCGAGCACATCACGCACGACGGCATCGAGCGTGCGTTCACGATCGGCGGGCGATTCATCGCCAAACGGTACGGTGGAGATGCCCGCCGGTTTGCGCACGACGACGACCGAAGCGTCGACGTACGCGATGAGTTCGTCGCGAGCTTCGGCGACACGAGCAGCTTTGGCGGATGGCGCTCGAGGATGGAGCGTGATCGTTGCACCGACGGGCACGTACTTCGTCGTTTGCGTCCATGTCGTGCCGTCGACGGCAATCTTGCCGGACTCGATCCACTTGCGCGCTTGCGACCACGACACTTCGGCGAGGGTTCGCACGACGTTATCGAGCGATTTGCCGCCGAGATCCAGGGGCACGGTCCATCTGGCGTCCGCAGTTCCAACGGAAGCGGCGGACGAGGATTTTGGTGTCGATGAAGCGGAGGGTTTGCCCGCGGAGGGTGTAGATCGTTTGGTGGACATGGCGCGAGGTACGTCGGGACGGTACGGCAGCAGAGCGTCCAGGCTGCGTTACCGCATGTTTGCGTGAGATGCGCCGAATTTCCCTCGCGGCCCATTGTTGCGCTATCATGCGTTCGCTTTTCGGAGCCCGGATCGCGAACGATCCGGCAATCGGGCTGGAAGAAACGTCAGGCCGATAATTCGTTCGTGTTTGTTGACACCCTGAGCGCGCGAGAACGAAGATAGCGCGACCGATCGCCCACGCGGCGAATCACCCAGAGGAGACCATTCAGTGGCCACCACCATCCTCGCCGTCGACGACAGCGTGACCATGCGCAAGGTCCTCGAGATCACGTTCGCGGGTCCCGAGTTTCGCTGTATCACGGTCCCTGGGGCCGATGCTGCCCTCGACAAACTCAAGAGCGACAAACCCGCGCTCGTCGTCGCCGATGTGACGCTCGAAGGCAAAAACGGCTACGACCTGTGCAAGGCGATCAAGCAGGCTTCGCCTTCCACGCCGGTGCTGATCCTGTCGTCGAAACAAAATCCGTACGACGCAGGCAAAGGCTCGGCGGCGTCGGCGGACGACTACATGGACAAACCTTACGACAGCACGCAAATGCTGGAGAAGGTTCGGAAGCTCTTGGCTTCGCCGTCCAAAGGTGCGGACGCCAAACCCGCTCCGGAGACGCCGAAAGTCGTCCAAACGCCCGCGGCCAAACCCGCCGTCGGACAAACGCCCGCACCCGCCGCCGTCGTCGCCGCCGCAGCTGCTCCCGCCGGAGCCGCCGCTCCGCAACGCGCCAAGACGATGCTTTACAATCCCGGTGGTGTGAACACGCCGGGCCCGACGGCTCAAGTTCCAGCCAAGATCGAAGCGGCCAAACCCGCTGTTGCCGCCGCGACAAACGGCCAGATGCAAGCACAACTCGAAGCGATGGGGTTGACCCCGGCGCAAGTCGAAGGCGTGCTCGCTCTGTCCCGCGACGTCATCGAACGCGTCGTGTGGGAAGTCGTTCCGGTCCTCGCCGAAACGCTCATCAAAGAAGAAATCGCGCGTCTGACGAAGTGATCGTCCGCGATTTGTCAGGACAATCGTCCTAACTCCGCATCCACCACATCATCCAGCTCCTTCGTCGAAAACGGTGACTCGCGCGCCGAAGTCAAGAGCTCTCGCGCATGCTCGACCGCCCCGAGCCGCGCCTCGATCTTCGCTTGCGCAATCATCGCCTTCACCGCCACGAGACTGCCCGCCGTCCCTTGGTGTAGTGCTTCGTACGCTTGCGCCGATTCTCGTTCCATGCCGCTTTTTTCCAAAACTTGGGCCATGGTCATCAAGACGGCCGCGGGCAATTCCGCGAGGCGCCTTTGGGCACACAGTTCGCGAAAGAACGAAATGGCCTGTGAATTCTGATTTTCTCGAACATAGAGCTGCATGAGCCGCCCATAAGCAGCGATCTCACGCTCCGTCATCCTTGCCGCTTTGGCGGCCCGGAGCATTTCCATCTGGGCATCGATATTCGATGGAAATTCGGCAATGACTTTATCGAGCAAGGCCACGGCTTCTACAGCTCGGCCTTCATTCATGAGGTCGGACGCGAAAACGATTCGCGGGTCTTGGGTCATGGACATTGAATTTTCAATGGCCGAATCGAGTTTTTGATCGACGCCGGTTTTACGCAGAACGAGGGCCGCGATTGCGCCGAACATGAATCCGCCGATATGCGCGCCACGGGCGACTTCGCCGGGCGGGGCAATTTTGAAGAGGAGTAGTTCCACGGCAAACCATAGCGGCAACATGACGTATGCTCGAGCCGTAAATAGGATGGGCCGCCAGCTAAAAAACGTAATGAAGCGAATGCGTGTTTTGGCATGGATGATCATGAAGGCGCCCATGGCGCCGGCGACGGCCCCGGACGCACCAATACGCGGCACATCGGGAACGCCGCCAATCAATAATTCCGTGAGCGCCGCAGCGATTCCGGCCATCACGTAGAATGAACCGAAGGCCGCTCGTCCCCAGCGATCTTCCAAGTTCACGCCGCAAAGCCACAAAAACCACATATTGGAAATCAAATGCAGCCATCCGCCATGCAAAAAGAGATGGGTGAAAATCTGCACGACGTCGCCCCGCTTCGGGACGTAACCATAATGAAATAGCGGGCGGTCATGCTGTTTTTCCAGGTACATTCGCCCCAGCTCATCGAGCTGCGTCTGCTCACTGACTCGAGCTTCCTCGGAGATCGGTTTTTCCCGAGGGTTCTTTACGTGCACGCGCGATGAACCAATGATCGAATCGATCGGTGCGTGCACTTCCAAATAAGGATGCTCGGCGTGATAAACCAAAGCGTCGCGAAGAGCCTCTCGGGCCGCTCGTTGCCGCGCAGCCTCGATGGGCGTGACGATCACGTGCGTTGCGAAGCACGCAACGACGACAAATATCGTTACGAAAGGCAACCGTCGGTGCCCCATATCTTCGTGTGCGAGCGGAAAGATCATATCGAGCCGCGCCTGTTCGATGTGAAGAGAGAACGTCGCAGGTTACCGCGACATTCTCTTGATTCACAGCGATATCTCGATAAACCATGGCCGGTCGGAAAAATCCCCGTCGCGTTCGAAACCGATGCGCCCTGGGTCCGTAGGTGCCTGCAAACGTATGACGAACATGAATCCATCGGTGGAGACGCTCGAGGCTCTTCCCAAGCTCGTGGCCGGGTGTATGGACAGCTGTCGCCAATGCATTGAAGTGGCCGGCATGTTGACGCCCGAGCAATATGCCTTCGGCCGTGACGAACACCGATCGATCGGCGAACATTTACGCCACTGCATCGAGCATTTTCAGGCCCTTCTCGCGGGGTTGAACGTATCACGGATCGATTACGACAAACGGGATCGAAATCGCGAGATCGAAGTCTGTCCCGCGCGTTTCATCGACACGATGATCGAAGTCACCGACCGATTGCGGACCTTCGACGAAGCGACTTTGATTCGATCCCTGAGCATGCAGACGCTTTGCGGCGCGGGCGAAGAACGGGCGGAGATTTCCACGACGGTGGGGCGCGAGCTGGCTTTTTTGCAACAACACATCATTCATCACTTGGCCATCGTGAAAATGCTGGCTCAATCGATGGGCGTGATGATGCCCGCGGACTTGGGCGTGGCCTTTTCGACGAGCATTCATCATGCGAAAACGGCCCCGCCGGCCAGACGGGACAACTGCGGCGCGATATGTGCACATTAACGATTCACCAGACAATCAACCGCCTGCTTCTCACCATGAACCGCGACGAAGCTCGTACGCGCGCACCCGAGCTGCCGCCGCGTGTCATGCAACACCCGGCCAAACAGATGACGTGGGTGGGACCTTTGGATGGTAATGCCGGAGGGACTTGGATCGGTTCGAATGAATATCAAGTGCACGCTTGTTTGTTGAATCAATATGGGCCGACGGATGCCGATTTCGTCGTCAATGACGGATCACGCCCGAGTCGCGGGCGGATCATTACGGATCTGATGGCGCATTCGAGTATTTTGGCTGCACGTTACTGGTTACGCCGTGAATTTGACCCGAATCCATTTCCTCCATTTTTGCTCGTCGTGGCGGAGCCGCGATCGACGCTCTCCGTCACGTGGGACCGAAAGGAATTACGTTTTATTACGCATCACGCGGAATGGCTCATGTTTTCGTCTTCATCGTGGCGCACGGACGAGGTCCTTGCGTATCGACAAAGCAAATTCGAGCAGTGGATGGAAGCGGGAGCGCCTCATATCGGGAGGATTCCCGCGTTTCACCTTCTGCAACCCGAGGGCCTTCGTGAATGGGCGCCGCTGATGCAAAGGGAACATTCGGCGACGCGGAGCATCACGCAAATCGAAACGAATTCGACCCGACGCGAAACGGAAATGCGATATTGGTCGATATCGGATCTCGATCGACCGGAGTTACCCCCGCGAACTTGGCAGCTGCCTCAACGTCTCGACAAAGACCGCAACCCGACAAACCATCGACGAAGAAATAACGGAGAACCTTCATGAAAACAGCTTTGGCTTCAACCTGTATGCTCGGCGCTCTCATCATGGGATGCCAAGTGGAAATCGATCCCAATGCGTTTTTCCCGCAAGACTACGAAACCCAAATGAGCCTCGTCGGCGACTGCCGCGTCAGCTCGACCCATAGCGATCCTTATTATAAGTTTTACGTGACGACCTCGAGCAAGGACGCGTTTGTCGCCGGAATGCCGCTCCCTGAAGGCACGGTCTTGCTCAAAGCTCAATACAGGGACAAAACCTGCGAGGAGCTCAACCGCTGGACCGTCATGAAGAAACGCGAAGCGGGATTCGACGCGGCAAACAACGACTGGGAATGGCAAAACATCGATCCCGAGGGACAGATCGCCGAGCAGGGCAAACTCGGTTATTGCGCGTCCTGTCACACGCCGTGTCCCGGCTCCGTCTGCACGAAGTGACCCTACAGCGCTGTCGTCAACATCATCTTCAACGCCACCGAATTCTCCATGTCCTGCACCTACCTCCTCGTCCGTTCCCGTCGTGGCGCCGCTGATGCTCGCCGCCGCATTGAATTGGCCGGGAAATATCTCCCCATCGTCCCGGAAACGGAATCGGTGCATGCATTGGACGAAAACACGGTCTGCGCTGCATTCTCGACGTCCGTCGAAAGCGCCGGCGGCAGCTACACGCACGTTTCCGAGAAAACCGGCTTCGTCGTCTACAATGGCTGGGTCGCCGGAGTAAAACCCTCGACGGCCTTGGATTCGGCGCCGATCGCGGATCGGATCGCGTCCAGTCTCCAGGAAAAACCATTCGAAACATTCGTTGAAGATACGAGCGGCGAATGGTCGGTGCTTTGGGCAAATGCCGCAGGTGAGCTGCGAGCGGCCATGGATTTTCTGGGCGGCGAGCATATTTATTATGCCGCAAAAGACGGCGTCGTCGTCATCAGCAATCGCGCGATTCTTTGCGCCCTTGCCCTGCACGAATCCATTCCTCGTCCCAATCCGTGGTTTCTGGGCTGGCTTTTGACGCGCACCCAAGCCTTCATTTCGGATGATGAGACGCCTTTTCCCGATGTATTTGCCTTGCATCCCCGCACGACCCTTCACGTGCCCGCGGGTGCGTATACCTGCGATGTCAAGTCGCGCGCGTCACGCAAAGAATTTCCCGTGCTCGGCTGGGATGAGCTCGCGGATGAATTCATGGAACGAGCTCGCGTGATCGAGCGATTGCCGGGGGTATCGTTTCGTTTGTCCTTGACGGGCGGGCTCGATTCCCGGCTCGTGTTGGCGGGCTTGATCGGAGCAAGGTGCACGCAAAAGCTCCGCGGTTGTTATTTGATTGCCGAACCGACGCATCCGGATGTCGTCGTGGGCAAAATGCTCGCCGCGCAGCATGGTTTGTCCTTCGAATGCATGCCTCGGAACGCGGCGCAAATCGATCTTTGGGACGATTTGGAGCAGCATCATTTTCAGACCGAAATGGGCGTCCAGTATTGGGATAGCAAGGGATTGGCCTCGCGTCCGCGCGAAGGGCGCATGGGAGGATTGTATGGTGAAATCTTCCGGAGTCATCTGTTTTACCGGCAACACCTCGGTTGGTTGGGCGTAAAATGGATATTCGAAGATACCGCGGCCATCGATCCCAATGATGTGATGACCATCCAAGGACGCGCGCATTATCGCGATCGTTCTCGTTCGTATTGGCAAACGCGGCGTGATGAAGGGGTCACAGCCTTGCAAATGCGAGATTGCTGGCATCGGGATGCGCGTATATGGCGATGGATGGGACAAACGCGGCTCGGTGCAGCGCTCGGCGTCGTCAATACGAATCCCATTCCCAGCGCTCGACTGCTGGACAAGTATTTGTCATTGCCCGTGCGAGATCAGCAATTGGCGCGCGTTCACTACGAATTGATGCGACGATGTGCGCCGGGTTTGGCGGAGCAACCTTATGCCACGAAGGGATTTTCGATGTTGCTGACGGGGCACAGGGAAAAACGAATGACGTTTCCTCAGCATACGCGTCCGCCGCTTCCGCAACGTATTCTTTGGCAGAAGTACCGAAAGGAAATCGATGCGTATTTGCTGGCTCCGGCAACGCATTCCTTTTTCGAGATCGTCGACCGAGAAAAACTCGAGCGGCGCTTGCGGACGATGGCCCCGGCGGGTAACCCCAAAGAAATCAATGTGGTGCTCGGGCTTTTGGGCGTACGGCATGCGATGCAAGAGCCCATGAAAGCTCGACCTTGTCGGGTTGAGACGTGATCGAGGTTTGACGCGTCGGATTGCGGCATCAAAAATTGCGGTGATTTCCGCGTAAACCTAACTTTTTTCACCGTCGCTCCACTTTTTACGCAACTGCCGAACCGCTCGTGACGATGGACCTCTACGAGGGGCGTGGTGCGCCTGGCGCCTTTTGGGATAGCCCCGGGACTGCGTTTCTCATCGAGGTTTGTCATGCCGTTGCGAGAAGAACCATTTGAAGATCCGATTGCTTTCGCGGATGCCGACAAGAGCCTTCGCGCCGCGTCGCGCTTGTTTGCCAAGGACTTGGCCCTGATGGCCACGCCGCGAATCGAGGACATTTCCAGGCTCGATTGGTCCGATACGCAGGTCGTTGCGCGTGAACGACGATTGGATCGATCTCTGAATATCGACTTGGGCAACAACGAGCGCATTGTGCTTCATTTCGAGTGGGTGTTACGATTCACGGAGCGATCGCGTGAGCGTGCGGCACAATATCACCTGGAATCCGCGTTCACCGCGCGTTCCGACGCCCGGACTATGCGTCGAGTCCATCGAACGATGAGGCACGTCTTTGTGAAGAGCGTCATCGTCGTACTGACAGGGCGAAAGAAACGTTGGCCCAGGTACGGGAAATACCAAACGTCTCCGCCGGGAAAGCGTTTTACCGGGGTTCGCTTCCGCATCGTGGCAGTTTACCAACATACCGTCGAACAATTAAAACGCAAAGGAAGTCTTTTTTGGCTTGCGTTCGTCCCGCTCGCAAAAGATGCCGACGCGGAGAAGCTTGGACAAACGGTGAAGTCGATTGGAGAAGGCGCAACATGGGAAGTGTTTGTCGAAGTCATTTCGACGATGTTGTCGATGGCTCAGCTACGAAATGATAGACCCGAGTTCATGGACGTGATACGACAGGCGGCAAGAAAGGAGAACGCGATGCGTCACCCTTGGTACCAGGATGGTCACGCGGATGGATTTGCCAAAGGCAAACTCGAGGGTAAACTCGAAGGCAAGCGCGAAGGCAAGCGCGAGGGCAAGCGCGAGGGCAAACTCGAGGGGCTTGCGACATTGGTATTTCTTTTCGAACGGCGTCTCGGACGTACCTTGCGCGCTCGAGAGCAGGAGCGTCTTGCCAAACGTTTGACCCATGATGGTCCGGAAAAACTCGGCACCGTCGTCCTGGATTATAGCCCGGAAGAACTCGCCGCTTGGCTTGCTCCGCGCAAAACCGGCGTTGTACAGACAAACTCGCCGAAGAATACGAAAGAACCTCGTCGAGGGTTATGACGGGATTCCGATCGGGATCGTCGCTTGGCCGTCACGCCCCCCAAATCCCTTCCACAAACGTCGATTCATCCGCCGCGCGAAGCACGGTTGTCGCTCCATCCATTCACGCGACTCGGAAATGACCCAAATAAGGTTCCGACGAACGCCATTTCATGGTAAACGTACCCAATGGCGCTCGATGCACAGGTTGGATGGCTCGCGACGATCACCGAACCCGGCGGCGATTACGTCGAATACCACGGCGAAGAAAACACGCAGCTCTACATCCGTGAATTTCGCAAGACACTCGACACGGTCAATGACGCGTTGCTCGAAGCCGGGCTCGGACGTCATGACGAACCCGATTTTTCGGTGCTGGGTCCGGATCCGAAATGTTTCAATACGGTGCGGCTTGGGTTTTACAGTTCGGCTCGAGATTGGCACCTTGATTCGTTGATTGGACATTTGTTGGTTCATCGGGAAGTACCATTGACGATGGAGGCGATCCGGAGCGACACGTACGGGGCCTTTTGTGCTCGACATGCGACGTATTTGCCGTCCCAGGCGAAAGAAGCGCCCGAGCAGAGTTGTTTTGCGCATCCGTATTTCGTGGGGTATGGGTTCGCGTCGGTGTATGTGCCGCAATCGTTTTCGGTGGTGCTCGAATTGGCGGAGACGGAGAACGATGTTCGATTCATTGGTTCGTCCGCGGCATTGGATCGAGCGTGCACGCTGGTGCTTGCGGCGTGTGGGTATTTCGGGCCGTGGGACGATGTGGTGATGGATATCAAAGAAGGCAAAGTTCCCGAATTGGAGGGGCTCGAGCCGGTGGAGGAAACGCCGCCGTGGCTCGTGGATACGATTACGTTGGTTGAGCGATTGCAACGCATTGCCAAGCAATCATTGCAGACGCGGTCGGTGATCACGTTTTCGTGACGCGCGACACGCGCCTCCGTTTGGACACGCCGGTCCAAAGGATTTCGCGCTCCCGAGGCCCGGGGCTCGTTCATCTTGCCCGCAGGCCCATCCCCAACAAAAGACTTCGCACCAGGCCACCGTTGCGATATGGTCGCCCGGATGAAGCACTCACGCGAAACATCCTTGCTTCAGTTCTATTCATCGGCGCCTGCGGACGCACGGAACTTTTGATGCCGGCCGTTGGTCTTGCCGAACCATTCTGCGGAAATGGCTTTGCGGAGAGCGGCGAATTCTGCGACGACGGCAACGCTACGTCGCAGGACGCTTGTTTGACCACGTGTATGTTTGCTCGATGCGGCGATGGCATTGTACATACGGCCGTCGAAGCATGTGACGATGGTAACGACATTCCCAACGACGGTTGCACGCTCGATTGCGCATTGGCCACGTGTGGCAACGGCATCGTCGAATTGGATGAAGTTTGTGATGACGGCAATGAAATCGATAGCGATGATTGTCCTTCACGATGTTTGCCCGCGGTCTGTGGAGACGGGTTTGTCCACGCGGGCGTCGAGGAATGCGACGGGGGCGTTTTCAACAGCGATCGTCCGCCGTTTTTCCTGGTCCAAGGATCGCTCGTTCGTCCGATCACGCCCGTGACCCGCAATCAATCGTTCGTCGACTTTTATGGCTATGCGTCCGCGAGTGGTCATACGGGTTTCGAAGGCGTTGGCCTCAGCAGTCTTTTCTTGTATCGTGATTCGAATCCGAATGGAGCGTTCGGCCTCGTGACGCTTCATGGTTCGGACAAAATGGGCGATTCGGAGCAGCAACCGCCCTCGGTTGTAAAGCAATCATTCACGGGTTTGCCCACGAATGCCTTCGTGGCTGTTTCGGATGACGACAACAAAAAAGGAGAATTCGTGCAGACCGGCCCCTCGACAGCCGCAGGTGATTGGGAATTCAAGAACAACAGCGATGGCGGAGCCATTGCGGGATTTCCGGCGCCCGGAGCGTTCGTCATCGAAGTCACGTCCGAATTCATCGCGGGAATCACGCGTTGGGAATTCATCGATGGCACCGGCGAGCGGATTCCCTTGCAACTTGATTTGCCGGCGAAAATCATTTCGACCAACGTGCCTTCGCCATGCCATACCG
>WBZU01001051.1_pt2 | contig 16581 bp, 5 predicted proteins | sample 5204311 | NCBI WGS metagenome assembly WBZU01 (sample SAMN12344359, study PRJNA552823) | activated sludge metagenome | biome: Activated sludge suspended growth; feature: Nitrification reactor; material: Wastewater; isolation source: activated sludge from nitrification reactor of wastewater treatment...
GCTTTGTATGGCGAGATTGCCGCCAGCCGACGGATAAACACACCCGATATACGCCGTGTCATCTGCATACCCGCCGGCAAAGTAGCCGTAAACACTCGGCGCACCGGGGCGACAAACCCTTATGCCGTCTGATTGGACCGAAACCGAAGTGTCCCTGTAAATCTCAATAGGCGACCGCGGGTCCGCCGTGCCAACGCCAACATACCCGGACCCGGCTAGCGTCAAAACTTCGACAGGCGTCCCGCCCGTTCGCATGCGGAAGCGGACTTTGCACGCTGGGTCGTCATCGCGTGAATCGAGATATGTGTCCAAGTTTCCGGCGGACGACTTATACACGTTGAAATTATAGCTGGCCGAAGCACCGATTGAGATTTTCTTATTGTACGGAAGGCTTAGGGCTTCCCACGGACTTACCGTGCCAACGCCGACATTATCAGCCGTATCGATGAAAACGCCGATCCCGAGCGCGCCCGTTGTTTTCATAGGGCGCAGCCATAGATACGTGCCGTAAGTCGCGCCGGGGTTCCCCGCCGCCTCAATGCTGGCTTGATACGTCGTGCTGTAGGGCCCGAGCCGCATAGCAACGCCAGAGCCGTTTGCAGAGCTGGGGTTTTGCAGGTTAAGTGCTTCGACCGTAGCCGCGTTGAGGGCGGTAGACACGTGCAGCCGCGCGGATTTATAGGACGCGCCGATAGCGACGTTGCCGAGGTTGTCGGCCGCAATCGTGTTATCCGGTGCGCGAAGGTCGAACGTGTATGGCTGCGAGACGTACCCGCCAGCGCTCGTGCGGTTCTGGATCGACAAATTGTAAGCGTAATACACGAAGAAAGCGTCGTTATCCGCGAACGCGGTGTCTTCTAGGAAAAACCCCGGCGCCACGTTCTTAATGTGCACAGGTGCTCGCGGGGTAGTCGTGCCAAACCCGACCATCGCCGTAGCGCGGTTTATAACGATCGCGTCATTCCAAGACGAGCCGTCTGCCGACACCTTGAAATGAAAGTCGTCGTCGCCACAGAGGCCGATCTCGGCCCGCCCCGACCAATTGTCCTGGAACAGTAACGAAGCAGTCTTTGCCGAGGCCGACTTGTTGACATTGGCGCGCATGTCGCCGCTGCCCGGCGTCACGTCGTCGTGACTGAACAGCACCGCGTCCGACTTCACCGAGAGCCGGTTCGTCGTGTCCGCCGTCGCATTGACGCCGATCAGCGCGCCCGTCGCCGGGTTGAGGGAGACGGATGATCCTTCGTTGTCGGCCTGCCAGGACGCATCGTAGTCAGCATCCGAGGTCTTCTTCAGGACCTGCCCCGTGGTCCCGCCCGCCGGCACGCCGGGTCCAGCCGGACCGGGGCCGCCCGGTGCGCCGTCGTTTCCGTCGGCGCCGGCATCGGCGACGCGGTCCCACTTGGCCGTCCACTCCGCGCCCGTGCCCGGCTCGCTGGCCGCGCCGGCGGTGTGCGTGACGAGCGCCACGTAGGCGGTCCCGTCCGGTCCGCGCACGCCGTCGCCTCTGCTGTAGACGGCCGGGATCGTCCACGCGCCGCGCCAGCGCGCCAGCACGTAGGTGACGGTTCCCGCCGCCGTGGTCACCGTGTCGACCTCGGAAATGCCGTCGATCTGGTAGACGTCGCCGGAGAGCGCCGCGGCGGCGAGCTCGACGCGGGCGCCGCGGCTGGAGATGATGGAGACACTGTAGTCCGTGCCGAGCTCGAGCGTCGTGGTGACGCCGGAGCGCGTGCGCGTGACGGCGATGTCGCCGGCGGCGGTGAGCTGCCAGTCGACGTCGAGCCAGATCTCGCCGCCGGTGCAGGCGTAGGTGATGCTGCCGTCTCCCGGCACCTCGGTCATGACAGGGCTCCCGCACCATCGCTCATGAATGGCGATGCCGGGGTCAGCCTAGCGGCGCCGGTGCGCTGTCAACTCGGCCGGCCGGCGTCACCTCGGAACGTCGCCGTTCAATGCCGGCCCGCGCTCCGGCGCGAGCATGTCACCTCGGCAACGGCCGGATCAGTCCGCGCTAGCGACCAAACCGTGGGCCGCTGCGGGGGGCGCGAGATCCCGGCTCCCACCAGAAGCCACGCTTGTAGTCGCGCATCTCGTCGTGGATCTTCTTGGAGAAGGCGCGGTGTGCATCCGGGTCTGCCCACGCCTGCACGCGGTCGGCGAACAGGCGCTGGTAGGCCAGCGACGTGTACCAGAGCGACGATCCCGGAACGAGACTGGTGGCGAGCTTGGTGGCGTGGGCGCCGGCCTTCGGATGCTTGTCCATGGCAAGGCTCTTGAACGGCCTGATGGCGTCCTCGGCCAGGCCGACGACGGGACCGGCAACGGTCGAGACGAGACCACCTCCGAAGCGGTTGGTCTCGGACTGGATGAGGTCGCCGACGATGCCGATGCCGCCGCCCTGCAGGACGGCGCGGCCCCAGAACTTCGGATCGTCGAGCGGCTGCTGATCCTTGCCGGCCTTCTGATCCTTCAGCGCCACCACGACGGCGCCGCCGAGCGTCATCACAAGCGCCACCTGTGCCGCGTAGGAAGCGCCTTTCCAGGCGCCCTCGGCGACGAACTCGCGCAGCATGCGCTCGTGGTGCAGCATCGAGAACATGACGGCGAAGCTCTTGAACTGGCCGCCGATGCGCACGAGCTCGCCGATCAGCGTTCCCGGCCGCGTGCCGCCCTGCAGCAGCGCCTTGGCGCGCAGCATGGTGGTCGGCGATGCGAAGTCGGTCTCCTGCAGGATCATACCGAGGTAGCGCTCGGCGACGCGCTCATCCCCGCGGCCCGCCACCTCCATGCGGTCAGCGACGGAGACCGGCGACAGGAAGTCAACCTGCACCGGCTTGCCGTCAGGCCCGAGGCGGATGGCGTCCCAGTCGGCGTCCGCGATGCCGTAGCGGCGCAGCACGCGGCCGAGGCCGGCGTTCTCCTTCTCGATCGCGGCCAGCGACAGGTGCGCCATGTCGGCGAACGCCGCCTGCAGGCTCATGCCGAACCCCATGCGCTGCGCGTCGGTGAGGCGGCCGAGGCCCTGCCAGGCGATGGTGCGCTCGGCCAGGTGCGCCGTCCAGGCGTGGCCGGTCACGCCCTGCCCCTGCCGCGCGCCGTCGTTGAACATGTGCAGATAGGTCTCGGCGATCAGGCCCTGGCGCGCCGCCTCGCGGCGGTCGAGCGTGCCGAGGTGCGAGATGATGTCACGGAAGGTTCCGACGCCATTGCCGGTCGAGACGCCGGCGAACCGTCGCGCCATGACCTGGGTGAAGTTGTCGGCGATCGACGAGATGACCATCGAGCCGCCGCGGGAGATCACGCCGACGTTGCGCAGGCTCTGCATGTTGTCGGCGAAGCGCGCGTCGACAGGCGCCGAGGCCGCGCCGGTGAACTGCATCCACATGTTCTCGGCCATCCGTATCTGCCTGCGCGCGTAGTCGTCCGGGCTCTTGGTCCACCAGCCCGTGTGGCGCATCTCGCGTCCGAGGAACTCGGTCACGCGCGGGAACAGCTGGCGGTCGGCGTCCTGCACGGCGGCAAGCTCGGCGTAGGCGTCGTCGAGCCGCTGCCGGATCTCGGCCTCGGCGATGCCGGTCACCTTGCTGGCGCCGTTATCGAGGATGCGCCCGCGCTCCTTCTCCAGGCGCATCAGCTCGTCGCGCAGCAGCTGCATCTTGGCCTGCGTCGCCGGTCCCGGCACGCCACGCCTCGGCCTGAGCGCGTCGAGGTCCTTGTGGATCTGGCCTATGCGCTCGTGGACCGTGTCCATGCGCGACGGCTGCGCCAGCAGCTCGGCCGTGATGTCCTTGACGTTGCGCACCGCCTCGTCGATCAGCACGGCCGCCGGCCGCGCCATGGCCGCCTGCTTCGTCACGTACTGGGCCAGCCGCTGCAGCTCGCGCTCCGGATTGGTGCCGAGCACGCGCATGGCGGCGATGTCTTTCGAGATGCCGGTCAGGTGCTGCATCATCGCGCCGAACGGGTCGGCGCCGCCGCCGAACTCGGCCTGGTACTCGAGCCAGGCGTCGGCGCTCTTGAAGTGCAGGAAGCGGTGCTCCTGTCGCCTGTTGCCGAGCTTGCCCTTGCCGGTGAACTCCGTCGGGATGCCGCCGAACGGATCGGCCACGTTGGCCGCCAGCGTGCCGTGCCCGTCCGAGGTGTTGTTCTCGTAGATGGTGCGCAGCACGTCGCGGCGCTCGGCCTGCGGCACGGCGCTGCCGTCCTCGCGGCGGATGCGGCTCCAGTCGAGGCGCTCGAAAATGAAGGGAAACCAGCGCTCGAAGCCGGCGTTGAGCAGCGCCAGGCGGTCGTGGCTCTGGGGAAGGAACCAGCCCTCGAGCCTGGGAATGTCTCCGCCGGCGCCGTTGAACATCTGCCGCGCTTCCTCGGCCACCGACATCCACTTCTGGGCAAAGCTCTTGGCCGCCGCGTCTCCCGTGTCCTCGCCTGCGGCCTCGCGCACCACGTTCTCGAGCCGCGCCCGCGCGCGCGGCGCGCCGGTCAGGAACTTCGACCGGAACTCGTGCATCATCTCCTCGAGGCGGGCCTTGAGCAGGCCCTCGACCGCCTTGGCCTCGGCCACGACCGACGTCATGCCATCGGGCAGCCGCACCTCGCCGTGATACTCGAGCAGGTAGCGCATCGCCTTGGCCGGATCGACCTGCCCGCGCGCGTCGCGCAGCGTGGTGACGAAGCCGTTGTTCTTCTCGCGCGTGGCGTGATCGAGCAGCGCCTGCCGCTCCCGGTTCGCCTTCGCCCTCGCGTCCGCCATAGCCGCCGCCTCGGCCAGGTCCGCCTTGAGGTAATCCGGCTCGCCGCGCAGGGCGAACATGGTGCCGGTGTCGGGATTCAGGCCGGCGGTGACGGAGGCGCGCTCCTCGGCCGAGACCGGCGTGCCGTCCTTGTGCGTGATCTCGATCAGCTTGTCGTCGAAGATGACGTAGTTGCGTGAGCCATCGCCCACGCCACGGGACTGGCCGTCCAGGTACTTGATACCTGGCACACCTCGATCCCTCAGCTTCTCGCTCACACCCGGCGGCACTTTGCGTGCGAATAGATCGTCGTGCAATTTATCGACAGGAATTCCCCAGGCTTCAGACGCAGCGGTTTTAACGACCTCGCTTTGCTGTGACAGCGGCTTGTCCCAATCGAGGAAATGCTCGGGGTCGGCGTTGATGCGGACTTGGTAGAGGCGGCCGGGATTTTGTAGTTTTTCTAGCGCTCCAGGAATATTGCTGTGCGGCCAGAACAGCGCCGTTCCATCAGGTCGCGCCAGCTCGTCGATAAATCCGATCGAACGCTTTTGTGATTTCCGGAAAACACTTGCTGGCACAGTCTCTTCGGAGACCTGCCATCGGCGTCCAGACGCGCCGTCAATTTCGTCAATGTAAATGCGTCCTTTGGCCCCAACAGCATCGGCGACGGCAGCCTTCGCGCCGTCAAGGGAGGCTGAGCCGACGCGAGCGCGTGACGACAAGTCATCCCGGTAACCCTTGGCCACCCCCTCGCTATCCGCGAAATATAGCCCGTGCCCGAAGGCCTGCGCACCCTCTCCGGTTCCGATCTTGTCCATCGAGAAGCTGTCGAAATCGTGCGGTGAGCCGTGGAACGCCTCGATATAGCGCTTACCCGTCTTCTCGTCGGTGCGGACGGCGAACAGCGTGCCGTCAGGGAAGTGCGATCCGGGCAGAGACTTCACCGCATGCACCACCTCACGCTGCGCCACGTCGCCACGGTCGATGGCGCGCATGACGTCGTCGGCGGTCTGGAAGCCGAGGCCGCGCAGCGCGTTGCGCACGCGCTCCAGGAACTGCTCGATCCGCGCGAACACGCTGTTGACGGCGTGCCCGTAATCCTGCCCTGAGACGCGGCGCTGGCGCATGTACGCCACCGCCTCCTCGTTCATCGTGCGCTCGAGCGCCGCCGCGTCGAGCGTCCCATCCGGACGCAGGAAGCGATCGCCGTACTTCTCCGGATATACCTCATCGATCGTCCGCTTGCCTTCGAGGAACGGGATCTGGCGAACGCCGTCCTTCTGCGCCCTCTCGACGAGAAGCTGCCATTCCCGGTCGGTGAACAGCGGCCGGAGAGCGTGGATCTCCTCGTGCGTGGCGATCGCCTTCGGGTCGAGCGCGAACAGCGACACGAAGATCGACCGGCGCGCCGGCTCAAAGCCGCCCTCGATGCCATCCGGCGTGAAGATGACGTCGGCCTTGACGCTCTTCGGCAGGCGATCGACGACACTGGCGATCTCGCCCTCGACGATGCCCTGTAGCTTAGCGAGATCGGCCTCGCTGTAATCCCCGATCTCGACGCGGCGCAGCAGATCGGCCTTCAGTCCGGCTTGGTCGCGGACGGCGAAGGGGATGTCTGTGAGGTCGTCGAACGCTGCTGAAGAATGCGCTTGATCACCTTGTGCCCTTCCAGAGCCCTCGTTCGCAGGTCCGCGCCACTCGGCGAGTTGGGCGGCGGCGTCTGGGTCTGCTCTGAGGATGGCCCGGACTTCGTCGGATGACTTGGCATTGTCCACTCCAAGGCGCCAAAGATCGGCCTGCATCTCGGCCGCGATGCGATGATCCTCCATTGCCGCCTCGTCGGCAATGCGCACCCGCCTGTTTCCGGCAAGATCGTCGCCGAGCACGTCGATGAACTCGTTGATGGTAGGCCGCTCGGGGGTGTCGAAGAAGCCGTGCTGCCACGCGAACACCGCCGCGTCATCAAGCGTCATGCCGTTGCGCCGCACCAACGCGCCGTGTGGCTTGCGGCTGCCGACCAAGCGCGCGATCTCTCCGCGCTGCTCCTGGATGCCGCCGTGCTTGCGCAGGAAATCCGACAGGCGCTGCGGCTTCGGCTTGCGCTGCTGCTCGCGCATGTATTCCCAGGTCGCGACGATGTGCTCGACGTCGGCTTCAGGGATCGGCTCGGGCTTTGACGCCTTGGCCTCGCCCCCATTCTTCCCGCCCGCCTCCGGCTGCGGTGCCTCGCCGGTGGCCTTTTCTCCCGTAGCTTTGGCGATGTCGTCGGCGTAGCGGGCGCGCAGCTGCTCGAGCTGCTTGCCGGCGTCGGCGCCGTAGGGGTCATCGACCTTGTGCAGGATCGCCTCGCGCGCCGGCATTGGATCACCGGCCAGCGCCCGGTGCGTGGCTGCGTCTCGCGGGCCCTGCATCAGATCGGCGAGGCGGGCGCGGGCTTCGGCGGGAGAGCGCGGGTCCAGCGCCTGCAGCTTGGCGGCGAGAGCGGCGTGTCGGCCAGGATCGGCGACGTGCTCGGCGACGATCGCCGCCACCTCGGGGCGAAGCTCGCCAACCGCGACGCGGTCGAAGGCGGTGTCGGAGAGCCGGGAAAGCATGGCGGCGTGGCGCAGGCGGTGGTCCGACCATGGCACGTTCTCCGCCAGCAGCTCCGGCCGCTCGCGGATCTCGGCCGCCAGGTCGACGGGATCGCGCGCGAGCATGGCGGCGACCCGCTCTGGCGCCGCCTCTGGACCGGAAACCGGCGGCAGCGCATCGCCCGGCGGCGGGGCTAGGTCCGGGTCGGCGACGTGACGTAGCGCGTCGGCAACGTGCGTCTGGTGCTCGGCGCGCGGCAGGTCGAACGGCATGTCGTCGAGCATCCGGTCGGCTTCCATGGCGTCGAGAGCGCCGCGCATGGCCGGCTCATCGGCGATGCCGGCCTCGCGGGCGACGGCGCGCAGCGCGTCCGGATCGCCGGCGGCTGCCTTGCGCAGCGCGCTGTCGGCAGGCTCCGCCCTGGCGGCGGCATCGAGCGCGCCGATCGGGTCAGCCTTCGGGTCGGGCCGCTTCCAGCCGGTGACGTTGCCGGTGGCATCGGTGACGGGCTCATGCCCCAGGCCGCGCCGCACGCCGCGCGCGAACGAGCGAATGCCAACATCGGCCGCGAAGCCGAACGCGGCGGCGCCGAGCAGCTCCTGCTTGAAGTCATCGAGCGTGTAGTCGAGGCCGGCGCGCTTGCGCCACGCGGCCACGAACGGCGCCTCGAGCGCGGCACCGGCCGCGTTGGCGCCCGCCATCTTGACGCCCTGCCACGCCACTTGCGCGGCGCCGACGCCGGTACGGATGCCGGCCAATGGTGCCGTCACCAGCACGAACGGGTCGGTGGCCGTGGTGACGAAGCCCTGCGCCAGGGACGCCGGATCGACTCGGCCGACAATCGGCAGGTTGACGGCGAGGCTGGAGCCTTCGAGCGACAGCGCCAGCCGCTGCTCGGCCTCTGCTTGCTGGCGACCGGCCTCGGCCACGGGCGAGTAATCCGGGCGGATGACGGCGGCGTGCTGCGGGAATTGCTCGGCCAGCTGGCGCTTGCGGTCCATGTAGCCGGCGTGCGTCGTGTCGCGGCGGGCAATCTCCAGATCGTCGGTGTTCGACGCCGTGGACAGGCGCCGCGTCATCTCGGTCATGTCGATGCGCAGCGGGTTGAGCAGGCGTTGCCCGGTCGCCTTCGCGATGGCGTCGATGTCGGCGTCGTAGGCCGCTTCCTCGCGGCGGATGCCGGTGAGCAGGCGGCCACCGAGGCCGACCGCGTCCCAGGCGTTGCGCCACACCTCGGCTTGCGAGGCCGGAGGTGCGTCGGACTGGGCGAACGGGATCGAGGAAAGGTCCGGGCGGTCGAGCGTCGTCATTTCGCACCATGGAAGAGATCGGCCCGGCGCCTGGCGAGGATCGGCGCCAGCCTGTTGAGGTCGAGCACCCATTCCTCACCGGTCTGCGGGTCCTTCGCCTTGCCGGCGACGCCTTGCTTGTTGGAGACCGATACGGCGTACTGTCCGGGTCCGAACTGCATCAGAGTTCCGGCCTTGATACGCTCGATGGAGATCGGCTTGTCGTCGCCGGTCACGGGCAGAGGAATGCCGGCCGCCGCCAGGTCCTCCGGCGTGATCATGTCGATCACCTGGCGCCAGCCCTTCTGCGCCACCGTCGGCGGCAGAACGATGTGGTCCGAGCCGGACCACCAGCCGCTCTGCGCCACCACGCCGCCGTAGGTCTTATTGTTCAACGTCCGCTCGCCGAGCGCATCGCGCAGGCTCTGGCGCCACAGCTCCTTGGCGTCGCTGCCCCAGGCCTTGCCGTCGATGTCCGCCCTCAACGCGCGGGCCTCGAAGATGTCGCGCGCCAGCGACACGGTCGCCTCGCGCTCGCCCGGCAGCCCCGACAGAGACGTGCCGAGCACCTCGCTGGTCACCAGCCTGGCGTCGGCATCCTTCGGCGACACATGCTCGCGGTCCTTCAGATTGCGCAGCTTCATGCCCTTGGCGGCGTCGCGCGCGGCCGACGTGAGACCTACGTCCGAGACAAGACCAGCCAGCTTGGCGATCTTCGGAGCGCTGCCGTCGTGGTTGAGCTCAGCCACGATTTCCCGCATGCGCCCGCCGCTTGCGGCGTCGATGGTGGCCAGCGTCCGCAGTGCATCGTCGCCGCCGGACGCCAGACGCACCGCCAGCGCGTGCGCCTCGTCACGGTCCAGAAATCGTGGCGGCTGCCCGAAATGCTCGCCGATGGCGTTCGCGTATGGCACGCGCGCGCGCAGAGACGCCGCCAGGCCGTCGTCGGACGAGACGTCGATGGGCTGATACCCCGGCAGCCCGACGCGATCGCCCCAGGCGTTAGGGCTCTCCCTGAGCTCCTTGCGCGTCTCCTTCGCCAGCTTCTCGGCCAGCTCGACGCGGGCGACGCCTTCCGGCGTCGGACCCTTCTCGGCCATGTAGCGGCGCAGACTCGCCGCGTAGGCCTCGCTCACCTCCGGCGGTTGCGACCGGTACTCGCGCTGGAATGCGAGCGTGTCCTCGATCACCGCCATGCGATCGGCCAGCGCCGGGTTCTTCACCGCCGCCGCCCGGCCGCGCGCTCCGGCGAGCTGCGCGTCGGTCGGCAGGTAGCCCTTCTCGACCATGGCGCCGAGCGCCTTGACCTCGCCGTCGACGGCGGCCTGGCTCTGCCGCTCCTCGAACTGCGCGGCGCGGAACTCGGCCCGGAGCTTGCCGGTGATGCGCTGGTACTCTTTCAGGTCGAGATGCCGCGACAGGCCCTCGGAGTTGCGGAAGTCCTGGTCGATCCTGTCGATGAAGGAAAGCCGCTGGGCGTTGTCCGGCAGGCGGTCGAACTCGCCGAGGATGCGCGCCTCGACCACGGCCTCCTTGGCCTGGCGGCGGATCTTCTCGGCCGCGCCGGCGTCGGCCAGCGGCTTGCCGTCGACGCCCTTCCGCGCCAGCAGAGCGTCGATGCGGGCGATATCCCTGCCGAGAACCTGGTCGGCGGTCGGGTCGTTGCCGAGCGCGTAGGCGCGCTGGTGCAGGCCTTTTAGCTCGGTGTCGAGCTCGGTCTGCAGCGCCGCCGTCGCCTCGGCCGAGATGCGCGCCTGGTGCTCGCGCGCGGCGGTCCGCGCTTGCGCCAGCTCGCCGCGGCGGAACACATAGGCGACGTCCGGCCGAAGCTCCTCCGGCACCCTGGCGAGCCAGGCGTCGCGCTTCTTGGCCAGGTTGCCGCCGGCCTGGATGTCGTTCTCGATCTCCACCGAGACCTGCGACTTGTACGTCTCGAGCCCGGCCTTGTCGTAGGCCTCGCCGCGGATGGTGATGGCGCGCGTCGGCTGGAAATCCGGGTTCATGCCGGCCTGGTGCCCGGCGCGCTCGCCCTCGATCCGGGCCGCGTGGTCGGCGTACTTGCCGATTTCCCTGCCGACGTCAGCCAGCTCGTCGGAGATTTTAGACGCCGCCCTCTCGGTGCTGGCGAAGGCTTCCTCGACGCCGGACGACGGCATGCGCCAGTCGGCGGAGCGCGGCGCGATGCGCTGCACGCCAGTACCGGCGGCCGGATCGGTCACCACCTGCAGGAGGCCGGAGCGCTGCTGCGAATTGACGGCCATGCCTCACCCTCGCTTGATGATTGACAGCAGACCCTTGGCGCCGCTGCCGAGCGCGCCGAACATGTCAGCGCTCGACCTGGCATCGGCCGCCGTCCGAGAGGCCATGCCGCGCGTCAGGTACTGGCCGGCGCGCGCCTCCGAAGCCGCTTGCGACAACCGCGTATTGTCCTTCTCGATCTGCAGCCCGTACGAGGTCTGGTTGGCGATGTCGCCTTCCATGGCGTCGAGCTGGCCCGACGAGATGTCGAGACCGCTGCCGGCGAACGCGACGCGCGCCGCGCCCATCTTCTGCAGCGCCGCGCGGCGCAGGTCGTTGGCGCGGTTGGCGGAGGCCGCCGCCTCGCTCGAGGCCTCGACGCGCGCCATGCCGGCGTTGAACGAGGCTTCCTGCATCGCCGCCTCGCCGGAGAGCTTCGCCTGGCTCGCCGAAGAGAACCCGGCCAGCACCGATCCGATGGTGGCGACCCCCTGCAGGATCGAGGCGGCCGTCGATAGGCCGCCGATCGCCGTGGCCGCGGTTCCAGCCGTGGCGGCAGCGGTTCCAGCCGTGGTTGCCGCCGGAGCCAACGCCGTGAAGGCCGCCATCGCCAGCTCAGCCATGTGTGACCACCTCGTATCGGATCGAGCGCAGCTCCAGCGGCGCCGGCACCGACTGCGAGAACTCGATGGTCGGGTGCCGCGAGAAGCCGCGCAGGTTGGTGACGCGGAAAATGCCGGTGGCGAGGCGGTCGCGCATCGGCAGCTCGGGCGTGAGGCCGACGGGCAGTGCGTCGCCGGCGCCGGCGCCGGCCGCCGTCAGGCGTCCGGTCAGCCAGTGGCCGTAGGTCCACAGGCCGCCGTCGCCCCAGACGTCGATCAGCTCGGGAAATCCCGGATAGAAGCGGGCGTCCCAGGTGTAGACGTGGATGCGTCCGGCATCGACCATGCGACCGCCATAGACGGGAGACACCGGATTGCCGGCGTCGGAGAAGCCCGGCATGCCGGGCGTCCAGTAGGCGAGGTGCGCCTCGAGGAAGGCGCGCTGCACGGCGTCGTCGCGCACGATGGTCGAGTAGTAGGGAAAGAAGCTTTCAGACGACTTTGGATCGTAGAAGACGTTGGGCTGGTTCGGCCCCTTGTCGACCGCTGGGCAGCCGAGCTCCATGAACCAGATCGGCTTGGAGGACGGCACCCAGGCCGTCGCGGATGCGGCGCGCACGCCGGCCGGGCGGTTGTGATGGGCGTTGCTCCACCAGCCGGCGAGATCCTTGGCCCGCCACACCCACGGCTCGCCGTAATCACTGTCGGTGATCGGCGCCCGCACTTGCGCGTCGCGATCCGACGGGCTGGCGTAGTACCAGTCGAAATACTCGCCGCCGGCGATGTTGCCCTGCAGGTAGGCGCGATCCGTGATCGAGCGGTGGCCGGCGGCGAAGTCGGCGTGGTCGACGCCGGCGCGCCAGTCGGAGAGCGGCATGTAGTTGTCGATGCCGATGGCGTCGATCAACGCCGACGACCACAACGGGTCGAGGTGGAAGAAGCACTCGCCGGGAACGCCGGTCTGGTGGGGCGTGAACTCAGACCAGTCGGCGGCGTAGGTGATTTTCGTGTCGGCCCCGAGCACGCTCTTGACGTCGGCGGCAAGGGCCGCGAGCGCGGCCACGAACGGATAGACGCCGAGGCTCGATCGCACCCAGTTGAGCCCGCGCATCTCCGAGCCGATGACGAACGTGTCGACGCCGCCGGCGGCCTTGCACAGCCAGGCGTAGTGCAGGACCATGCGGCGGTAGCTCCACTCATTGGGCCCGGTATAGACGACGGTCTGTCCGGAGAGGTGGAAGTCGCCGGGAGAGCACGTGCCGGTGAAGGCGGCGATCTGCGTCGCGGCCGTCGCCGTCAGATCCGGGCTTCCGGGCTGGCCGGGCGCCGGATGGCAGGTGATACGGCCGCGCCAGGGATACGCCGGCTGGCCGGTGCCGCCGTAGGGATTGGACAGCGTGTTGCCGGCCGCCACGTCCATCACCAGGAACGGCGTGAAGGTGACGTCGAGGCCCTGCGCCTTCATCGCCTCGATGGCCTGCACCACGGACCAGTCGGCCGGCGTGCCGCCGTAGGCGCTGCTGCCGGCGTGCGTCGACACCAGGCCGGCCGTGCTCCAATTCAGACCGGCGCACGACCACGCCCGCGTCGCGAAGCGGACGATGCCGGTTCCCGTTCCACGACGGTCGACCTTGGGCACGATGGCGCAATTCGCCGCCCTGAGATCGGTTCCGAACCACGACACGAACAGCGACACGCGCTTGAGGTCCGGCGCGGCCTGCCGGAGCTGTCCGAGCGAGACCAGGATGTCCGGGCTGCCGCTCGTGTTGTGCATGTTCTCGCGGCTTATATCCACCGAGCTGTCGATGTACGTCGTCGTGACCGTGACGAGCTCGGTGGCGTAGACCCACATGCCGGAGCCTGGGATCATGGTGACGGCGCGCAGCATGCGCTCGAGGCTTTCGGCCTGCCTGGAGGCGGTCGCCGCGCCGGTGGTGTCGCGCGGCGGCTCGGCGGCGATGTCGAGCGCCCGCGAGCCGTCGAACGTCAGCGGCACGTCGCGGAACGGTCCGCTGTTGACGGCGATGTCGATCTGCCCGGTTCCGGCCAGCGCCAGGTCGATGGTGACGACGCGCGCCGGCGGCCGGAACGGATAGCCGTTCTGCAGCTTCTCGCGCAGGCGCGGCAGCCGGCCGCGCAGCGCCGGGGCGAGACCGCAGGCGGTGACGACGCCGGGCGCCGGAAGCCGCGCGATGCCGCCTGAGACGCGCAGCGGGCCGACCAGCCCGCGGTCGACCCAGGCCCAGACGTCCTTGCCCTCGAGGTGGTCGAGGCCGGAGACCTCGGCGCGCACGATGCCGTCGTCCGGCGTGACCGCAGCGTCGAGCGTGTGCGATCCGTCGAGCTTCTCGATGTAGTGGTCGGCGGCACCGTCCGCCTCGCGCTCGACGATCAGGAAGACGCGGGCCAGGATGTCGGTGATGACGCCAGAGAAGCGTCCATCGGTCGCCCACGGCACCGTGCCGACGACCTCCTGAGACTTGAGCAGCGGCATGAAGGCGATGGTGCCGTCGGCGTTGACCATGAACAGGTTGTGGCCCTCGCCGGTCGAGCGCTGCTGGCGATAGCCCATCTTGACGACGTCGGTCAGCAGATGCGGGCCGAGCAGCGACAGCGGATCGGCTTTGTAGGTCAGCTCGACGTCGGAGTAGACGAAGTCGCGCAGCGTGCGCCCGCTGCGGTCGATGAACACCGGCGCGCCGTCGGCGAACAGCACCGGTACGTTGGGGCGGATGCCGATGCGGGTTCCGAGCTGGACGCTGAACGGCTGCGTCGCGTCGAGGGTTCGCGCCTCCGTGTACCATTCTCCGCTGGTGGTGAAGAACAGCAGGTGCCGGCCGACGTAAATGCGCTCGATGATGTCGGCGTGATCGGAATTGATGGTGCCGAGGAAGGCCAGGTCGGCGGTCAGCGGGTCGGCGTCATCCTGGAGGTCGAACGCCAGGCCGTAGCGCGACGCGGCGTAGGTGATCGGCGCGGCGCGCATGCCGGCGACGATGTGGCGCTCCTGGTAGGTGACGCCGCAGCGCGGATAGCCTGTCGTCTCGCCGATGACGGGGCCTTGCGCGTCGAGACCGCGCTGCACGATCGCCGTCGTCGCGTCGATATCGTCGCGATCGAGCGCGACCAGCGCGAGGAGAGGCCAGCGCCGCGCGCCGGCATTGCCGAAAAACGAGAAGCGCCAGGCCGTTGTCGCCGTGTCGATGCGCTCGACGGCGAGGCCGCTGTCGACGCCGATCGCGGCCAGCGCTGCGACGGCGTCGGCCGCGAACGTCGACGGCGCGTACGTGATGGCCGACGTCACCTTGTCGGCGAGCCAGATGACGAGCGCGTCTCCCGTCGCGACGCCGGCCATTGTGACGTCCTGGATCTCGTCCTGGTCGCCGGCGAACGCCGATCCCGGCGTCAGCTTGGGCACGTTGGTCCAGGCGGCCGGCGCCGAGTTCCATTCGTCGTTGGCGCCCTGCCGCTGCACGACGATGGTGGCGATGTCTTCGTCGTAGATGATCAGGCTGTCGAGTGACTGCGACCATGTCACGCGCGCGATCTGCTGGGCGTCGATGTCGACGGGAACGCTGGCCTGCCAGACGCGGTCGCGGAAGATGTCGATGTTGCGATCGGTGAGCACCCACTCGTAGACGAGGTCGGCGGCGCGCGTGAACGTGTCCTCGGCGTGCGGCGACAGCTGGCGCTTCTCCTTCCACATGCGGATGCCGCCAACGGACACAGCGCCGGCGCCGGCGGCGCCATGGATGGCGATCCGCCAGCGCGCGGCCGTCATGGTGGCGCCGGGGGCCAGCGCGAAGCGCCGCGTGCGCGCGTGCTTTTCCTGCTCGACGGTGATGGCGATGTCGAGCGTGCCGGTGGCCGTCGAGCCGCCGCCGATGGTCGCCGTGATCTCGTCCTCGGCGGTGAAGGAATTGGCGCCCGTCGGCGTCACCTCGACCGAGACGCCATCGCCAGAGCCTGAGACCGGGATGGTGACGACCCCGCCGGTCACGGCGACGCCGGAGATCTTGACCGTGACCGTGGCGGCGGCGCCAGCGAGCGGTCCGTCGAGCGTCGCCTTGATCTTGGTGATGCGGCCGGCGTCGTAGGGCGTGAACGTCGCCGTCACGGCATCCGTCCCCTTCGACGACAGGTTGCTCTGAACCATCGTGTCGGTCGAGATGCCGCTGCCGAGCATCTTGCGGGCGGTCTCAGAGGAAGCCGCGAACGGCTGCCAGGCGGCGCCGTCCCAGTATTCGACGCCGAGCGCGCGCGGATAGCGCCCCGTCTCGCAGCCGAAGCCGATGACGTCGAACGCCGCGACGTCCTGCGCCGTGCCGAGGTCGATCTCGGCGACGACGAACGGCGATGTCGTGGCGGCGGCGGTCGTGAAGCGCGTCGCCGTGCTCTGGTCGACGAGGCTCGCGACGGTGCCGCCGTTCGGCGCCGTCACCATGGCCGATGAGACGGCGATCGGCCGCAGGCGGCGGCGAATGCGCTGCGCGCCATTGGCACCGGCGCTGGTGCCGGCGCGCCGGCGGCATCCGCCCTGCGGGAAGATCTCGAGATTGAGGCCGCTCTCGAGGCCGTTCCAGTAGTGCGGCGTGTCGATGCGCTCCGAGAGGGCCGGGTCGAGCACGCCCTTCGACAGGTTGTTGGTGATGGCCGCGCGCCGCGTCATAGCGACCACCGTCCCGTGGAGCCGGACCGCGCGGAGAGGAGCGGGTGTACGCCATCGGCGACGACCGGGCTCGGCTTGGCCTGGGTGTCGGCGGCGACGGCCTGGCCCATCAGGCCGCCGTCGCCCATCATGTGCGGCGGCCCGAACGCGACCTCCTGCAGGCGCGCGAACATCGGATGATCCTCGCGCACGGACAGCGCCAGCTGCGACTGCATGACGACGCCGTGCAGCTTGACGAAGTATCCCGGCCACAGGTTGACCGGAACGCGCTTGGAGAAGCGCAGCCAGATCTCCTCGTGATCGGTGGCGAGGCGGTTCTCTGTCAGCTCGAACGCCGTGGTCGGCTGGCGCAGCTCGGCGCTGGCCACGGTGAACCAGTCGAACGCGTCGGAGGTCGAGCACGGGGCCTCGACCCGCTCGACGGCGCAGCCCTCGGCCGCGAGTGCGTCGAGGGAGGCCTCGAACGCGGC
>WBZU01001634.1_pt1 | contig 16565 bp, 15 predicted proteins | sample 5204311 | NCBI WGS metagenome assembly WBZU01 (sample SAMN12344359, study PRJNA552823) | activated sludge metagenome | biome: Activated sludge suspended growth; feature: Nitrification reactor; material: Wastewater; isolation source: activated sludge from nitrification reactor of wastewater...
TAAAGTTTGGGATGTGGGCTTTAAGCTCAAACAGTAGGTCGAAACACCCTACAGATGGCATAAGGTCGTCAGCTTCGATAACGATCGTTTTCATTTCTTAGCCACCACAATAGATAGTAATTGAGTCTGCTTAGCATCCTTAATCTCAAGTCCAGCATCTTGGCACATCTTGATAAGACAGGAAGCAGTGTAGCGGTAGTAGTCATCAAAGCCTTGTTCGGGGTGGTAGTCAGTTCCAATCCATGGAGAATCAACAATAAGGAAGCCATCTTTTTTCAGCAGCCTTGCTACCTCTTTGATTGCTTTCTTTGGTGTGTAGATGTGTTCCAGAGTCTGAGACAGGATAATCACATCGAATGACTCTGATGCTAACTTAGAGTCACAGATGTCAGCTACAATGTCTGGGTTTGTAGATTCTAGTTTATCAAGTGTCTTATAGCTTCGAGCCTTAGCCCCAAACCATTCGCGGTTCTCACCTTCAGATGGGTTCCCTGCATTACCAATATCGAGAACGTCCTTACCTTCAAGCTCCATGTGGTTAGCGATGTCCTGCATGAACATCCAGATCTGCTGTCTAGTTGGTGACGCCATAGCGTGTTGTCCTTTCCTTTTCACGGAGCTTGAAATAGTCAGGGTAAAGAGCCTTCTGACCAGACGTTGTATCAATATGCTCAGCTCTGAGGTTTTGCATATAGCCTAAGGTATAGCCAGACTTCTGCACGTACTGGCTGAATACCCAGTCCTGATTGGAATGTAAGTAGTCATTCTCTTGCCAGCGGAAGGTATCGTAGAGCTTTCGTGGTGCTACACAGAAAGCACCTCCGACATGGTTAGTCATCCCAAAGAGGTGCATGCCGATCTGTAGATAGCCCTTGTTCATAGCGCCACCTGGGCTGTCGATTAGCCCTTCGATGAATGGGGAGAAGACAACCTTGGGGAAGCGGAACCAGAGATCTAATACCTGTTCTAGCCAGAGGTTGTTCCACATCTCGATGTCATTATCGACCTTTATAATCAGATCATAATTGGCTTCTTGGTAGATCGCATCTAGGGCTTGATTAGAGCCTTTTGAAATACCAACGTTCTGTGGGTTGTAGATCACCTTCTTTAAGTTCTGCTGTTCTTTGAGCCACTCTACAGTCCCGTCCGTTGAACCGTTATCCACAACAAAGTGATCGAATGGTACTTTGGTCTTTTCATGTAAGGCTTTAAAGCAGCGCTTTGTATAATCAAGGCGATCTTTGGTCATGGTAAATACGGCAACCTTGGGAACTGGACGCTTACCATAGAGTGTTTTCTCGGGCCACACAGGACAGCCAATACGGTCGAACTCAAAGCCCTGGTACTTGATCTGGTTCGATCCTTGATGGACGTGATACTCGGTAATAAGAATTGGAACATGGAAGAAGGAAGCACCAGCCTTGTGAAGGCGTACAAAGAGATTCCAATCTGCGTAGCGTGGCATAGACTCATCCCATCCACCAATCTTTTCTAGCCACTTCTTTCTGACAATGACCTGATTCGTATCAATAAAGTTCCGTTCGTAGATATTAATTCCCTTAGGATCATTGATGTCAGATACTACAGCTAGTTGGGGAAGACCCTTGCCCGAGTCGTCAATCAGTATCGAATCCCCATAGACCACGTCGTTCTTAGTCTCTGTAATGTACTTCCACAGCACTTGCATGTGGCTTGGGTACATGACGTTATCGTCGTCGAAGTAGGCAACGTAATCAGCCTTAGCAGCTTTGGTGCCTTCATTCTTAGGACGTGTATGTGTTCCGAAGTTCTCTTTTAGTTTAATGTAGCGGATCCGCTGGTCTTTTGTCTGGTACTTTTCTACTACCTTGTCGGTGTCATCTAAAGAATGATCGTCAACGATAATGAGCTCAAAGTCTTTAAAACTCTGGTTCAAGATTGAGCGGATACATCTATCTAGTTTTTCTGGTCTTTGGTATGTGGTTAAAACAATGGAAACGAGTGGAGACGGGTTGTGATTCATTTTAAAATTTCTCTTGCTTGTTTTCTACCTATAAGATTACTCTTTAACAGACTTTGTGCAAGCCCAAAAACACTACGATATGGTTTCATAGCACCTGGTGGCCTGTACGATTCTACTTGGAACTTCGGAATAAAGTTATTGCTCATCGAACAGAGATGGTGACCTTTCCATGTAACAGAGCACATGTTGGCATGGATGCGTTTATCCTCTGTTCTGTTGTAGAAGATGAGATCGAGGCGTCGGTCTAATTTGCGTAGTCGATCTCGTAATTCACGTGGTGTCATAGATGGATCCCTTATGGGGCAGGGGAAGGCCCCCACCCCACAGTTAAGACGGATTAACGGGTATTGAGGCGCTAGCTAATTAGCTGCGTGTCTCAAGGGCTGTCGACGTATGGACATTGATCATGCGTTGGGAATCCAACTCTTTAACAGCAGTTGAATACTTGTAGCCGAATGTGCCATAGGTATTGAGGTTGGAACCTGGGAACGGATTCTTTACGATCGTTTCCAGACCAACGAACTCAGCGACACCGAAGTGTCCATTACCGAAGATGTACGACTGTACGACATCAGTATTGGTGCTAGCGTTAGCAGAACCACTGTTAGCAAGCGTAATCGCTTGTGTGGTCTCGTAGAACGTGACACCGAAGTTAGTACCAAGATTATTCATCTTGATATTGTCGATCGTCTTATCGGTATAGATTACGGTGTTCTGCCAGCCAGTCGAACCCAAAAGGTCAAACTTAGCGTCTGGCGAGAGGATACCAATGTACTTGCCACCGTTCATAGCCTTTGTATGGGCTGGAACGTAGAGCTTCTCAAGGGAGTAGACTGCACGACGAACCTCTGTGACCGACATGTCGAATGAGGAGTTATCCGCAATCGAGTTGAGGGCTACAGCTGATCCAGCGTACTGTGCAGAACCACCAGCGGTAAATACCGTGTCGCGGATCTGTGTATCGAGGGTCAAAGCAGCAGCACGACCAAGGTGTTCCATAACCTCTTGAACCGTTCCATTCTTCATTGTGGCCTGGGCACGGTCAGAGATTTGGACCACATCGCCAAACTGTGACAGCGTAGCCGACACAAGGATGGAGGTCATCTGTGTTGCCGAAGGATCGGTGCCATCAGTGATAGCGCCACCCTTGGGAAGATCTTTGATTTGTAACCAGCTAACCAGCTGACCGCTGTGTGCTGGAACGCTGCCAACCATACCGAATTGGTAGAACACGAGGTTCTCACGCAAGGTATCGCGGAAGGTTTCATTCCAGTACTGCTTGAGCAGTTGTGGGTTAGTTGTGTTTGTAAATGAGGATGCCATTTTTTAGTTTGTAGTTTAGTTTTATTAGATGCCTTTTGTTTAGAATTCCATGTCAGATAGTGACTTACCGCCGAACATGCGGTCAATAAGTGACTTCTTTTGATCCTTCGGAAGTTTTGAGAACTCTTCAGGAGTGAGGTTGGTATTCGCTACATTTTCCACCGCAGGACTTTGCGGTTCTGCACTTTCCAGATTCTTGGAAGATGAGGTTTTAGCCTTGTAGTAATTCTCCATTTGGTTCTTGAGGAATGCGAGATTCGTTCTCACAGTGTCTTCATCGCCCTGGATGTTATCTAGCACGGCCTTATCAATCGTCTTAAGGTCAGCGAACTCTGGATCATTTAAGAGACGCTGTTTGATTTGCTCCGACTTAATACGCTCGGCTTCAGCTTGCGTTTGTTGCAGCTGCTCCTCTAGCGCGCGGTTGCGCATCTCGATAAGACGCTGATGTTGCTCATCCGCTGTGAGCTTCTGGTTCAGCAGAGCCTCTGCCTCTGCCTTCTCACGGCGTAGTCGTTCGGCTTCCGCTGCTGCGCTGTCCCGTTCGGACTGCAGTTTACGGTAGACGTCGACGTTGTCTTGCGACTGTGGCGGCGTCGCGACCGCAGGTTGAACCGCTGGGGTTGGAGTAACGTCCTGTGGAGTGGTTACGCCTTCCATTGATTGCTCTGTCATAGAACTCCTTTTGATGTTGCTTTTTTAAGCAGTGCACCATTTAGTTTTTATTTATAGGTTTGTGGCCTATATGATGCCTCTGACCCGTCTGGCAGAGACATCGTATAATACGCAAAACTACGGCTGGTACTCGCCAGTTTTGATCTTACGGATATATTCTTGTAGCACGCTAATCCTACGATCTGCCTCTTTTTGGGAGATTTTTCCTGCCTTCACGTCTTTCTGTGTTTTTTTAATTTGCGAACGATAGTCGTTCAGTTTTGTATTGATGAGGTATTGCTTTGACTGTGCAGCCTTTGCTTCGTCAAATGGGTAGGTCTTAAACCCAAAAACATCACCTTTGATTATATCACCGACTGTTCGCTTTCGTCCAAGGTAGTCCTCCCCTCCACGCAAAGCTGGAGGAAGTTTATCAAGCGCTACGTTCAGAACAGCTGGCGAAAGTTGTCTTCTTGCATGTGTTAGAACCTGTCCTGCCTGTACCGAAGCTGGAGCACCTGGCGTTCTAATTTCCTGGTTAAAGTAGAGATCTTTGTTAAATCCAAGCTGTGCTAACTCTGTAGCAAATGGGTTGAGACCAATACCAAGCGGTAGTGTGTTTTGTTCGTCTAGTAGTCCTCCCCATGGCAGAATGTACTTCATGTTGAAGTAGCGGTACTGCTGACCGTCAGAAGGGAGACGTGTCATGTCGATCATGTAATCAGGAAGGTTGGTCTCATCTGGAGCCTTAGAGCTACCTTCAACAGCACGCATGGCTTTGTCGTAGGCTAGGATTCGCTGTGGATGTTCAAGCGCTGTCTTTACGATTAAGGGAACACTTTTACGGGCAAAGGTATAGAATGGGATAATTTTGCGTAGCGTCTGTGCTTCAAATGGCGTTACGTCGCTATAGTCAAAAGTAGCATCAACTGCTTTCTGTAAAGCTTCTTGAACCCCAAGACCACGGTATTGGCGCTGGAAGATGTACTGTTGGAGCTTGGCTGAATCTTCCATGAATCCCTGAAGATTGCCCATGTTACTAACGGATTCTGTCCAGGCATTCTCATCTGCTGTTGTGCCAAAAAACCTCTTGGCAGATGCTCCAACTGCTTTCCCTAATTCACTGGGATTCTTCACAAGTTCCATAGCACTAAGGTCCTTGGCGTTATCAAGCGGATCAACAAGTTTCTGAATCCTTTGTATTTCTTGGGTAGAATAATCTCGTCCAAGGCCACCATTTTCCTTGAATTCTTTGTACCACTTATCCCTTGTGAACATAGATTTAACAGCTGATGGAAATGCTGCAGTAGAGCCAGGGTCAACCATCGCGTTAAGGATGAAGTTGCTCATTACGTTACGAGCCTGTTGCGCTGGGTTTAAGATTGTCTTTCCTTCCTTCCATCGCTTCAGAGCCCAGTTTAACGCTAAGCCACCACTACTCTTGGGAGCTTTAGCAGCAGTCTGGAGGTTTTGTACGTGGTCTAACACAGTACGTGGAACGTATTTACCAGAAAGATCTCCAAATCCTTTTGGAACTTGTACGTAGTAATCAGCTACAGGTTCTGCAGATCCTACCGTATCAGCAATTTTCTTGTAGTAGTTAAGAGAGTCAGCTTTGGAAAGTTCCTGACTTAACCCCTTAGCTACTGAGTACTGTGATGGGACTTGTCCACCTAGTGCTGCAATCTTTTCAGGAGACTGGATCTCTCGTGGCTTAAAGCGATCTAACTGCGTAGCGTCGGCTGCAGCTTTTCCACCAGCCTTAGCTGTTTCTGTGTTCATGTAGAGAAGAGGACCAAAGTAGGCTGGTTTATCTACCGCCTTAAGCCCTTGTTCTGCTGCTACCTGCGAGAAGTCTGAGATTGTTGTACCGATTAAGGCATCAGCTGTATTGATGTCTCTAGCGTATTTCCCCTGAACTAAAGCGTTACGTACCTTTACAGCAAAGTCATCAATTGTGTCTCCCTTTACGTACTTGGCCTTATCACCAATCACTGTCGTTAGGGCGTCTGCATTATCGGGAGATAGACTATTAGCAATCTGTGTAACAAAGTCATCGGCAAGGCTCTTGTTGATGGTATACGATTTAATCGTGCCCATGTTCTTGCCAGCTGTTTCAAATGTCTTGGCCAGCTCTGGGTCAGCTTCCATAAGCTTTTTAGCTGCGTCGTAGAACTTTAACCGAATAGCAGAAGCTACAGGTTGTACTTCAGGAGACAGGTCAGTAAGTTGTTTCTTGTTGGCAATCAGCGCTCCAACATCAGCTTTACCTGCATCATCGAGGCTGTTGAACAAATCGTCTGACTGTAGGACAGATTGTGTAATATCTTTATTTTTAGCAAAGCGGTAGTCATTCCAATGCTGCTTGAGCTGCTTAATTCCAGGAGCCGTGTTTAGTTTGTTCCGAACATTGGATACTAGAGCGTTATTGGCAATTTCGTTACCAAGATCTGGATTAACACCAGCAGCTAGGGCCCCTTCTTTTACCTGTTTAGCAACAGGCTTAATAATATCCTTCAAAGGATTTATATACGTTAAAGGATCAGTAGCAATGCTACCTGCAATTGTTCCACCAGGGGATGTGATTTCCTGTTTAATCTGTTCACGTCCAGCCTTGGTCAGTGCTGCTGGTATCGCCAGTGCTGGGTTAAGAAGCACGGCCTGTTTAATAACACGATCCAACCCTTTAGCTTCTTTGACAGATTTAATCGGCGCACCGCTGTTTGGCTGTACGTTGTAGAGAGAAGCATTAACAGCCGCCTGATCAGCATAGGGTTGTCCTGTGCGGGCCTTATTCGCGTTCTCTAAAGCTTGCTGAAGTACGGATCCTTTATACTGGAGTTTTTGATTGTTGGCTGCTGCACCAGGGTTAGTAACGCCAATTGGATTAGTAGCACGAAAGATGGCTTCCTTGATCTTGCCATCCTTAATATCCCGTATGGACTGTAATGCGTTCTGTTGAATTGGCACTGTAAATGCCTGTGGCGCGGCAGCAAAATCCATAACCTTCTTCAGGGTACTTCGCTTACGTCCTGTATCAGTGCGGCTTGGATTATCAAGACGATCTAGATCATTGCGTAATCGCTGTATAGGATGAGGTTGATTCTGTTGAGCCTGTGGTTGCGCTGGTAGCTGCGGTGCTGGTTGGAACATACGAAAAGGAGACACCTGCTGTTTTTGTGGTGCTTGTGCTGGCGCTTGAGACTGCTGTTGTCGGTACTTATCGATTAGGGCGCCCATCTAATGCTCCTAGATAAAGAATCGTTTAAAGCTTTTTAGACCACCGAGTGCTGCCTGTGCTGCGTTACCGATAAACTGCAGTGGGTTGCTAAGCTGTAGAGGGTTGTTCAAACGATTGGTCTGCTGTGCAACTGGCTGTACAGGACCTGACTGAGATCCAAGTAATGGTTGGAATGTGTAGGTCTTATTGTTAATCTTGACGTCGTGCTGTGTGTTGAACTGTGAGTTCTTCTTGGTAACAGGAAGTTGTGGAGCTATCTTGGCAGCTTGTTCTTGTTGTTTCTTTGAGTTCTCAGCCAACTTGGCTCGTACTGCAGCGCTAAAGTTTGGATTGATAATGGCCCCCAAATCATTGCCAAGCGCTTGTTTGTTTAGGCCCTGTGGGAAGAACTGACTTTTAACTCCCCTAAAGGCGTTAGCAATAGCCTCGGCTGGGTTCTGGCCAGCAGCAAGATTCTGTCCAAACTGTGCTGGAAAAGCTACGGAGGATTGGAGCGCTGGGGCCACCACGGACAGTGAAGGATCAATCGTTCGCTGATTCGCTAAATTAGAAATACTGTTGTAAATCTGTTTTGGAATTTGGCTATTAGCCTGCATATTCTGTTGTGCCTGAACGGCAAGTGGCTGACTAGAAGACTGGCGACTCTGGATAATGTCCCTAGATAATCTAGGAGCTAGCGCGTTCACAATGCGCTGCCCTGGGAAACCAGGTAGTGTTTCTGGTTGGATATCACCTTGTTGTTGCTGGAATTGATCTGACTCTGCAGCATTAGCTACGGGGATACCAAGTAGGCTTCTGAGGAAACTGGAAGATTGATTCTCTGGCGCAGCAGCTTGTGGACCACTCTGACGTTGCAAAAGTGAATCAAGAAGTATATTTCTTGGAGCTGGCAGTTCTGTTTTTCCTGTAAGGCTGGAAGATCCATTAACGCCAAGACCAGCGCTTTTGGCTGCATCAATAAGTGCGGTATATTTAGAATCGTTTAGATCAGCTGCGGTCGGAACATAGCTCAGGACTGGTGCTCCGTTAACCTGCTGTCTCGATCCATCTGGAACTACCTCAACCCAACCGTTATTGCTATTGCGCGGATCTACCTCAAAGCTACGAACACCTACTAAACCAGATTCATCATACTGGGGGATGTCTAATTGTAATCTTGCTAGACTTGTTTCTTGAAGCGCCTGTTCTGCTTTTGACTTCTGATCTAGTGCATCTACATCATTTTTATTAGCAGCCAACTTCTTATCAGCAGCAGCGATTTGCGCCTGAAGAATGGTTGCTTTCTTCTGGTTGTCAATGTAAGACTTCAAAGAATCATCGGTTGGTCGGTAGTAGATCTGTTCTTGGAAGCCATCTTTACGGGTTCGTGTAACTGGCATGTAGTAATTAGACTGTAGCTCGACGGGATTTCCTACGCGTAGTCTTCCGCCAGAAGTAGGAAGACCAGTTGTGCTATCCTTCTTCTCTGGTTCGTAGTAGAGAACATTCTTTGGAGTTCCATCTGGGTTGGAAAGACGTGGACGAACGCCAGTGTTGGGATCTGGCTGTGCGGTTCGATCAGTCAACTTGCTATCATAATCTTCTAATATGGAAAATACATTCTTTTTCTCAGTTGCTGTTTGATCTACGCCAATAGCACGGCCAACACCTGCCTGTAGTTGAGCTCCAATATCATCTGGCTTGGTTGTCGTTCCAAGACTTTGAAGTGCATCAATCTGCTTCTTTGCATCGGCCCAACCACTATCAGCCTTCCCACTGTCCCCACCAATATAGTCAGCGTATTTCGCGCGTAAACCCGCAGCTGCCTGCTGAATCTGGTAAATAGAGTTTAGGGTGTCTTGGGTTACAAGCTCTGGAGGAATACGTCCGAGTTCGACATCTTTCCAATTCTGTCCGAAGTCAGCTATGATCGCTTGCGCTGCATCGTTTAGAGCTGCGATATCAGAGCTATAGGAATCACGCGCTGCAGCTACCTCTGCCTTACTTTTACTTCTACCGCCACGACTACCACCTCTACCGCCACCTAAACCACCTTGAGCAGCTTGTAGCAGTGCATAGGCCTTTTGCTGGTAGGTAACAGAGGCTAACTCGTTACCAGCAGCACCAGCAACTTGAGCTAAGTTCATATACCGATCAAAACCTTGTTGCGGCTTGATGCCCTTTAAAAGGTCTAGTTGGATCTTCTCGTCCTCTAGGTTCCAGCGATCAAGCAAAACATTACTTTCAAACTTCTGTTCACTTTCAAAAAGGTTGGCAATATTGCCCGTATTCCCTGGTGTTACATCAGGAGCGGTTGGGTTTGTTCCACTAAATTGGTAGCGTTGGTTAGTAGCCATATTGTTTGCTTGTTGGGTTTGAGGTTGGTGTAGCATACGGGTTGCCGCCTGAGACGCCACCTGTACCTGAGAACTTGTAGTCAGAGGTGCCAGGGCCTGTCGAGGTGTAGGAGTACAGCGAAGGAAGTTTGAAGTTTGCTCCAGTGCCTTGGTTTAGACCGTACTTCTTCTGGGATTCAAATACTTTCTGGAGGGCTTCAGGAGAGAGATAGGAGCCAGCGGCTTCTTCTAGACCAGTACCAATAAGCTGATTATTCCCACCACCGTAGACTGCGTTATAGGCCTGCTGCACTTGTTGTTCACGGGCGATGTCTCGCATGCGGCCAGACTTGTAGACGTTGAGGTTAGCGCCTGGGCGGAACTGATCGAAGGAATAGGATGGTGGCTGGTAGGTTCCCTTAGCGCGCTGTACTTCAAAATAAAGGTCTCGGTAGAGATTATAATCAGCTTCGCTTAGCTTCCCTTTCGCGTACTGATCCTGCGCCTGTGCAAACGCATAATCAGCATTGTTATACAGCGACTGTTGTGCATTCTGCTGCTGTTGCACGAAATCTTGGTATGCTTGCTTGGCAACAGCTTCCTCCGCCTGCAGCTTGAGATTACCAACGTTCTGCGCCGACTCATTTGGATTGAATCCCCTTTGCTTATAGAGATTCTGTAAGTGTGTAAGGTTGTCGATGTAATTGAGATCATTGATCGCCCCGAGACTCTTGTCGGTGTTCAGTTGGTTAATGTAGTTGTCCAGTACGTCGAAGCGATTGTTATAGAAACTTTGCGCAGCATACTGTGCGTCAACTGGGTTGATGCTTGTTTTAGTAGGGATTCTGCCTAACTTGTAATTAACCGCCATTTACGCCTCCGCCAGGAACTGGTGGTAGTGCTTGCTGTGGTGGAAGTGGTGCTGTGTTTCCTGCGCCACCTTGAGGGATCATGGGGTTATTGGTGTCAGGAAGTTGTGGGGCTGAGGTTGGAAAGTTCGTCTCACCCTTTGACTTGGGGAATTTCGGTGTTAACTGATTGTTGTTAATCTTGCCCATAGCCTGTTCGTGTTCTGCCATGTGCTGGTCGATAATCAACTTGATGTCTTCTGGCATATTAGGATCTTCCTCAACGGCACGAGAGTGGATCTCAAGGTGTAGTGCGTGGCCGTCAACGGAACCTGCAGTACCAGGGAGTTGCTCACCTTGTAACATGCGCTCGGTTTCAGAGATTGCATCAGTGGCTTCTTTATCCATACTAGTCGGGAGGTTGATACGTTGCTGTGCGTGTTGTAAGGCGAACTCTGGATTGAAGAGTGGATGGAGTTTCTCAAAGGCGATCTTCTTCATCTCATCCTCGGGAGACTCGATGCCAGTGTTTTCCATGGCGGTCATCTTAGCCTGGAGACCAAAGTTTGCTTTATTGATTTCGTTCTGGATAAATAGACCGTCATCACGTGGCATGCGCACGTCAGATCGAACGGTTACTTTGTATTCACCAGCAATGAGGTCCTTGTAAGAAAGCGTTTCTCCATTAACCTTGATCTTGCCTCCGCGCTTCTCCAGTGTTTTCAGCATGTATGCAAACATCTTCTCCAGCGCTGGCAACCAGAGTTGGAGCTTGGAGTTAACGATCTGTAGTGTTGGAGCAGCCTGGGCCGTTAAAGCAACGCCTGTAACGATGGAACCCTGAGAAGCACCAAAGAACACTGGCGGGATACCAGAGATGTCGTGAATCGCCTTCATTGCCTCTTGGATCTCTTGCTGGATTGGGAAGATGTTGTTCTTAAATTCTAGTAATGAGATGTCAGCATCGCGCCTAATTGACAAGACGTTACCACGCGCTTGCTTCAAAGCTTCTACATCGCGCTGTGAGAGGTTCTTAGTAATTACCTTCGGGTTAGCAAAGAGTTCAATAATATCTGCTTGGTTCGAGGTAGCGATATTCAGGCGTTCCTGGATTGGAATCACGTCTTGGATGTCAGACTTTCCCCATGGGTTATTGGGGTTAATGCGGTTTCGAATGTGGAAGAATGGGAGTTCAGGAAGGTTGTGTTTCTTGTAGCTGATTAGTTCAGAGTCTGTGAATACGATCTTTACGTCGTCATCCCAATAGGTCTTAACAGCTGCATAGTCACCTTGCGCAAACTTCTGGGGATTCCATGTAATGTTGTTAGTCTCAAGAGTGTTTTCAGGCTGTACTTCAATACCGTACTTCTTGTAGATCGCAGCACAGGACATGGTCTGTACGACAAACAAGTGGTCAATCTCTGTAAAGTCATCACTGCTAAAGGCGATACGAACGTACCCTGGGAAAACAGTTTGAATCTTAAAAGTTGTTTCTTTCTCATCAAAAGGAACGTAGAAGACTGTGTCACCATAGATCGAACCACCAGTGGCTCCCTCCAGGAAGATCTGAGATCCTGGATTATCGCGGTAGGTAATCTTGCGAAGGATCTTTTCCAGCGCCTCAGAGCGGTTCTCGTCAGATGAGAAGTCTGGTGTTTCTTCACCATATCCCTTAAAGCCTGAGAGGTCTTCTTCGATGTTATTCTGGGAACGCTGTGGCACCATAATACGCGGAGTGTTTCCCATAAGAAGAGCAGCGTACTTGATCGCAATTGGTTCGCAGTAGTTGTTAGTGTACTTGTGTCTTGAGTTATCGCGCGTTACACCAAACCACTGGTCTCCTAAATAGAAGCGGTGGTAGGTTTCGTAATCGTTAAGACGACTCTGTGTTTCAGAATCGAGATCAGAGTAGAGAGACTTTACTACACCGTGGAGAGCGAACTTGTCTTCTGCTTTTGGTTTTTTCTTTTCAAAGACTTGCGGGAAACGGTCGAGGAGGGTTTTCGACATTTTTCTATTTTAGTTTTTTGTAAAGATGTTTATGTCAAAACTGTTTTGTTCTGCTCCGTAGTTTTCTTTAATATACCACATTGCCATCCCGAGCGCCATAACCATATCCTGTGTAATCTTTTTGTCTTCTTGGCGGTAAACAGAGAGCTCTTCTTCAAGGTCTGGGTTGTAGGGACAAACCACATCTCCTGCAGCTAGGGCTTCCTTTAAGGCGAGCAACATTTCGTCTTTTAGTGAACGATCAAACTTAAATGCTGAGGTTACAATATCGGACAGCTGTGTTGCTACAATAGCCCCTCCGAGTCCTGTCGCGTCTGTTATAAACTCTGCGTTATATTTGGACTGTAAGGAACGAGCAATAGCGTACTGTTCTTCTGGGGCGTAATCGATACCCTTGAATCTTGTAATGTGAACGACACGGAATGGTTTTCTGGAATAATCAACGATCAGCATGACCGTGTAATCGTTTCCTGCTACCGCCCAATCACAAGAGAGGATGTAATGGGCTTCAGGTTTTGGCTCTTCGTAAACTAACTTCTCACTAAAGAAACCTTCAATCTGCTCAGGAGTAAAGTATCTAGCACCTCCTGTAATAAATTCTCCAAGTACAACCTGGCGGTATTCGTTCTTGTCGGTTTGGTAGATCGCCTTCTTCATATCATCGCGGTTCTTCTTGGGGATGAAGACGTTATCATCGAGTTTGCCAAACTGTACATACCAGCCATCTTCTTCTTTGGCTGCTTTCTTCACAAGGTGGAGATAGTACTGGTTAGAGTTTGAGGTAGAAGCGGGTGTTCCTACCAAGTCCAAATCCCCATTGTACTTAATGAGGCGAGAGAGGATGTTTGCTCCTAACTCCTCTTTCAAATTGTAGGAGCTAGGGCATTCATCGTATGAAATATAGGCGTACTGAGAACCAGCGAGACCGCGGGCTTTATCGTCGTGAACGGATCGAAACTGTGTCTGGCTACCATTGCGGTACTTGATAATGGGAACAGGGTTTTCAATCTTCTGTTTAATGAAGTCTTTGATCTTGCAGTCATTGACGTGTGACTTTCCATCTTCCCCTACCCAGTAGAAGTCACCTCGGATGATCTGCTGCGTATAGGCGTACATCGTTTTGGCCTGTGCTGACACAGGGGAGATGTTTAACGTGAAGTACTCTGCCTGTTTAATGTGAACAGGGTCTCCCGTTAACTTGATCTTGTAATAGCAATGCCACAGGTGTTTCACAGCACACACCATGGTTTTGCCAAACTGGTTGGCGGGGACTAAGATGTTCTTCTTTCTACCGTCTTTAATTGTCTCTCTAAGCCATCTCTTTTGGCCTTCATGTAGGGAGAGACCTAGTATGCGCTCAGCGAACACTACAGGGTCATTTCTGCCCTCTAGGACGTCTTGTAGAAAGGTGGTCTTACTTGCTCCAGGCTTTGTCTGCAAGAAACTGATCCTTGGGCTTTACGACTTCAACCTTCTTCTTCTTGGTTGTTTTCTTCTTCTTGGCCATTGGTATCCTTTGATTTTAGTTTTTCATCTAAAGGGATGATTTCAATTGTCTCTCGACCGTAGATCGCTTTATCAAGTAGGCTGATCTCATCGTCGTGCTTGATCTTGCCTACCATCAGTTCTTGTTCAGCTTGGTGTAGTGTAGCGGCTCTCAGAGCTATGTCTAATCGTTCCTTGGGCTTTAGGCCTGCTTTTTGTTCTTCATCTAAAAGGACTGCAAGCCCCATCTGAATCGCTAATCTCTGGAGCTGGATCTTGTCTTTCTGTGTAAGGAGAGAGATGTTGGCAATCTCTTGCATGGTAGCGGCTTCTGTTACTGATGAGATCCGCTTCGATTTGTCAGTCATCTCTTTAGCCCACCTGTAAAAGGTAGCGCGGTCACAACCTGGAAGAAGCGGTTGTGCTGCTAACCAGATCTGTCCGATCGAGGAACCTTCACGCTTCATCTCTGTAAAGAGTTTAAGGATTTCCTCGTAATGGGGAGAAGATTTAATTGCAGAACCCATGCCAATACGTCTAGTCATGGATCTAGTATAGCACACATAGAAAGCGAGTTCCCTCTATAAACTCCTCGTCTGCCGAAAGCTTGGGGACAAGGGAGATTAGTCTTCTGCCATCATAGGTAGCCGCGAAAACGTCCTTTTCTTTATCGAATGTTGTTAGAGGAAGTCTGTGCGTACTGCCATACTTTAGAAGCTCGGACGCTGTAGCTGGTCTTCCACCGTGTTCTTTCATCGCCTTACGTAGTTGTTTCTCGTCAGCTCCACCTTCCTTTATGGTAAGAACCTTAGCTTTAAAAGGTTTCGGTTTAACATAATGAATGTCTGGGTCTATGAAGTCGTACATGTTATTTCTTCTTGTTCATTCTAATGAGTGCGATACGTCTTTTGTATTCGTCAGTCTTCATGTACTGATCAAGGGCCTCTTGGTGACTTGTACCAAAAGAGATTCTATCAATGATGTATTCATAATTAGATAGCTTATCGTAAAGATCAGTCAGTGTCCTCTTCGAATTCGTTATATCGCTCTGCATTTCACGCAAGAACTTGCTGATATCGTTTGGCTTCATTTCTTCTTCCAGGGCATGAGGGGACGATCTAAGGTTGGGCGGGTTAGACGTTGAACTGGTTCTTCTTCTACCTCATCGACTACTTCTGGTTCTTCTACTGTTTTAAGCGCTACTGGTTTGGTATGTCGATCTAGTAAGGCTTGGCGGATAATATCAACAGCATAGACACCATTAGCCTTAGCCTCTTTCTTGATCTCTTCGTACAACTCTTCTTCTAGGTTTATTAGTATTCTCTTCATATATATCCTTTATTGGTATATATCATATATATCATAGAATGGTATATACGTATATATCTGAGATAGGTTTGGAGGAGGGCTTTAATCAAATATAGATATGGGTAATTTTTAAAACTACACCCCATATACCCTATATCTACCCACGCTGCCTCGTGTCCTGAGGTACTATATGTAGTAGGCGGGGTACCTACTTGGCTAACTAATTGGTTTCTTGGCTAAGATAAGGGATTTATAGAGTCGCACAAGAGATAATGGGCGACTTAATGCTGCGATTCTTCTATGGTTTTCCTATACACCCTAGAGCTAGAGTTGGATATACACCCTAGAGCTAGAGTGAGTCATCTTGAGCTATCTTGGGTTAAAGAAGAAACCAACGCTCCTTCACTAACCGTTCAGTCGCTAAGTAATCTCTCTAGTGTAGTTAGTATATCTATTTAAGGGCAGTAATAAGCCTCATTTAGAACCTATTTCCTTTTCCCGCCGCTAATCTAACAGTAAAACCCGAGGGTTAGCTCGGTATGATCATTTATCCAGTGAGTATAATACAGCACCTATTACCATGAGGAGAGCACCAAGTACCACTACAATCTCACTTCCTTTACCGCCGAACACTTCGATTACCTTGTTTAGAGCCACAATGAGCGTTAAACCGATCCATAAGAGCTTAGAACCCATAATGTTTATTCTCCTATTTGATCTTATTGTAACCGTGTAAGACGTTGTAATCGTGTAGCTTATCGGCTATTAGGCCATAGATTCCAATATCATTGATTTCAGATGTTGTTAGTCCTTCACCCTTAAGGTAGTGAGCGTAAGACCAGAGGGCTTCTGCTAGTAGTGTTGGTTCATCTAGTCTTTTATCCCGCCACAACTCAAGAACATCTTTAGCTGGAATCATTTTCTTCCTTTATCTTAGCACAAATTAAAGCTTTTGCACAGGATAATCTATTGACAGTACTGTATATTTAGAGTATACTTAGAGTATAGCTAAAACAAAAGGGAGTTATCAATGCGACAATATGTATGCTCATTCAAGGGGACTGTACGAGAGTTACGCATCTGGATTGCAGCCAATAAGATCTATCGCTTCCTTCATAGTCAGCGTCAGAAATAATAAGTCTAAAAACAAAAACAAATGACTCACAATAAACGCATTATCAAACGTACATTATTCGCCGCCAATATCCATTACGCATTGCTGATCACTGTCTTCGCTCTCTGGACCATTTCTCTCGCCAAGTAAATACGTTCTATAAAGCCCCTGAAAGCCTCGAGGGGCTTTTTATTTAACGATCTCTTTGATCTGTTCGATCTTCTTACGGTCTTGGTTGGTAGCAATCTGGGTCTTGAGTTGTTCG
>WBZU01001635.1_pt1:0-5000 | contig 16562 bp, 12 predicted proteins | sample 5204311 | NCBI WGS metagenome assembly WBZU01 (sample SAMN12344359, study PRJNA552823) | activated sludge metagenome | biome: Activated sludge suspended growth; feature: Nitrification reactor; material: Wastewater; isolation source: activated sludge from nitrification reactor of wastewater...
GGCTTGCATTGGTGCCTGGACATGACGTTTGGCGAGGATGCCAGTCTCATCCGCCTGTGTAATGCCGCCCAGAACTTCTCCTTCCTGCGTCGCCTCGCCTTAAATTTCTTTCGTGCTGACACATCATGCTCACTCAGCCTTCCCCGAAAACTCAAAACCGCCGCCTACAATCCCGCTCATCTGGCTAATGCCCTAAAACTGCGCGAGATTTGATGCTCCGGCCCTGAGATGGATGTGCCGGCCCATGTCGCAAGGGCTGGCGTCAGGCTATAATTCCACGTCGTTTCCGGTTGCCCCCGTAGCATGAAGGTCGTGCAGTTGATTTGTAATCATCAGGTGTTGGTTCGATTCCGACCGGGGGCACCATTGGAAATGGACTGTCAGGGCACTCTTTCCGGTCGCCTTGGTGATTCATGACCTCCGTCCGCGCAGTCCTTCCCTGCCCGCAGTTTCCTGCCATGTGGTGGGCTCCTTGGAGTGTTGTATCCAGCACTTGGAGTGTTGTATCCAGCAGATGGTCCCCGCCAGACGCCGATAATGACGGTGCGTCTGTAGCCACGATGACTGCAATCGCGTCGAGGAGATATTTGTGGAATCTGAGTTACTTGCCAGATTTAACTTGGGTGCTGTCGTCTTCGCTTTGGTTATCCTTGGGGGCGTTGTTTCGGCGCTTATCCTCTTTCTGCGGCAGAATCGGAAAGACCTTGAGATCCTCGAGGAAGAACTGGAATCCGAGAATGCGGATGATGATGAAGCCGTTCAATGATCACAAGCCGGGGAATCGCTTGTAAGAGTTCGATCGACTGTGGACGGGACAGAGGCTTGAGCCTCAGCGTTGTGGACGGTTGAATCCCAGTTTTCGTGACAAGTCGCCTGCCGCCGCGAGCATGGCTTTGGCAACCGGGCTGTCCCACTCGACGCTGAATTCCCCTACCGCGCCAAGCGATGTTATTGCGGCGACCATCATGCCCGAGTGATCGAAAACCGGGGCGCTGAAACCGTTGATTCCCGGAGTCAGGCTGCCTGAAGCACGGGAGATGCCGTGCCGGCGTATTTCTGTGAGTGTCTTTTCGAGTTGGCGGCGCGCGGCCGTGATTGCGATCTTGCTGCCTTCTGAAATTTCGCGAAGCTCCTGATCCAGCATCTGCTTTAGAAATGGCGAGCGGAAGAAAGCAGCAAAGGCCTGCCCAGTTGCCGACTTGCAGAGCGGCAGTACGGTGCCGGCCCGCAGCGTGATGGTGATCGGGGCGCCCGAATCGAAAATGCGCACGATCGTCGCGCCGCGATTGCCCCACACTGCAAGTGCTACGGTTTCCTGAATGTCCTCGCACAGGTTTTCTAGAATGTGGCCGGCAAGGCGGACGGGGTCCAGTCGCCCGAGAGCGGACAGGCCAACGTCGAGTGCATAGCTGCCGAGAAGGTAGCGTCCGCTGCCACTGTCCTGTTCGATCATCCCGGTACGCATGAAGCTGACCATGTAGCGATGAGCCTTGGCGGCAGGCATCCCGGCGCCCCTGGCGATATCGCGCAACATCATCGGCCGGCCATTGCTGGCTAGCACGTCCAGGAGGCGAAAACCTACTTCAATCGACTGTATGCCCTGACGATCGCTTGCCACTTTGGTAACCATGAAATGCCGTCCCGACGAAAACTTCATTTTATGTGTATACGCCTGCCATGCAGCGGCGAATATAATTCCCCCAAGAAACTCGACGGGGATAGATATGCGTGCTATTTTGGTGGCAAATCCCAAGGGCGGGGCAGGGAAGACGACCCTTGCGACCAATCTCTCAGGGTATTTCGCCAATCAGGGAGATAGAGTCACACTTTGCGATCTCGACCGGCAGCAGTCTTCCCTGCGCTGGATGGCATTCCGCGATCCGGACATGGCTCCGGTGCTAGGCTATTTCGCCGCCAATCAGATTGTCCTCAATCTGCCCCAAGAGGCGGACTGGGCTGTGCTCGATGCGCCGGCAGGATTGCAGGGCTACAAGTTGTCGGATTACTTGCGAACGGTGGACAAGGTGCTGGTGCCCCTAGTACCTTCGGTCTTCGACATGGCAGCTACTGAAGATTTCCTCAACACAATTCGCAACGAAATGCGCGGCCGCCGCGGATGTCTGGGCATTGTCGCGATGCGTGTCGATCCGCGAACGAAAGCCGCCAGCATGCTCGAGGAGTATCTGAAACACTTTGACATTCCGATCGTCGCCTACCTGCGGAGTACCCAGAACTACGTCAATGTCGCCGCCGCCGGAATGACCATCTTCGACCCTCCCCGTACTCGGCACAAGAGGGATATCGAGCAGTGGGAGGGCATGTTGAGTTGGCTTGCGGCCAGCTAACTGGCCCGCTGGACGAGATGTCATGGAATGGTTGTTGACACCTGTAGGGTTGATCAGGATAATGCACCCCTCTGACGGACGCGGGGTGGAGCAGTCTGGCAGCTCGTCGGGCTCATAACCCGAAGGTCGCAGGTTCAAATCCTGCCCCCGCAACCAGCAAACGGAGCGCTTGGTAAATGCCAAGCACTTTTTTCTGGGAAGTTGGAAATCGATGTTAGAAAAAGCCGTCATTGATTCGTTTTTCTTCTTGACGGTTTTTTGTGGGTATTGGATAATTCCGCTTCTTTGCTGCTGGCGTCGTTTTTTGGGCGAAGCGGTGTTGATCTTTAAAAATTTGGACAACCGATAGGTGTGGGTGCCTTGATGCGAAGCGACTTTGGTCGCGCAAGTATTAAAGGCAATCACACGGATGGAGAGATCCATCGAGGTAGAGAAATTTATCGTCAGTGAATTGCGAGTTTGCTGGATTGAACTGAAGAGTTTGATCCTGGCTCAGATTGAACGCTGGCGGCATGCCTTACACATGCAAGTCGAACGGCAGCACGGGGCAACCTGGTGGCGAGTGGCGAACGGGTGAGTAATGCATCGGAACGTGCCATTGAGTGGGGGATAACGTAGCGAAAGTTGCGCTAATACCGCATATTCTGTGAGCAGGAAAGCAGGGGACCGCAAGGCCTTGCGCTCTTTGAGCGGCCGATGTCAGATTAGCTAGTTGGTGAGGTAACGGCTTACCAAGGCGACGATCTGTAGCGGGTCTGAGAGGATGATCCGCCACACTGGAACTGAGACACGGTCCAGACTCCTACGGGAGGCAGCAGTGGGGAATTTTGGACAATGGGCGCAAGCCTGATCCAGCCATGCCGCGTGAGTGAAGAAGGCCTTCGGGTTGTAAAGCTCTTTCGGCCGGGAAGAAATCGCATGGGTTAATACCCTGTGTGGATGACGGTACCGGAATAAGAAGCACCGGCTAACTACGTGCCAGCAGCCGCGGTAATACGTAGGGTGCGAGCGTTAATCGGAATTACTGGGCGTAAAGCGTGCGCAGGCGGTTTTGTAAGACAGGCGTGAAATCCCCGGGCTTAACCTGGGAACTGCGCTTGTGACTGCAAGGCTAGAGTACGGCAGAGGGGGGTGGAATTCCACGTGTAGCAGTGAAATGCGTAGAGATGTGGAGGAACACCAATGGCGAAGGCAGCCCCCTGGGTCGATACTGACGCTCATGCACGAAAGCGTGGGTAGCAAACAGGATTAGATACCCTGGTAGTCCACGCCCTAAACTATGTCAACTAGGTGTTGGGTGGGTAAAACCATTTAGTACCGTAGCTAACGCGTGAAGTTGACCGCCTGGGGAGTACGGCCGCAAGGTTAAAACTCAAAGGAATTGACGGGGACCCGCACAAGCGGTGGATGATGTGGATTAATTCGATGCAACGCGAAAAACCTTACCTACCCTTGACATGCCAGGAACTTGCCAGAGATGGCTTGGTGCCCGAAAGGGAGCCTGGACACAGGTGCTGCATGGCTGTCGTCAGCTCGTGTCGTGAGATGTTGGGTTAAGTCCCGCAACGAGCGCAACCCTTGTCGTTAATTGCCATCATTTGGTTGGGCACTTTAACGAGACTGCCGGTGACAAACCGGAGGAAGGTGGGGATGACGTCAAGTCCTCATGGCCCTTATGGGTAGGGCTTCACACGTCATACAATGGTCGGTACAGAGGGTTGCCAAGCCGTGAGGCGGAGCCAATCCCAGAAAGCCGATCGTAGTCCGGATTGCAGGCTGCAACTCGCCTGCATGAAGTCGGAATCGCTAGTAATCGCGGATCAGCATGTCGCGGTGAATACGTTCCCGGGTCTTGTACACACCGCCCGTCACACCATGGGAGCGGGTTCCGCCAGAAGTGGGTAGCCTAACCGCAAGGAGGGCGCTTACCACGGCGGGGTTCGTGACTGGGGTGAAGTCGTAACAAGGTAGCCGTAGGGGAACCTGCGGCTGGATCACCTCCTTTCTAGAGAAAGCATCTCTGGCACCCACAACCTATCGGTTGTTCATGAGTAGCAAGCAGGCGAGGGTCTGTAGCTCAGTCGGTTAGAGCATCGTCTTGATAAGGCGGGGGTCGTTGGTTCGATTCCAACCAGACCCACCAACGTCTTATCAGTTAAACGAGCCAAGCAAGGCGCGAAATGTCGCCGCATAGCAGCGCTATGCAAGGCATTGAGCAACGCAGCATGGCGCGTTTAGAGGGGGATTAGCTCAGCTGGGAGAGCACCTGCTTTGCAAGCAGGGGGTCGTCGGTTCGATCCCGTCATCCTCCACCAGAATCCAAAGATAAGCAGGGGCTGTTTATCTTTGGCTTTTGAGAAATCAATTGCTGCGCTCTTTAACAAAATGGAAGAAGGTTGTGTCACTCGTGCCGAAGAGGCAAGAGTGATGCGTTGTGATTGCATCGATCTTTGTACAGCAGTCAGCGGTATGAAGATCGCACAAAAATGAGTTGCCTGTAGCCTGGCTTCGTGAGAGGCCGCAAGGTTATAGGATCAAGCGACTAAGTGCATGTGGTGGATGCCTTGGCGATCACAGGCGATGAAGGACGTGCAAGCCTGCGAAAAGCGGGGGGGAGCTGGCAATGAAGCTTTGATCCCCCGATATCCGAATGGG
>WBZU01001635.1_pt1:7500-16562 | contig 16562 bp, 12 predicted proteins | sample 5204311 | NCBI WGS metagenome assembly WBZU01 (sample SAMN12344359, study PRJNA552823) | activated sludge metagenome | biome: Activated sludge suspended growth; feature: Nitrification reactor; material: Wastewater; isolation source: activated sludge from nitrification reactor of...
CTGCTCCTAGTACGAGAGGACCGGAGTGGACGAACCTCTGGTGTACCGGTTATGACGCCAGTCGTATTGCCGGGTAGCTAAGTTCGGAAGAGATAAACGCTGAAAGCATCTAAGCGTGAAACTCGCCTTAAGATAAGATTTCCCGGAGTCTTGAACTCCCTAAAGGGTCGTCGAAGACCACGACGTTGATAGGTCAGGTGTGGAAGCGCAGTAATGCGTTAAGCTAACTGATACTAATTGCCCGTGCGGCTTGATCCTATAACCTTGTAGCACTGCAGCAACTCAAGGCAGTCACAACAACAACCTTCTCCACCGTTTTGCGTTTGCCGCCAACCCGCGTCAAACGAACCAGTTACGCTTGGCGACCATGGCGTTTCGGACCCACCCCTTCCCTTCCCGAACAGGACCGTGAAACGAAACCGCGCCGATGATATTGCACACCCCGTGTGAGAAAGTAGGTCATCGCCAGGCTCCCCCATCCCCAAAAACCCCCTCCCAATTACAACAACAGGCAGGGGGTTTTTTGTTCAGGGGCCGGGATTTGCGCCTCGGCGTGCTAATATTCTCGGTGGCGGGTCTCCCCGCATTGCAGTGCGGTGAACCTGGTCAGGTCTGGAAGGAAGCAGCCACAGCCATTTACTGCAAGTGCCGGGGGTTAGGCTCGCCATTTCTTTTCTTCGTTCTCGTGGGGCGCATGAGTTACCAGGTTCTCGCGCGAAAGTGGCGGCCGCGCAGCTTCACCAGTCTGGTCGGACAGGAACACGTGGTGCGTGCCTTGACGCATGCACTGGCCAGTCAGCGGCTCCATCATGCCTATCTATTCACTGGCACACGCGGGGTAGGCAAGACGACCCTGGCGCGTATTCTCGCGAAAGCCCTGAACTGCGAAAGTGGCGTCACAGACACGCCCTGCGGCATTTGCTCGGCATGCCAGGAGATCGATGCGGGACGCTTTGTCGACCTTCTGGAAGTCGATGCGGCGACCAATACGCGTGTCGACGAGATGCGCCAGTTGCTGGAGAACGCGGTATACGCGCCGACCCGTGGCCGCTACAAGGTCTACGTGATCGACGAAGTACATATGCTCTCCAACTCGGCATTCAACGCGATGTTGAAAACGCTCGAGGAGCCGCCCGAGCACGTCAAGTTCATACTGGCGACGACCGATCCCCAGAAGATTCCGGTTACAGTGCTCTCGCGCTGTCTGCAGTTCAATCTCAAGCAGATGCCACCGGGCTCGATTGCCGCTCACTTGGCCCATGTCCTCCAGGCCGAGGGCGTTGCGTATGACCTACCGGCGCTCGGGTTGATTGCGCGGTCTGCAGCCGGCAGCATGCGCGATGCGCTCTCAATTCTCGACCAGGCGATAGCGCACGGCGCCGGCAAGGTCGAGGAGGCGCAGGTTCGCGTAATGCTCGGGACGGTCGACCTGGACTATCTTTATTCGGTCCTCGAGGCGGTTCGATCCGGTGACTCGGCCGACCTTCTGCGCCTGGCTGCTGAAATGGCGTCGCACAGTCTTTCGTTTGGCCTCGCGCTTCAGGAACTCGCGGGTTTGTTGACCCGCCTGCAGGTGGTTCAATGCGCACCAGGTTCGTTGGATGACGAGAACCCAGACCGAAGCCGTCTCCTGGGCCTGGCTAGCAGGCTCTCGCCGGAGTTCGTCCAATTGGCATATCAGATCGTGATACACGGCAGGGCCGAACTACCGTTGGCGCCGGACGAATACGCCGGCTTCGTGATGACCCTGCTACGCCTGCATGGCTTCAGGCCGGAGTCGGTGGCTGACGTCGTGCAGGCGGTGCAGACATCTGTTCAGCGGGCGGCAGCAGCGAACGTCCCTGGCCTGGGCGCGATCCCCGGGCGGCTTGCACCGCAAGACTCCCGGGTGCAGTCTGGCGGGAAAAACAGCGCCGAGGGCGTTCCCAAGAATGAGTGGCGTGACATAGTTGCCGCGCTTCATTTGAATGGTCTCGCACGGGAGCTTGCGCAGCATTGTGAACTCAAGGAGATCAGTGAATCCGACTGCGTGCTTCGTCTGGCGCCGGTGCATGGCCATCTCCAGATGAAACCGGCGCCGGAGAGACTGCAGCAAGCGCTCAGTACCTATCTGGAGCGTCCGGTTGCCGTACGCTTCGAACTTGCGCCGACCGAGGGCGATACCCCGGCGGTAGCCGTCAACAGGGAGCGGCGCGAACAGCAAGAAGAGGCAGTTGCCTCGATCGAGAAGGACGCATTTGTCCGAGATGTCATCGAGAATTTCGATGCCTCACTGGTTGAATCGTCAATCAAACCCATCGTATAGCGGAGATCAAGACATGATGAAAGGTGGCTTGGCAGGCCTGATGAAGCAGGCCCAGGCAATGCAGGACAACATGAAGAAGGCGCAGGAGCAGCTTGCGCTGACAGAGGTTGAAGGGCAGTCTGGTGCAGGCATGGTCAAGGTGGTGATGACCTGTTCCCATGACGTCCGTCGGGTAAGTATCGATCCCTCTGTCCTCGATGACCGCGAGATGCTTGAAGATCTGGTTGCTGCCGCAATCAACGATGCCGTGCGTCGAGGCGAGGAACTGAGCAAGGAAAAGATGGCGGGCTTTGCCGCGGGTCTGAACCTGCCCCCGGGGCTCAAGCTGCCGTTCTGAGCGCGTGAACCCCTCGGGTCTGCAGGTGCTGATCGAAGCGCTACGCTGTTTGCCTGGCGTAGGACCGAAGTCGGCTCAGCGCATGGCCTATCATCTTCTGCAGCACGACAGGAAAGGGGCGCAGCATCTTGGGGATGCCCTGTCAAATGCGCTGGCATCGGTGCGTCATTGCCGGCGCTGCAACACCTTTGCCGAGAACGAAATTTGCGAGCGCTGTGCCTCGCCCCGCCGGGATGCGTCATTGCTCTGCGTGGTCGAAACCCCGGTTGACATGAACATGATGGAGCAGACGCATTCCTATCATGGGCTTTATTACGTTCTGATGGGCCGAATTTCCCCGCTGGATGGCGTCGGTGCCCGTGAACTCGGCCTTGATCAACTGGTTTCGCGTGTACTCGATGGTGTGGTTCGGGAGGTGATTCTGGCAACGAACTACACCAACGAAGGTGAGGCGACCGCACATTACATCGCCGCCATTCTGCAGCCAAAAGGAGTCAGCGTTACAAGAATAGCCCGTGGCGTGCCGGTCGGCGGTGAGCTTGAATATGTCGATAGCGGAACTCTGGCGCAGGCTCTACGGGAGCGCAGGACTTGTTCGGGGTGACAATGGCTTTTATGGGAACTTTCCGTAGCGTATAATTTAGCGTTTCTTTTTAATCCCATCCAATTCCTTTAGGGGTCAGCGTTATGAGCAATCAAGGAAAAATGGACTGCGGCAGACGGCGTCTGATCGTCGCTACCGCGGCCGTGGGCGGGGCTGGTGCGGTTGCCGCGCTGGTGCCGTTCGTCTCCAGCTTGCTTCCATCCGAGCGCGCCAAGGCGGCAGGCGCTCCGGTAGAAGTCGATATCGGCAAGTTGGAAGCGGGCCAGATGATGACTGTCGAGTGGCGCGGCAAGCCGGTATGGATCATCAACCGGACTGCGGAGATGCTCGGTACCCTGCCCAAGCTGGATGGTCAGATGGCCGATCCGAATTCGGACAAGGATATGCAGCCAGCGTACGCGAGGAATGAGACCCGCTCCATCAAGAAGGAGTTTATGGTGGTCATCGGCATCTGCACACACCTTGGCTGTTCACCTTCCTCGAAATTCAAGGCGGGCGCGGAAGAGGGCATGCCCGGTGACTGGCTGGGTGGATTCCTCTGCCCATGTCATGGTTCGACTTTTGACTTCGCTGGGCGCGTTTTCAAGTCGAAGCCCGCGCCGACCAATCTCGAAGTTCCGCCGCACGTGTATCTGTCCGACAGCCGTATCCTGATCGGCGAAGACAAGAAGGGAGCATAGAAATGGCTGCTGGCAAAGTCGAAAAGTACAAGTCTGATGGGTCCCTCGGCGGCAACGCCCTGGAGTGGGTGGACGCCCGCTTTCCGGCCACGTCGATGTGGAAGGAACACCTCTCCGAGTACTACGCTCCAAAGAATTTCAATTTCTGGTATTTCTTCGGTTCCCTGGCATTGCTGGTTCTGGTCATCCAGATCGTCACCGGCATCTTCCTCGTCATGCACTACAAGCCCGATGCCGCGCTGAACGCCAACGGCGTGCCGGTTGCGTTCGCCAGCGTCGAGTACATCATGCGCGACGTACCCGGAGGCTGGCTGATCCGCTACATGCACTCGACTGGCGCCTCGGCCTTCTTCATCGTCGTCTATCTGCACATGTTCCGCGGCCTGCTCTACGGCTCCTATCGCAAGCCACGCGAACTGACTTGGCTGTTCGGGGTTGGCATCTTCCTCGTGCTGATGGGTGAAGCCTTCTTCGGCTATCTGCTACCGTGGGGCCAAATGTCATTCTGGGGTGCACAGGTGATCGTGAACCTATTCTCGGCACTGCCGCTGATCGGTCCGGATCTGTCTCTCATCATCCGCGGCGATTTCGTCGTCGGCGACGCGACCCTCAACCGTTTCTTCTCGTTCCACGTCATAGCTTTCCCGCTTGTGCTGCTCGGCCTTGTTGCCGCGCACATTCTGGCGCTGCACGAAACCGGGTCGAACAATCCGGATGGCATAGAGATCAAGGCCAACAAGGACGAAAACGGCATCCCGCGCGACGGCATACCCTTCCATCCGTATTACACGGTCAAGGACATCGTCGGCGTCGTGGTCTTCCTGTTCGTGTTCTCGGCAGTGCTCTTCTTCGCGCCGGAAGGTGGCGGCTACTTCCTCGAGTACAACAACTTCTACCCCGCAGATCCGCTCAAGACCCCGCCGCACATCGCGCCGGTCTGGTACTTCACGCCCTACTATTCGATCCTGCGCGCCATGGTCTGGAACTTCTTCGGCCTCGATGCCAAGTTCTGGGGTGTGGTGGCGATGGGAGCCTCGGTCGTGATCTTCGCTTTCATGCCTTGGCTGGATCGTAGTCCCGTCAAGTCGATCCGCTATCGTGGCCCGATCTACAAGACCCTGTTGACCCTGTTCGTGATCTGCTTCTTCATCCTTGGTTATCTCGGCACGCAGCCGCCGTCCCCAATGGGCGAACTGGTTTCCCAGATCTGCACGTTGTTCTACTTCGGTTTCTTCCTCGGCATGCCGTGGTGGTCGCGCATGGACAAGTTCAAGCCCGTGCCCGAACGCGTGACGATGAAGTGAGGATGCGAAAAATGAAAAAATTTCTGATGGCATTGCTTTTTGCGCCTCTCACCGTTTTGGCGAGCGGTGGTGCTCACCTTGACCACTGGCCAGGCGGAGTCGGCGACAAGGCGGCATTGCAGAATGGCGCCAAGCTGTTCGTCAATTACTGCCTGAACTGTCATGGCGCCTCGCATCTGCGCTACAACAAGCTGACCGAGATTGGCCTGACCGAGCAGCAGGTGAAGGACAACCTGATGTTCACTTCAGACAAGATCGGCGAGCAGATGCGCGTTGCCGCCCGCTCCGATGAACAGAAGCAGTGGTTCGGTGCGGCTCCTCCCGATCTCACGGTCATTTCGCGGGCCCGGGCTTCCGAGATGGGATCGGGTGCGGATTGGCTATACACGTATCTGCGCTCTTTCTATCGTGATGAGAAGCGCCCGACCGGCTGGAACAACGTGGTTTTCGAGAATGTCGGCATGCCGCACGTTCTCTATGAACTGCAAGGCGTGCAGGTGTTGAATCATCAAACGCACAAGCTGGAACTGGCGGTTCCGGGCAATCAGACACCTGCAGAATTCGACAAGTCGGTTTCCGATCTGGTCAGCTTCATGGTCTGGATGGCCGAGCCGAACCAGGAGTTCCGCCAGCGCCTTGGTTTTGGCGTACTTGCCTTCCTGTTCGTGCTCTTCCTCCTGGCTTACGCGTTGAAGAAGAACTACTGGAAAGATATTCACTAATCCTTTCCGGGTTAGCTGACGGCATCGCGGGTTGGCTCAGGTCGACCCCCGATGCCGAATCTCATTTTGAAGGTTTCTGCACATGATGAACCTCTATTCGGGTACGACCTGCCCATTCAGTCACCGCTGCCGGATTGTCCTCTACGAAAAGGGCATGGATTTTCAGGTCATCGATGTCGACATGTTCAACAAGCCCGAGGATCTGGCCGTCATCAACCCGCACAACCGGGTGCCGGTGCTGGTCGAGCGCGACTTGGTACTGTTTGAGCCGAACATCATCAACGAGTATATCGACGAACGCTTTCCGCATCCGCAACTGATGCCCGCAGATCCGATCATGCGCGCCCGCGCCCGCCAGTTGCTGGTCGGGATGGAGCGCGAAATCTTCTCATTCATGGAAACGATAGAAAAGCACGCCAAGACTGCCGACAAGGCGCGCCAGGAAATTCGTGCCCGCCTGACCGAGATCATTCCCATCTTCAATAAGCAGAAATTCATGCTTGGCGACGACTTTTCGATGCTCGACGTGGCGATCGCACCGCTGCTCTGGCGTCTTGACCATTACGGCATCGATCTCGGCAAGAATGCGGCGCCCCTGATGAAGTATGCCGAGCGCATCTTCAGCCGTCAGGGGTTCATCGATGCGTTGACGCCGTCCGAAAAGGCGATGCGCAAGTAGGCCATGGATCTGCCGTCCACCAAACCCTATCTGTTGCGGGCCATCTGGGAATGGTGCTGCGATAACGGCTTCACCCCGTATATCGCCGTGCAGGTTGATTCGCGGACGCGTGTTCCGCGCGAATTCATCCGCGACGGGCAGATCGTGCTCAACATCGGCCCGGACGCCAGCAACAAGCTGAGGATCGGCAATGACTTCATCGATTTTCAGGCCCGCTTCGGCGGTGTGGCGCGCGAATTGTCGGTGCCGGTGCAACAGGTGACGGCGATCTATTCGCGGGAAAACGGCGCCGGGATGGCGTTCGAGATCGAAGCCGACGCAGGGGTGGCCACCGACCAAGCGCCCGAGCAAGAGTACGGGGAGGCCGGTGGCGACATTCCCGAACCACCGCGCCCTGAAGGTGGGCGTCCGAAGCTGCAGCGCATCAAATAGGGTCGCCGGTTGCGGTCGACGCACCAAAAAGGGGAGATTTCCGAAGGGGATCTCCCCTTTTTGCATCCAAAATCATGATTCTTCTACGTGGCACGCCTGTTGCTCAGAGGCTGTCCGGAAGGAATTTCATGAAACGACAAGTCAAATCCACCTGTTGTTACTGCGGCGTCGGTTGCGGCGTTGTCATAGAAACCGAGAACGGAGCGATCACCGACGTTCGCGGTGACCCTGACCACCCCGCCAACCGCGGGCGCCTGTGCACCAAGGGTGCGACTCTCGCTCAGACCGCCGAAACCACCTATCGTCTGCAGTACCCGGAGCGGCGCCGCGCCAGGGGCGGCAGTCGCGAGCGGCTCGACTGGAACGAGGCGCTCGACGAAGCCGCCGAGCGCTTCGCCGAAACCATTCGCACCCACGGTCCGGATTCGGTCGCCTTCTACATCTCCGGTCAGTTGATGACCGAGGACTACTATGTCTTCAACAAGCTGGCCAAGGGCCTGATCGGCACCAACAACGTCGATACCAATTCGCGGCTGTGCATGTCCTCGGCGGTGGCTGGCTACAAGCAGACGCTCGGCACCGACGCGCCGCCTTGCAGCTATGCGGACATCCCGCAGGCCAAGGTCATCTTCATCGCCGGTGCCAACCCGGCGGTGGCGCATCCCATCATCTTTCGCTATATCGAGGATGCACGGGCCGCCAATCCCGACCTGAAAATCATCGTCGCCGACCCGAGGCGCTCGGAAAGCGCCGAGATTGCCGACCTTCATCTGGCGATCAAGCCCGGCACCGACATCGCACTGTTCAACGGCATGCTCAATGTGCTGATCGCCGAAGACCTCGTCGATGAAGACTATGTCACCGCACATACCAATGGCTTCGCGGCGCTCGCCGAGATCGCCAAGAGTTATCCGCCAGCCGTCGTTGCCGAAATCTGCGGCGTCGACGCTGCCGATATCGTCAAGGCGGCACGCTGGTTCGGCGGCAGCGCGGCATCGCTGTCGATGTATTGCCAGGGTCTCAACCAGTCGGCGCATGGCACCCACAACAACGCCGGCATCATCCACCTGCATCTGGCGACCGGCCAGATCGGCAAGCCGGGCGCCGGCCCCTTCTCGCTGACGGGGCAGCCCAACGCCATGGGCGGGCGGGAGGTCGGCGGCTTGTCCAACCTCCTGTCGGCGCACCGCGATCTCGGCAATCCGGCGCATCGCGCCGAGATGGCGCGCTTCTGGGGGGTGCCTTTCGTCCCTTCCAAGCCGGGCAAATCTGCGGTCGACCTGTTCAAAAGCCTGAAAACCGGCGAGATCAAGGCCGTCTGGATCGCCTGCACCAACCCGGCGCAATCACTGCCCAATCAGGCGGCGGTGCGCGAAGCGTTGCAGGCAGGGGAGTACGTGGTGCTGCAGGAAGCCTACGGCAATACCGATACCGCCGATTACGCCGACCTGTTGCTGCCGGCCAGCGGCTGGGCCGAGAAACACGGCACGGTGACCAACTCGGAGCGCTGCATCACGCGCGTTCAGTCGGCCGTTCAGGCGCCGGGCGAAGCGCGCCACGACTGGGAGATCATCGTCGATTTTGCCCGCCGTCTCGGCAAGAAACTGGATCATGCCGGTGCCGACAAACTGTTTCCCTATGCCGATGCCGAATCCATCTTCAACGAGCACCGCGAAAGCACGCGCGGTCGCGATCTCGACATCACCGGCCTGAGCTACGCGCTGCTCGAAGCCGACGGGCCGCAGCAATGGCCTTACCCGGAAGGTGCGAGCGCCGGCAAGGTCCGCCTCTACGAAGACGGCTGTTTTCCGACTACCGACGGCCGCGCGCGCTTCGTCGCCATCGAGCACCTGCCGACCGCCGACGTGCCTGCTGCCGACACGCCGATCAGCCTGCTCTCCGGCCGCATGCGCGATCACTGGCACGGCATGAGCCGTACCGGCACCGTGCCGCGCCTGTTCAATCTCGAAGACGAGCCGCTGCTCGCCATGCATCCCTG
>WBZU01001636.1_pt1 | contig 16562 bp, 14 predicted proteins | sample 5204311 | NCBI WGS metagenome assembly WBZU01 (sample SAMN12344359, study PRJNA552823) | activated sludge metagenome | biome: Activated sludge suspended growth; feature: Nitrification reactor; material: Wastewater; isolation source: activated sludge from nitrification reactor of wastewater...
AAGCCTATCGTGGCAGCTTCAAGAACAAGAGCGACCTGCTGGTCGTCGAGCCGAACTCCGAATTCTTCAAGTACATGAAGGGCACCGGGCGCGGCAACGACAAGGGCAAATGACCTCGACGCTGCTGCTGGCCTTCGCGCTGATGCTGGTGCTCGAAGGCCTGATGCCCTTCATCGCGCCGGCTGCCTGGCGTGAGACCTTCCGCCGCCTCGTTCAACTTACGGACGGGCAGATACGCTTCATCGGCCTCACCTCGATGATCATTGGCCTGATCCTGCTCATGGTTTTCTCATGAACTGGCTGTTACCCGAATACATTGCCGACGCCCTTCCGGCCGAAGCCGAACGCATCGAGCGCCTGCGCCGGACCTTGCTCGACCATTTCCGCAGTCACGGCTTCGAATTCGTCATGCCGCCGATGCTCGAATACCTCGAGTCGCTGCTGACCGGCGCCGGCCAGGATCTCAATCTGCGTACCTTCAAGCTGGTCGATCAGCTTACCGGACGCACCATGGGCGTGCGTGCCGATATCACGCCGCAGGCGGCGCGCATCGATGCCCATTTGCTCAACGACCGTGGCGTCACCCGTCTGTGCTATTGCGACAGCGTGCTGCATGCCATGCCGGCGACCATATCCGCCAGCCGCGAACCGGTACAGATCGGCGCCGAACTCTACGGACATGCCGGCATCGCCGCCGATCTCGCGGTGATTCGTCTGCTGGCAGGCGCTTTCGCCCGAATCAAGGTGCCGGTCAGCCGTATCGACCTCGGCCATGTCGGTATTTTCCGCGCCCTGGCCGGTGCGGCCGGCTTGCCACAGGAATCGGAAGAAACGGTGCTCAACCTCCTGCAGGCCAAGGATGTTCCGGGCCTGATCGAGGCTTGCAACAACGTGCCTTCGCCCTTCCGGGAAGCCCTGCAGCGCCTGCCGCAACTGTACGGCGGCGTCGAAGTGCTCGACCGCGCCGCCGCCGAACTGCCGGCGCTCCCGGCCATAGCCGCGGCGCTCGCGGATTTGCGCCATCTCGTCGCACTGGCTGGCGACCTGCCGTTTTCGCTCGATCTTTCCGACCTGCGCGGCTATCACTATCACAATGGCGTGGTCTTCGCCGCCTACTGCCCCGACTACCCGGCGGCGGTCGCGCTCGGCGGCCGCTACGATGGCGCCGGCAAGGTCTTCGGACGAGCGCGTCCGGCAACCGGCTTCTCGATGGACCTGCGCGAAGTGGCGCGCCTGGCACCGGCCGGCAAGCCGTCGCGGGCCATCCTGGCGCCGCATGTTGGCCATGACGGGAAACTCGCCGCGCATGTCGCCGCGCTGCGCGAGCAGGGGGAAATCGTCGTCGAACTGCTGCCGGGGGAAACCGCCTGCGAAGGGCCGGTCTGCGACAGAAAGATTGTACAGGTCGGCGAGCACTGGATCATCGAAGCAATACAAGAGGACTAGACATGGCCAAGAACGTCATCGTGGTCGGCACCCAGTGGGGTGACGAAGGAAAGGGCAAGATCGTTGACTGGCTGACCGACCATGCCCAAGGGGTGGTGCGTTTTCAGGGCGGGCACAATGCCGGCCACACGCTGGTCGTCGGCGAGCAGGTCTACAAACTGAATCTGGTGCCCTCGGGCATCGTCCGCGACGGGGTCAAGTGCTACATCGGCAATGGCGTGGTGCTCGACATCCATCACCTGCTGGCTGAAATTGCCGACCTTGAACAGGGCGGCATCGAGGTGCGCTCGCGCCTCAAGATCAGTCCCGGCTGCCCGATCATCCTGCCTTATCACTCCGCCATCGACAAGGCGCGCGAGGATGCCAAGGCCGGCGACCAGAAGATCGGCACGACCGGCAAGGGTATCGGCCCGACCTACGAGGACAAGGTTTCGCGGCGCGGCCTGCGCGTCTATGACCTGTTCAACCCGGAGCGCTTCGCCGGGAAACTGCAGGAAGTCCTCGCCTATCACAACTTCGTGCTGACCGAATATTTCAGGGCACCCGCGGTTGACTATCAAATGGTGCTCGATCAGGCGATGGCCGACGCCGAGCAGATCCGCCCGCTGGTGGCCGACGTCTCGGCGGCCCTCTACGCGGCCAACCAGGCCGGCCAGAATCTGCTGTTCGAGGGTGCGCAGGGCGCCTTGCTCGATATCGACCACGGCACCTACCCGTACGTGACGTCCTCGAACTGCGTTGCCGGCCAGGCTTCCGCCGGCGCCGGCATCGGTCCCGGCATGCTGCATTACGTGCTGGGCATCACCAAGGCCTACTGCACCCGTGTCGGCGGCGGTCCCTTTCCGAGCGAACTCGACATCGACACCGCCGGTACGCCGGGCTACCAGATGTCGCAGGTCGGCAGGGAATTCGGCACGGTCACCGGGCGCAAGCGCCGCTGTGGCTGGTTCGATGCCGCGGCGCTGCGCCGTTCCGGTCGCATCAACGGCCTGACCGGGCTGTGCATCACCAAGCTCGACGTCCTCGACGGCCTCGCGGAACTCAGGATCTGCAACGGTTACCGTCTCGACGGCAAGATTCTCGATCTTCTGCCCATCGGCGCCGACGAGGTCGCACGTTGCGAGCCAATCTACGAAACGATGCCCGGCTGGTCGGAAACGACTTTCGGCGCCAATCGCTGGCAGGACCTGCCGGCCAACGCCCAGGCCTATCTGAATCGCCTGGAGGAGCTTTGCCAGGTGCCGGTGGCCATCATCTCGACTGGCCCGGAACGCGACGAGACCATCCTCAGGCAGCATCCGTTCGAGTGATCCCCGGCCGGCGCCGCCCGGCGCCGGTTGTCCCGCCAGGGGACTTGAGCCACAGGTTATTTCACCTCCGGGGCACGGTCAACGGCCCTGAACGACCCGCCCATCATCGGCGAACAGTGGCGCCTTGCCGGGCGTCGCGTAGTCAGCCGTCGCCAGGTGGCGGAACTTCGGCTCGAAAACGTAGGGCGGATTGCCGACAAAGAAACGGAACGGCACCGAAACCATCGCAAACCCTTCGTTCCTGCGCACCAGCTTCTGTACGACGAAGTGCAGGTGCGGGCCGGAAGTGTAGCCGGTGGCGCCGGACAGCCCGATGACAGTCCCGGCGCTTACCTTTTCTCCCGGACGCACGCGCACCCCGCCGGGGGCCAGGTGGGCGTAGGTCGCCACGGTTTCGTCAGCATGCAGGATGCGGACGTAATTGGCCATCGCCAGCAGCCCCCGATCCTTGCCGCCGTAACGGTTTGCCGCTTCGGTCTCGATCACCACGCCATCGCGGGCGGCGATGACGGGCGTATTCTCGGGCATCGTGAAATCGACCGCATGCTCGCTGTCATCGGCGGTGTGGGTGGTCAGCGGGCCGCTAGGCGCCTGGCTGATGACGAAGCTCCGCCCGTTGGCGAAGGGCAGGCGGTAGGTTGCACGCGGGTCGGGGATGGCGTGGAAGCTGCCGACGCTGAAAGTCGATTGCGTCGAGAAGCGCAGGCCGCGCCCCGGATAGGTCGGGCGGATCTGCATAAGCAGCAGTTCGCTGTAGGGGCGTACCACGGCGTAAACGGGCAAGGGCTGGGTGGCGCTGACGTTGTCCATCGCGCTCAGCATGAGCCGTACCGATACCGGCGCCGGGCCGCGATTCCGGGCTATCAGGTTGCTGCCGGCGCCGCTGCGCTCGGCGCTTACCGAGAAGGGATAAGCCTGCTTCGCGCTGGCAACGCCCGGGAGCGTGCAGGCAATGAACAGCCAGAAGATCAACAGTTGGCGCAGGGGGCGGCAGGCAACATCTGGGGGACGACAACAGCGCACTCTACCGCCCTGCCGGTGTTCAGTCGACTGGCCCGTGTCGGTCAGCGGGCGGGGACCGGTTGCCAGCCTTCGGGGCAGTATTCGACGTTTGGATAGTACTGTCCGGCCGATCCGCAATAATTCCAGTAGCCGGCTGTCGGTTCGCCATAGACCGGGCGAGGGGCGACATAGACCGGCTGTGGTTCGACGTAGGCGGGGGCGGGGGCGTAGTAGGTCGAGGCGGCAATGCCGGCGGCGAGGCCGGTGATCGCTAGCAGGGCAGCCGGGCCGGCCCAGCCGTAGCTGCGACGGTGACCGTGGTCATAACGTGGGGGCGCCGGCCGGTAGTCGCCGTGGCTGTAGTGCCGGGGCACCGGGCGGTAATAGTCGCGGTCGCGTCCGTGGTCGGCCAGCGCTGGCGTGGTAGCGCCAAGTGCGAGACAGAGTGCGATGCTGAGTGAGTTGATGGTCGTTTTCATAAGCCAAATAACGCAGTGGGGCGCTGGCCGATGACGACGGGGCGGCGCGAAAATGTGAGGAATTGTTACGAGTCGGTGTTTCACCCTGTGAGACAATCGCTGCCGGAATGCCGGTTGCCTGTTGCCCCTCAAGGGGACTTCTTTCAGGGCGCGGTCGACCGGATAATTGCCGCGAAAATGAAAAAAAGCCTTGTCAAGACAAGGCCTTCAATCAAGATCGCTGGTGCCCAAGGCCGGACTCGAACCGGCACACCTTGCGGCGCTAGTACCTGAAACTAGTGCGTCTACCAATTCCGCCACCTGGGCACAGGTGCGAAGAGCGGTGAATTATAAAGAAAGAGAATTGCATGTCAAGGAAAAAGCCATCGGCAATCCGCCGTGCCGACCCCTTCTTCGAGCGCGAAGCGGCCCGTTATGACCTACCCCTACCGTCGCGCGAATACATCTCGCAGGTACTTACCGACGAAGGCCGCCCAGTCACCTTCGCCGAACTGACCGGGCTGCTCGACATCGCCGCAACCGAGCAGGAAATGTTCCAGCGCCGGCTCGGCGCCATGGAACGCGAAGGCCAGTTGATGCGCAACCGCAAGGGCGCCTATATCCTGCCCGAGCGGGCCAGCCTGACGCCGGGCAGGATACAGGGTCACCCGGATGGCTATGGCTTCCTGATCCCCGACGACGGCAGTGCCGACATCTTTCTCGACCAGCACCAGATGGCCAAGGTGCTGCACGGCGACCGCGCCCTGGTGCGCCTCACTGGCGTCGATCGCAAGGGGCGCCCGGAAGGCAGCATCGTCGAAGTCATCGAGCGGGCCAATACCCGCGTCGTCGGCCGTGTGCTTGTCGAGCACGGCCTGGTCTTCGTCGTGCCCGAGAACAAGCGCATTGCCCAGGATATTCTGGTGCCGCCGGAGAAGCGGGCCAAGATCCGTCCGCAGTCCGGGCAGGTCGTCATGGTCGACATCATCGAGCAGCCGAGCAAGTTCTCGAAGCCGATCGGGCGCATTTCGGAAGTACTGGGCAATTATGCCGATCCGGGCATGGAGATCGAGATTGCGCTACGCAAGCACGACCTGCCGTTCGAGTTTTCGAAAGCGGCGCTGGATGAGAACCGGGCGCTGCCGGACAGGATCAGAAAGGCCGATCTGGCGGGACGCGAGGATCTGCGCGGATTGCCGCTGGTGACGATCGACGGCGAAACGGCGCGCGACTTCGACGATGCCGTTTACTGCGAGAAGAAGGGCCGCGGCTGGCGGCTGGTCGTGGCGATCGCCGACGTCTCGCACTACGTGCAGCCGGGCATGGCGCTCGATGCGGAGGCAATGGAACGCGGCAACTCGATCTATTTTCCGCGCCGCGTCATCCCGATGCTGCCGGAAAAGCTGTCCAACGGCATCTGTTCGCTGAACCCGGACGTCGACCGGCTGGCAATGGTCTGCGACATGGAGATCGGCGCTGGCGGCGCGATCGGCAACTACCGCTTCTACCGTGCGGCATTCCGCTCGCAGGCGCGGCTGACCTATAACCAGGTCTGGTCGTGGCTGTCCGGCGCCGCGCAGCCGGAGACGGAAGTTCACACCGGATTGCAGCCGCAGTTGCTGAATCTCTACAAGCTGTTCAAGACCCTGCACGCGGCGCGCGGGGAGCGCGGGGCGATCGACTTCGAGACCAGCGAAACCCAGATGGTGTTCAATGAACAGGGCAAGATCGAGAACATCGTCCCGGTCGTGCGCAACGACGCGCACCGCATCATCGAGGAATGCATGCTGGCGGCCAACGTCTGCGCTTCCGATTTCCTTGCCGGCCACAAGCAGACCTGCCTGTATCGCATCCACGAGGGGCCGTCGGCGGAAAAGCTCAAGAACCTGCGGACCTTCCTCGGCGAGTTCGGGCTGGCGCTGGGCGGCGGCGACGACCCGCAGGCCAAGGATTACGCCGTCCTGCTGGAGCAGGTCAAGCAGCGGCCGGATTTCCAGCTCCTGCAGACCGTCATGCTGCGCTCGCTCAAGCAGGCGCTGTACAGCCCGGACAACGTCGGCCACTTCGGGCTGGCCTACGAGCATTACACGCATTTCACGTCGCCGATCCGGCGTTACCCGGACCTGCTGGTGCATCGCGCGATCAAGGCCGTGCTCGCCGGCGCCAAGTACACGCCGGCGGGGAACTGGGACGACATCGGCCTGCACTGCTCGGCGACCGAGCGCCGGGCCGACGAGGCGACGCGCGATGTCGAGAGCTGGCTCAAGTGCTTCTTCATGAAGGAGCGCATCGGCGAAGAGTTTTCCGGCACCATCTCGGCGGTCACCGCCTTCGGCATTTTCGTGGCGCTCGACACGATCTACATCGAGGGCCTGGTGCATGTCTCGGAACTGGGCGCCGACTACTTCCAGTTCGACAACATCAAGCACCAGATGCTCGGCGAGCGCACCGGCCAGCGTTTCCGTCTCGGCGATCGCGTGCGCGTCAGGCTGGTGCGCGCCGACCTGGAAAGCAACAAGATCGACTTCGTACTCGTCACCAAAGAGCAGCCGCGGAAAACGGCCCGAGCGAAGCGTTGACCGCAGCAGCACCGGCGCGGCCGCCGATCAGGTGGGGAAATCCGGACTTCGTCTGACAAAGGCCGTCAGTTCAGATCAGGACTGACAGGCAAGAACCGACCCCAAGGAGTCTGATGCCAACTGGAAGTGGTTGGGCAGCGTCATGAACACAAAGCTGCCTGTCAGTGAAATACAAGGCCACTGTCTTGATTACCCCGGTAGTGCCGACAGCATCTCGAACAGCCCGATGTAAAACCGCCTCTGCCAGCCGATCTGGCCGATCTCAGGGCAGACGCAGACATCCAGATGATCGACGTCCCGCTCCCACCTGAAGTACCACTTGCCCTTCTCGAAGCGGTCAACTTGCGTATTGCTGTCGAACTCGCCGCCGACCGGGTGTTCACCGCTGATGTGGGGGTACATCTGTGAATAGGCCGGGACCGCCCCGTCATTCTCCCACCACTGCGCAGGGTCGAACCCGGCGACAGGTATCGGCGGCACCAAGAATTGTTTCTGTCCGATGTAAGCGGAATGAGGGAGCATGGCTGGATTCATGCGCGGCCTCGGGTAGTACCGTCCACTCAGCCAACTGCGCTCGGTCTGCTCGGTAATGTATGAGAGGTAGTAAGTTTCCGGATAGGTCTGCCAGACCGCGTTGTCCGCATATGCGCCCTGAAGCGTGAGCGAGTAGCAGGCATTGTCTTTTCCCTTAAGGAAGCGAGAGCGCGAGACGCGGACGAGATACTCACCAACAGTCTCCCCGGCGGCCCGTGTGAATCCCCAGTGATTGAGGTCGAAGTTGTAGATCGCGTCCTGGACTCCACCAGTCGCGTAGCCGTAAGCTTCCACGGCCAGCAGCAGAAGCGTGGTGAGGCTCGCCTTCTTGACGAGCCCGGTTCTCTCGTCGGCGCCGAAGAGATAGGTCAGCGTGCTACCGTTGGACACTCCGGAAATCGTGGTAATCGACACGACCCAGGAGGCATTGCTTCCCCAGCCCCAATAGTCATTTGCGAGAAGATGCTGGAGACAGCGGATCGTAGGCGAGCCTAGGCTGTGCCCGACAAGATGCACCGGGCAGCGCTCACTCCAATGGGGGACGAAACCTTTGCCGCTGAAGTCGAAGCCGAATCGCTTGTGCCCCTCGCGCCGCGCGTGTTCCTCACCATAGTCGACGCGCGCGCCCTTGATCTGGGCTGCCAGTTCGCACGCTCTATCGTGCGCCGAACTCAGTGGCCCCACGCTGGCCTCGTACCGCGGCAGCGGCGAGGGTACCTTGAAGGCCGTTCCCCAGTAGTTGAGCGGCCCAAGTTCCTTGGGACCGAATCCGAGCAGACCGTGCACGAGAACAACGGGGCATTGGTTCGACATGAGAACACCTCCAGGTCTTGAGTTCAACGGGGTGGAAGTCGCCTCAGCTTTCGGGGCAGATGCCGCGCGAGCGCCGTTACACTGTCGAACCTGAAGCGCACAAGCTCACCATCGACACGTTCGATGACTTCGACGTTACCCGGCCGAAAGATTCTACTTCATATCCGAGCAGCGCATCTTTTTCATACAGCCGCTCAAGTCCCCAGTGCAGTGACACCACTACGCCATCGATCGGCACCCGCGATTCGAGCAGTCGGTGCGCTGCCGGGATCCGTTGCTCCGGCGTCCGGAAACTGAACAGCGCGGATCGGGTCACTTTGGAACCGGGCATGCAGAGTTATCCCGACGAATTCACTGGCGATATCATCCAAATTGCATTGAATCGGCAGGGCTTTTCAACCGCCTGCTAGCTGACGAAGCGCCGGTTGCCGTCGAGCGGCGTCCTGGTCATTGTCCCCTCCAGCATTCAGTTCTCATGACGGGTATCGCGGCACGGTAAAATCGCAATTCCCATCCATCGCGAGCAGTCATGTCCTCACGCCTGATCTACGGCTTTCACGCCATCACCGCCAAGCTTCGTCACGACCCCGATTCTGTCAAGGAAATCTTTGTCGACGCTGCCCGTCACGATGCGCGCGCCCGCGACCTGCTCGCGCATGCCGAGTTGCAGGGCGTCAAGGTCGTTGCCGGCGACAGCAGGCGCCTCGACGGCATGGCGCCGGGCGCGCGGCATCAGGGCGTCATCGCACGCGTCGAGGGCGGGCGTCAGGTTGCGCATCTCGACGACGTTCTCGACACGCTCGACGAACCGGCCTTCCTGCTCATCCTCGACGGCGTCACCGATCCGCGCAACCTCGGCGCCTGCCTGCGCGTCGCCGATGCCGCGGGCGCTCATGCCGTCATCGCACCCAGGGACCGCTCGGCGGGATTGACCGACGTCGCGCTGAAGGCGGCCAGCGGCGCCGCCGAAACCATCCCCTACGTGCTGGTCACCAACCTTGCGCGGACGTTGCGCGAACTGAAGGAGCGCGACATCCATGTGATCGGCACCAGCGGCGAGGCGGAATCCGATCTCTACGCCGCCGAGTGGCCGCAGGCGACGGCCTGGGTACTCGGCGCCGAAGGCGAGGGCATGCGCCGCCTGACGCGCGAGAATTGCGACCAACTGGTGCGCATCCCGATGCATGGGACCGTGGAAAGTCTCAATGTTTCGGTCGCGGCCGGCGTTTGCCTGTTCGAGGCCGGACGTCGCCGCTCCCGAGGCGTCGCCCGCCAATGATGACCGTCCGGTTTTCGGCATTCTCCCCGTGCGCCCCAGCCTGACCATCCCCGTCGAGGAAGTCGAAATCACCGCGATCCGTGCGCAGGGCGCCGGCGGGCAGAATGTGAACAAGGTGTCCAATGCGGTGCATCTGCGCTTCGACATCGCCGCTTCGTCGCTGCCGGAGGAGATTCGCGAGCGCCTCCTGAAGCTTGGCGACCAGCGCATCAGCAAGGACGGCGTGGTCATCATCAAGGCGCAGAAATTCAGCAGCCTCGAGAAGAATCGTGGCGAAGCGTTGCGCCGGCTGCATGAGGTGGTTGCCGGTGTCGCCGAACCGCCGAGAAGACGCCGGCCAACCCGGCCGACCCAAAGTTCCGTTGCGAAACGTCTGGAAAGCAAGGCGCGACACGCCCTGTTGAAGGCGGCACGGCGGAAGGGCGGCGAGTAGGCAATGATTGGCCTTTCAGATGGGATGTCCAGCCAGTGACTTTTGCCAGCCTCGGTCTGATCGATCCATTGCTGCGGGCACTCGACGCGCTTGGCTACAAGGTCCCGACACCGGTTCAGGTGCTGGCGATTCCCGCTGTCCTCGGCGGGCGCGACCTGCTGGCAGCGGCGCAGACCGGCACCGGCAAGACAGCGGGATTTTCCCTGCCGCTGCTGCAGCGGTTGGCTGAAGAAGGGGCGCCGGTCGCCGGCAACTCGGTGCGCGCGCTGGTCCTGGTGCCCACTCGCGAGCTGGCCGAGCAGGTGTGCGGAAGCATCCGTGCTTATGGCCAGTATCTCCCGCTGCGCATCTGTGCGGTCTACGGCGGGGTCAGCATCAATCCGCAGATGATGAAACTGCGCAAGGGCATGGATGTCGTGGTCGCCACGCCCGGCCGCCTGCTCGACCTGCATCGCCAGAATGCGCTCAAGTTCGGACAGGTCCGGATCCTGGTGCTGGACGAGGCCGACCGCATGCTCGACCTCGGTTTTTCCCGGGAACTCGACGCGGTCTTCGCCGCGCTACCGAAGCGCCGCCAGACCCTGCTGTTTTCGGCGACATTCGCCGACGCCATCCGCGACATGGCGGGCACCATTCTGAACGATCCAGTTAGCGTCGAAGCGAGCCCGCGCAACACTGCTGCGCCGCGTGTCAGACAGTGGGCGATACCGGTCGACAAGCGGCGCAAGCCGGAGCTGTTCTGTCATCTGCTGGGGAAGAGGGGCTGGCGCCAGGTGCTGGTTTTCGTGAAGACCCGCAGAGGTGTCGAGCAACTGGTCGCCACTCTTCTCGGGCAGGGAATCGCTGCCGACTCGATCCACGGCGACAAGCCGCAGCCGGCGCGCCTGCGGGCGCTCGAGCGTTTCCGGGCAGGCGAGGCGCAGGTTCTGGTGGCCACCGATGTCGCGGCACGCGGGCTCGATATCGACGATCTGCCGCTGGTGGTCAACTTCGATCTGCCGATCGTCGCCCAAGACTATATCCACCGCATCGGCCGCACCGGCCGCGCCGGCGCCAGCGGCGAGGCGATTTCCCTGGTCTGCGCCGACGAAGTCGCCCAGTTGGCGGCGATCGAGGCACTGCTCGGGGAAACCCTCAGGCGAATCGAGGAGGCGGATTTCGCGCCCGACCATCGGGTGCCGCTCACCGGCCGCGCAACTGCGCTGCCGGTCAGGAAGCTGAGAAAGCCTGGCAAACCAAAGGTTGCCGGCAACGGTCTGGCCAAGGCACGGCCGGAGACGAAGGGCAGCCCCGCGGCGCCAGGGGCTCGCCCGGTCGCCCCCAAGCCGGCCAGGCGGGGACTTTCCAGGCGGTCGTCGTGAGCGCGGCAAACCCTTGAGTGCAGGGGGTCTCGCTTGGGCTGGCAGCACGTTCCAGCCTGAACCTCCTGGTGCAGCCAGGGGACTGTTCTGTTCGTGGCGGTCGAATGACCGGTCTGGCCTGGTGCAGCCGCCCTTGATGCGGCTGCCGCCGGAACATAAGGTCCACGGTGCGAGGCGCGCCAGCAATGTCCTTTTTCAGCGTAGACTGGAAGTACGTGAGGGGCCCGTTCTGGCCCCGTCGCCATAACCACACTCAAGGAGAAATCATGATCGGCTACGTCACGTTGGGCACCAACGATCTGGCTCGCGCCACGGCGTTCTACGACCAGCTTTTTGCCGCGATGGGCGGCAAGCGCGTTTGGGAAAGCGAACGCGGCGTGGCCTGGGGCACCAGCATGCAGGCGCCTTCGGTCGGGGTGATCACGCCCTTTGACGGACGGCCCGCGACCGTCGGCAACGGAACCATGGTGGCACTCGTCGTTGGCAGCAGGGAAGAGGTCGACAGGCTCTACGCGCTGGCGATCGAACTCGGGGCCAGCGATGAAGGCAAACCGGGCGAGCGCTTCGCAGGTTTCTATGCCGCGTATTTTCGCGACCTGGACGGCAACAAGCTGAACTTCTGCCACATGGGTTAGCCCCCGCGTCTGTATCCGCTTGCTTGGCCCATGAACGGCTTGCTGAGCTGGCTGCCCGCCCTGGCACTCTCGCCACTGCTCTTCGCGCAGGGCGTGTATGTCCGCCGCGTGACACCCAGGTTGCCGGAAGCGCCGGGAAACCGGTCTGGCGTGAGTGGCGGCGGACCATCGCTCAACCTGCTTATCCTTGGGGACTCCGCCGCCGCGGGGGTGGGCGCCTCGTCGCAGGCGACCGCTCTGGCAGGTCGCCTCGTCGAGGAACTGATGCCGGATTTCAAGGTGACGTGGCAACTTCATGCGGAATCGGGCGTGACGACACGCGACCTCATCGCACGACTCGATGGAGTCGCCGGCGGCCGCTTCGACGTTGCGATCGTGTCGATCGGCGTCAATGATGTCATCACTGGCCGGCGAACCGGACAATGGACAGCCGCATTGACCAGCTTGCTCGATCTGCTGGAATCCGGCTTCGGCGTCCGCCACATCCTGCTCTCGGCGTTGCCGCCGATGCACCGCTTCACTGCCTTGCCGCAGCCGTTGCGCTGGTGCGTCGGCCTGCGTGCCCGGCGTTTCAACGACGAACTCCTGCGCTTTGCTGGCCGTGACCGGCGGTGCGCCGTGGTCTCCCTGAACTATCCCCAGGATCCGTCTTATCTTGCTCCCGACGGATTCCATCCGGGTGAGCCGGCCTACCGCCACTGGGCCGCCGCGGTGGCAGCCAGCGTCCGGCAATTGCCATCAGGCGCAGCCAGCGAAGATCGCCCGGCCTGATCGTCAACCGGGTGTCGCCATCGGGGTTGCCGGCGTGCCCGGCCTATTCTTCCTCCCAGACGACAGACGCATGGCGGTTGCCCCAAGTCTCGATACGTGCCGCGAAATGTTTTTCGATGCTCGCTCGCTTGGCCTTGAGGGTCGGCGTCAGCATGCCGTTCTCCGGGGTCCACGCCTTGGTGCTGATGACGAGGTAGTCCAGCTTTTCGTGCGGATCCAGCGTTGCATTGATCGCCTGCAGATGCCTCGCGAGGTCCGCCTCGATCGCGGCGCGGGCGGCGGGCAGGCGGGCGATGGCCGCCTCGTTGAGAACGACGATGCCGACCGGCTGGCTCAAACCGGAGCCGATCACCAGGCAGGCATCGAGCGACGGATTCTGGATCAGCTTGTGCTCGATCGGCGCCGGCGCCACATACTTCCCCTTGCTACTCTTGAAGTTGTCCTTGATCCGCCCGATCAGGCGCAGGCGCCCGTCGGCATCGATCTCCCCCTTGTCGCCGGTGCGCAGCCAGCCATCCTCGGTAAACAGTTCGGCCGTCAGTTCCGGCGCCAGGTAGTAACCCAGGGCGGCGCCCGCGCTGAGCACCTGCACCTCCCCGGTCTGCGGGTCGATGCGGTGATCGACGCCGTCCCCCGGCCTGCCGACCGTTCCCCACCCGTCCTCGCCGACCTCGGTCATGTGCGAGGCGCTCGCCAATTCGGTCATGCCGTAACCTTCGACAAACCTGATGCCCAGCCGGTGGTACCAGCGCAGCAGATCCTCTGACAGCGGCGCGCTGCCGCAACCGCACAAACGTGCAGCGTCGAGGCCCAGCCCCTTCTGTATCTTGCGGCGGACGAAATGGCCCAGAAAGGGAATTGCCAGCAGCCGGTCGAGCTTGGGTGCAGGCATCTTTGCCAGCACCCCCTGCTGAAACTTCAGCAGCAGGCGCGGAACGGAAATGAACAGCGTCGGGTGCGCCCGTTGCAGATCCTCCATGAAGGAATCGAGCGATTCGGCAAAGTACAGGTGGCATCCCCCGTCGAGCGAGCCGAGTTCAAGCGCCGAACGCTCCATGATGTGGGCCAGCGGCAAATAGGAAAAAGTGCGGTCGGCCGGGGAAATGCCCAGTTGCCGCCTGACCGTGAGCCAGCCGGAAGTGAGGCTGTCGAAGCTGTGCATCACGCCCTTGGCCTGGCCGGTGGTGCCGGAGGTGTAGATGATCGAGCACAGGTCAGAGCCAGCGCGCAGCGGACTGCCGGCGATCGGCGGCGTTGTGGCAATGATGTCCTCCCAGCGCGGCGCCGCCCCCTCGACCGAGACCGGCGCCAGCGGCAGGGCCAGGCGAACGATTCCGGATGTAAGGCCATCGAGCAGGTCGACCGCATCGAGCTTGCCGATGAAGCAGGCGACCATCCCGCTATGGCCGGCAATCTGCCGGATGTTGTCGGCGGTCTGCATCGGGTAAAGCGGCACCGAGACGTGGCCCGCCATCCAGATCGCCAGGTCGGCCATGATCCAGCCGGCGCTGTTCTTGCCGAGAATGCCGATCCGCGAACCGGGCGGCCAGCCTTGCGCCTCCAGATGGGTGGCCATGCGCCGCGCTTCATCCGCCGTCTGGCGCCACGTGTAATCGCGTGTCTGTCCGCCAGCGAACGGCTGGGTCATATAGACGCGATCCGGCACCTCACGTTCCCAGCGATACAGTCTCTGCAACGGCAGCCGGGCTGGATCAACCACCGGCTGCCGGGCCCCCGGCGAACGAATGTCCATGATCCCCTCCTGATGAAGCGGCAGACAAATGCGGCGGAACGCTTTGGATGTCCTTCGGAGACAAGGACAGGCATATCAGGCGACAGTGTTGGCCAGCTTACGGCGCTATCCGCTAGTCGTCAATCCGGGATTGACATCCGGGATTGGCAGGAGGCTTTTCATCCGTTTGCCGCATGTTCATAATCGGCGTATCGCCAATGAAGGTAACGCACCGTGGATACATTCACCGCCATCGACCGCATCTCCCGCCGTCTTGCCGCGGCGCGCCGGGTGCTGTTCATCACCGGCGCCGGAATCTCGGCGGATTCCGGACTGCCAACCTATCGCGGGGTCGGCGGCTTGTACAACGATGAAGCGACGGAGGATGGGCTACCGATCGAGATGGCGCTGTCCGGGGACGTGTTCGCGGTCCGGCCGGACATCACCTGGAAATATCTGGCCCAGATCGAGCAGAATTGTCGCGGGGCGATGCCTAATTTCGCCCATCGCGCCATCGCCGTTCTCGAACAGGTGATGTCCAGGGTCGTCGTGTTCACCCAGAACGTCGATGGCCTGCACCGCAAGGCCGGTAGTTCCGACCTCATCGAGATTCACGGGAATCTCCAGGAATTGATCTGTACCGCGTGCGACCATGGCGAGACGGTCGACGATCTGGCGGGGCGCCAGCTGCCGCCGCGCTGCCCGGCCTGCGGCGGTGTCCTGCGGCCGAACGTCGTGCTCTTCGGCGAGGCCTTGCCGGCCGAGGCGATGACACGATTTGCGGCGGCCCTGGAGGAGGGCATCGACATGGTGTTCACCATCGGCACCTCGGGCGTCTTCCCCTACATCGCCGAGCCGGTGGTCTGGGCAGCACGCGCCGGGATACCGACGGTCGAGATCAATCCCGTGGAAACACGGCTGACGCGGTTCGTTGAATATCACCTACCGCTCGGCGCCGCCGAGGCCATGACGGCAATCATGGCCGCCCTCGACCGCCACGGTCTCCAAGGCGTTCCGCGTTTCTAGAAGGGCGAGTCAAGGATTGTCTCGAACGCTGCCGGGGCGGCCATCGCCTCTGCGGCCATTCCTAACGCGAACGCGCGAGGTCGACGTCGGCGTGGTTCTTCTCGTCGACGTAGATGCCGGCCGGCGCCGGCCGGCTGCTGGCGAAGCAGGTGACTTCGACGTTGGCCAGCGTTTTGGCCTTGTGCAGGACGTCGACCGCGCAACGCCCGAAAACGCTGTCGATGGTGGCCAGCAGGTTGCGCGCGTAGGGAGTTTCCAGCCGGCCGTCGAGGATCAGGTTGGCGAGCAGGACGCCGTCGGGCTTCAGCACGCGGCGCGTGCCTTCCCAGAATTCGCGGGTGACCAGGTGGCTGGGAATCGAGGTGTGCGAACTGTAGACGTCGACGACGACGGCGTCGAAGCGGCGCTCGCTGGTGGCGATAAAACGGCGAGCGTCGTCGGCGATGAACTCGCCACGCGCCGGCTCGTGCAAGAAGTGCTGCTCGGCGATTGCGCGAATCGTCGGGTCGATGTCGACATAGGTGTAGCGGTTCAGCGGCTCGCGGTGTGACAGTGTGAAGCCGCCGGCGCCGAGGACCAGGATGTCGCGGTCGCGTAGTTCAAGTTCTTCAAGAAGAATATGTCGCAAGTGATTGATGTAACGCGTGTAGTTTGGCGGATCTGAATCGTCGATCAGCGAGGCCGTCGACTTGTTGACCCAGAAGGCGCGCGGCTTTTCCTGGCCGGGCAGGTCGGTCGGGCCGACGATGTATTCGGCGTAGGCGGTGTCGGCGGTGACCTCGTGGTGCAGATTGAAGGCGATGGCGACTGCCGCGGTCGACAGGCCGAACAGGGCCATTTTCACCTCGCGCCGGCCGAGCAGCAGGGTGCCGAGCACCAGCAGCAGCGCGCAGGCGAGCACCGCCGCCGAAACGCCCAGCCATTGCATGACGAGCAGCGACAGGCTGAGCGAACCGAGGAAGGAACCGAGCGTGGACCAGTAGAGCGCCATGCCGCTTGCCTCGCCGGTGCGCGCGTGCTTCATCAGGTTGGTCAGGATCGGCACCGTCTGCCCGAGCAGCCAGGCGAGCGGGCAGAGGATGCCGCCGATGAAGACGAAGTACGCCATCAGCGGCGGCTGCAGGTGGATGAACAGCCAGTCGACGGTACCCCCGGCCAGCCCGAAGCCGGCGAGCAGCGCGGC
>WBZU01001637.1_pt1 | contig 16561 bp, 10 predicted proteins | sample 5204311 | NCBI WGS metagenome assembly WBZU01 (sample SAMN12344359, study PRJNA552823) | activated sludge metagenome | biome: Activated sludge suspended growth; feature: Nitrification reactor; material: Wastewater; isolation source: activated sludge from nitrification reactor of wastewater...
CAATATCAAGATGTCCAGAGGAATGTCATTGCTTGATAATGTAATCATAGATACACATTTTATCCAGAGGGGCAGATTTGGTCGCCTAGCAGAGGCAGTCGCGAGACATCCGCGTTTGCTTGGAATTGGTTTAGCTGAGGATACCGGCCTTGTCATCCGAAGAGGAAATGACTGCGAAGTAATCGGATCAGGGATGGTGATTTTGTTTGATCCCAGACATCTCAGTCACAACAATTATGATGTTTTAGAGACTGGCACCCCTATGTCGCTGTCTAACCTTACTACCCACGTATTGGCCACCGGAGACAGGTTTAAAATCAGAGAAAGGAGCCTAAAAATACTGCCTCTGGAATCTTATCTGGAAGCACAGGTCAAATCTTAATCCAGGGCGTCTTATTTTTACCGCACGATGAAAAAATCAGTACTCCTGTTAGGCTCAGGTGGGAGAGAACACGCCATAGCCCGGTCCTTGAATCAAAGTCCGCATTTGTATTCTTTATTTGTGATGCCGGGTAATCCCGGTACAGCATCATTGGGCACTAATATCCCTATTGCCGCAGACGATGTCGCTGCCATCGTGAATTGGATCAGACTAAACCCTGTGGATCTCGTCATCTGCGGTCCTGAAGCACCTCTGGCAGTCGGTCTGATGGATGAAATCCGAGCTGCATTTCCTCAACAAAAAATAGGCCTTATCGGACCCGGAAAAGCAGGTGCATTACTTGAAAGCAGCAAGTCATACGCTAAATCCTTTATGGCCAGGCATCAGATCCCAACGGCTGCATATTCCGCCTTTCAATCTCATCAAATGAATGAAGTGCTGCAGTTCGTCCATAGCCTTCTGCCTCCAATTGTGCTCAAAGCGGATGGCTTGGCAGCCGGAAAAGGAGTCGTCATATGTCCTGACCATGAATCTGCAATCCGGGAAGCCGGTGAAATGCTGTCGGGAAAATTTGGATCAGCTTCCAGCACCTTGGTGATAGAGGAGTTTTTACATGGAATAGAATTTTCGGTGTTTGCGCTCACCGATGGGAAGGACTTTGTGCTATTGCCGGAAGCAAAAGATTATAAAAGGATCGGAGAAGGCGACACTGGTCCAAATACAGGAGGTATGGGCGCAGTGTCACCGGTGCATTTTGTCAATGATGAGCTGATGTCCAAGGTGCTGAGTCGCATCGTCGTTCCTACAATCAATGGATTGCGAAAAGAGAATATACCCTACTGTGGTATTGTTTTTTTTGGTTTAATCAATGTGAAAGGAGATCCCTTTGTCATTGAGTACAACGTGAGATTGGGAGACCCTGAGACTGAGGTGATTTTACCTCGTCTCGAGACGGATCTTCTTATACTATTTTTGGCAGCAACCGAAGGAACACTTTCAGGAACAATTGCCAAAATTTCAAAGCAATTTGCGACTACCATAGTACTTGCATCACAGGGTTATCCTGCTGCATTTGAAAAGGGAAAATCCGTGCATCTGCCATCAATGCTAGATCGCTCGCAAATCCTCTTTCATTCCGGAACGATCCAGGATAACCATGGTATCAAAACCGCTGGGGGCAGAGTATTTGCAGCCACCGGATTGGGAGTCAGCCAAGCTGATGCTCTGCTCAAAGCCAATGAACTAGCTGCCTCGGTTCATTTTGAAGGAAAGTATTTCAGGAGAGATATTGGTTTTGACCTCTGATCCATGAACTACACTCTGGAATCTTTAGCGAACATTTTCGGCTGTGCAATACCGGTTGCACAGAAACAGAGAAGCATAACACAGGTCAGTATAGACAGCAGGTACATAACTGATCCGGCTTCTACGATATTCATTGCACTTTCTGGTACACATACGGATGGTCATCATTTTATACCTGAGCTCATAGATCTTGGTGTGCGGACGTTTTTAGTCGACAGGGAGATGCTTTCCGGCAATCCCGAGGTCATCTTTTTTCAAGTGGAAAATGTTCTTGGCAGCTTGCAGAACTGGGCAGCCTTCCACAGAAAACAATTTCAGATTCCCATTATCGGAATTACAGGATCCAACGGGAAAACAATTTTAAAAGAATGGTTAAGCGAAATTCTATCCCGGCACTACAAAATTTGTAAATCACCCAAATCTTATAATTCACAACTTGGCGCAGCGCTCTCTGTGCTCCAATTGGACAGCTATCATGAGATTGGGATTTTTGAAGCAGGGATCTCCCGGCCTGGTGAGATGGCAAAATTGCGTGATATCATTCAGCCTACAATCGGAGTACTGACCAATGTAGGTGACGCACATGACCTTGGATTTGAGTCCAGAGAACAAAAATGGCGGGAAAAAATGACCTTGTTCAATAGCTGTCAAGTACTCATTACAAAAAAAGATCCCCACGTCTCCACAGCAATCCAACATCTCAAAACCAAATGGATCAACTGGAATTTTCAGCCTGATGAGGCAGAGTATCAACTTGCACTCAAAATTCTGGAGGACAATACAGAAATCTATGTAAGACACGGATCTGATCTGTCGGTGTATCAACTGCCACATCGGGATTCATTCGCGGCTGAAAACGCAATTCACCTCATCCTAACTTGCACTTATCTGGGGCTGAGACATGAGGATATTCAGCAAGGACTTTCCGATTTGCACCAGTTGAGTATGCGAATGGAATTGAAGGAAGGTCTCAATGACTGTTTGTTGATCAACGACAGCTATATTCTGGATCTCCAGTCCCTGAAACTTGGCTTGCAATTTATGGATCAGCAAAGTCTTCGATATTCCAGAACGATCGTCATTTCTGATTTTGCACAACACCATCATGACGAGAGTTTATTCAGGGAGCTCGCAGAACTGATCCGACTGTTTCAAGTAAAAAAAGTAGTTTGCATTGGTTCGTCCATTCAGGAGTTGAGAAACTGGATACCGGAGCAAAGCCAATTTTACCATTTTAACGATACTGAAACCCTCTTGGATCAGATCAGTCAGTTGCGATTCCAGGGAGAAATTATCTTGATCAAAGGTGCTCGTAAATTCAAGCTGGAGAGATTTTTTGAAGATTATTCAGCGTCGAGACATGACGCCATTTTGGAAATAGACCTTAAGGCAATAGAACACAATCTTCAGTTCTATAAAAGTATCATCAAAGCAGATACCAAGATCATGGCTGTAGTGAAAGCAGCATCATACGGCAGTGGCCACTATGAAATCGCGCGACTGATGGAATTTAAGTCTGTCGACTATCTTGCTGTCGCCTATCCTGATGAAGGGATATTGTTGAGAGAAAAGGGGATTCGACTGCCGGTTCTGGTCATGAATTGTGGTATTGGGAATTTCCTAGTATTGAAAGAAAACAGCCTGGAGCCTGAGATTTACTGCATGGAACAATGCCAAGATCTTGAAAAAATTTTAGAACTCACTGAGCCGACTGACATCCATCTGAAAATCGACACCGGAATGCACAGATTGGGGTTTGGTCCAGATGATATTGATCCACTGTGTCGATGGCTTCAAAAGAATGCAAGTAAACTGAAAGTCAAATCAATCTTTACACATTTATCTGCCAGCGATCAGGAAGCTTTTGATGAGTTTACCGCTCAACAATTGTCGGAATTTGGCTTGATCTGTGAAAACATCCAACAGACTTTGGGATATAAAGTATTGATCCATTCATTGAGCAGTTCAGGTATTGCCAGGTGGCCTGATGCGCAAGCAGATATGGTCCGCATTGGCATTGGTCTTTATGGCCTTGACAGCTCGGCAGAAATAAGAGAGCAATTAGAAGCTTCACATTGTCTGAAGGCTAAAATCAGCCAGATAAAATCATTGCAAAAAGGAGACACGGTCAGTTATAACCGCAGCTACCTTTGTGAGCGGGATATGCAAATAGCGATCATCAGTGTAGGATATGCTGATGGCCTTCCTCGCAATGCAGGAATGAATGGTTTTCATGTGTTGGTCTCAGGCATTGAATGTCCCATTCTTGGAATTGTTTGCATGGATATGTGCATGATTGATATCAGTGAGGTGAAGGATGCGCATATAGGAATGAGTGTTGAAATTTTTGGTAAAAATCGCCCTGTGCAACAATTGGCTTTAGCTGTACAAACGATACCCTATGAAATTCTCTGCGGGATATCTCCAAGAATCAAACGCATTTTTTTAAGGGATTAAAACCAATTTTTGCTGCTGAAGATTTATTAGAAAACAATTCCGCCGCCCGATATTCAACATTTATAAAGTAATAAATCCTTATTGCCCATTTTAGTTAGAATTGAATTTTGAACAAAAAAAAGCCGCAATAAAAAATTACTGCGGCTGGTAAATTTTAGTAAAAAAACTCATTATCTCTTTAGCAAATCTCTGATTTGAGTCAGTAACTCTTCCTGAGTAGGTCCCGCTGGAGCTGCCGGAGGTGGTTCTTTCATTTTATTTGCTGCTTTAACAATCATAAACATCACCCATGCGATGATGATGAAATTGATCACCGCAGTAACGAATCTTCCCCATTGTATTGCTGACTTTGGGGTCGCAACTTTACCGTCTGCGCCTAGTACTTCCGGAGATAACACATATTCAGCTTTTGCCATATCGCCCAGCTGAAATATTTTTCCAACTAATGGCATGAACATTCCATCAACGAACGCCGCGACGATCGTGCCAAATGCTGTTGCCATCACGAGACCGACTGCGATGTCAATGAGGTTTCCCTTCATTGCAAAATCTTTAAATTCTTTAAACATAAGTAAGTTTTTAATAAACAATAATTTGTTTGACCGTTCAGGATTCACCATGAACAAGAGACAAATATATTAGAACTTTTTATATTTAAATTTACTTGATAAGTTCTTTTCTGATTTTATTTAATGCGGAACCTTCCCTCAGCCAGCTGATCTGCTGCTCGTTGTACGTGTGGTTTAGTTTTATTCTGTCCTTTGTTCCATCTGCGTGCTGTGCTACCAAAAACAAGGCTTTGCCGGGCTTCATCGCAGCAAATCCGTCCAACTTAAAAGTGTCATCTTGGCGGATCAGATCGTAGTCCTTTGGGTTGGCAAAAGTGAGAGCCAGCATTCCTTGCTTCTTAAGATTGGTTTCGTGAATTCTCGCAAAGGATTTCACGATCACAGCCCTGACACCCAAGTAACGAGGTTCCATAGCAGCGTGCTCGCGACTGGACCCTTCACCGTAATTTTCTTCTCCAACTACGATCGTACTGATCTTGGCTTTCTGATAAGCTCTTGCAGAATCCGGAACAGCCATATATTTATCCTCAACAAAATTCAGTACTTTGTTGGATTCATCATTGTAAGCATTGATAGCACCGATGAGGCAGTTGTTGGAGATATTCTCAAGATGTCCGCGGAACTCAAGCCAGGGACCAGCCATAGAGATGTGGTCAGTAGTGCACTTGCCTTTTGTTTTGATGAGAAGACGCATGTTCTTGACTTGTGAGGCTGTAATCGGTTTGAACGGTTTCAGTAATTGCAAACGATTAGATCCTCTTTTCACTTTGACCACAACCGATGCTCCATCCTGTGCCGGTGCTTCGTATCCTGCGTCCTTCACTTCAAATCCTTTTGTAGGCAGTTCGTGTCCAACGGGTGGCTCAAGTTTTACCTGCTGGCCGGATTCGTTGGTGAGAGTATCCGTGATCGGGTTGAAGCTCAGTTTGCCTGCAATCGCGAGCGCTGTAACTATCTCCGGCGATGCTACAAAAGCATGAGTATTTGGATTGCCGTCGTTCCTTTTAGAGAAATTCCGGTTGAATGAAGTGATGATTGAATTTTTTCGCGAAGGGTCAGCCATATGTCTTTGCCATTGGCCGATACAAGGCCCACAGGCATTGGCAAGTACGACACCTCCTATTTTTTCGAAGCTCTTCAGAATACCATCTCGCTCTACGGTATATCTGATCTGTTCAGAACCGGGAGTTACGGTAAATTCAGATTTGATCCTCAAATTTTTCTTAACGGCTTGTTGAGCCAAGGAAGCCGCGCGCGACAGGTCTTCGTAAGATGAGTTGGTACAAGAGCCAATGAGGCCAACTTCTAGTTTTTCTGGGTAATTATTTTCCCTGACGGCCTGAGCAAACTGCGAAAGCGGCCATGCGAGGTCCGGAGTATAAGGGCCATTGATATGCGGCTCCAATGTGTTGAGGTCAATCTCAATCAGTTGGTCGAAATAAACTGCTGGATTTGCGTAACATTCTGCGTCTCCGGTAAGGTCAGACGCGATTTTGTCGCACATATCGGCGATGAGGTCTCTGCCTGTATGTCTCAGGTATTTTGCCATGGATTCATCGTATCCGAATGTTGAGGTAGTCGCACCGATTTCCGCACCCATATTGCATATGGTTCCCTTTCCGGTGCAAGAGAGGTTTCGCGCTCCTTCGCCAAAATATTCGACGATGGCTCCCGTTCCTCCTTTTACTGTAAGAATGCCTGCAACTTTCAAGATAACATCCTTGGCTGATGTCCAACCCGACAATTTGCCAGTAAGATGAACGCCTATGATTTTTGGCATTTTCAGCTCCCAGGACATTCCGGCCATTACGTCAACTGCATCGGCGCCTCCTACGCCTATAGCCACCATACCGAGGCCACCAGCATTGGGAGTATGAGAATCTGTACCGACCATCATCCCGCCCGGAAAAGCGTAGTTCTCAAGCACGATCTGATGAATAATGCCCGCTCCGGGTTTCCAGAATCCAATACCATATTTATTGGAAATGGACTTTAAAAAATGGTAAACTTCTTTATTGTCCTTGTTGGCTGTTTTTAAGTCATTCTTGGCACCATTTTCGGCAAGAATCAAGTGGTCGCAATGTACCGTAGTGGGTACTGCACATTTGTCTTTGCCGCAGGTCATGAACTGGAGTAAAGCCATCTGTGCTGTTGCATCTTGCATAGCTACGCGATCAGGTGCAAAAAACACGTAATCTTCGCCTCTTTTGTATTCTGCCATCGGACTATCCGAATGCAAATGGCTGAATAATATTTTTTCGGTTAAGGTAAGCGGCCGGTTTATTTTTTTCCTGGCTGCTGCAACTTTTGAAGAGAAGTTTGCATAGAATCTGGAAAGCATATCCAGATCGAACGGAGTGTTTGTTTTTGCCATGAATTTTTTGCTACTTTTTGCGCCGCAAAGATACAGGTATTCGCTCTGAAAAACAGATTAAACCTAAAACTTTTGATGCCGGGATTCGTCCTGCGAGATAAGTTATTTGTACAATCCGGGTTTGAAGCAAGCATTAACCCGGTCGCAAAAATTTTCTCCACTAAATCCAGCAATTTATGCATAAAATTCGTTCACTTATGAGATAAAATGCTGAGTATCTTTGCACAAACAAATACTGAACATGAATTTTCAATTCCCAAACTGGATTATAGTTTTCTTCATAGTCCCCGCTTTTTTGCTGAATGCCCAGGATGAAGGAGTTTTCAGAGGCTGTAAAAGGCCTTCAGAGCACCAATGGCAAGATGTGAATCAGCGAATATCGGCAAGAGCTGCTTCAGATTTTAATATCGTGTACAGCAGGATGAATTGGAATATTGATCCCGCGGTTAATTATATCTCGGGCACGGTGACTCATTATTTTACACCGACTACCAACAGCTTTGCGGAACTTCAATTGGATCTGTCACCGAGCCTCAAGGTAAATCAGATATTGTATCACGGCAACACCCTGAGCAGTTTTCATCATTCTGCACCTTTCAATCTCAACATAACACTGCCTTCTGAAATCTCAGCAGGTAGTCTGGACAGTATTTCGATCAGCTACTCAGGTGTGCCCTCTTCAAGCGGATTTGGATCATTCATCCAGTCAGACCACAATGGTGAGCCTGTGATCTGGACCCTGTCAGAGCCCTACGGAGCTCAGGAATGGTGGCCTTGCAAAAACGGCCTTGATGACAAAATTGACTCGCTGGATATCTTTGTCACATGTCCTAAAAAATATAAGGCTGCCAGCAACGGATCACTCCAGCAAATCACAGACGGAACGGCAACTGACCACACCTACCACTGGAGACATCGCTATCCTATCGCTTCATATCTTGTGGCTATCGCGGTCACGAACTATGAGGTGTACACTGATGATGTTATCCTAAATAATGGTACTTCAATGCCTATGCTGAATTATGTCTATCCTGAAAATCTACAGGATGCCAAATCAGGAACGGCCAATCTGGTTCAGGTTCTCAGATTTTACGACAGTTTGTTTGTCACTTATCCATTTGCTGCCGAAAAATATGGCCATGCACAATTTGGATGGGGTGGAGGAATGGAGCACCAGACGATGAGTTTTGTGACCAGTTACGGTTGGGGCTTATTGTCTCATGAGCTTGCCCATCAATGGTTTGGAGACATGGTGACTTGTGGTTCGTGGGAAGATATCTGGCTCAATGAAGGATTTGCGACTTATCTCGAAGGCTTGACCAGAGAACGATTTGTCACTGAACAAAATTATAGTTGGTATAACTGGAAAGAAGACAATCTCAACTACATCCTACTTGCTAATGATGGGTCTGTACTGGTAGATGATACCAGCAACGTAGGCCGCATCTTCCACGGGAGATTGTCCTATGCTAAAGGAGCTTATTTGCTACATATGTTGCGCTGGAAACTCGGCGATGCCAATTTTTTTCAAGGAGTGCGCGACTATCTCAGGTCAGAGCGTTATAGTTTTGGGCGCACACTTGAGCTTCAGAAAAACCTTGAAAACTCGTCCAGACAAAACCTCTCCGAGTTTTTCGCAGATTGGTTTGAAGGGCAAGGTTTCCCACGTTATATTGTAGAATGGAATCAGGATGTAGACAATAAGGTCTTTATCAAGATATCACAGTCATCCTCACATCCTTCTGTTTCTTTTTTTGAAATGCCGATCCCGGTGTTGCTCAAAGGGCAAGGCAAAGAGAAAATGTTGAGATTAGAAAATGTACACGATAAACAAATATTCGTCAATGATGTCGATTTTGTGGTAGAAGAAGTTGTTTTTGATCCGGAGCTATGGATACTTTGCAGCAGTGGAGTATCCAAATCCCTCGTTTTAGGATTAAATGAAGGCGATCTACATTCTGCTTATGAAATATACCCCAACCCTACAAATGATATGCTGTTTATTGATTGCAAGTTAGGTACGCAGGATGGATTTAGATGGTCATTGAGACAGAGCACCGGATCTGAAGTCCGCTCGGGTTATTATCAGGCAGAGGGTATTGACCTTCGTGAGCTGACACCGGGAGTTTATGTCTTGGATATACAAGAGCCCGGGACGGGAAATTCGTTGAAATACAAGCTGATTCGAAATTGAGTTATTCCTCTTAGATTCACTTTATCCAGGCAATAGATGTATCAACCGGAATGTAGCATCTGAATTTTTTTTTCGGGTAAAATAATTTGCAACGATTGGGTTTAATTCAAATTTTATTGCATAAGGTCAATATCGTACACCAAAGCAAAATCCGGGATTAAAAATTTGCCCTCATTGCAGCGCGCATCGTATGGGTGGGTTCGTAATCGGCAGATTTTCTTCCTGAATAGGACAATTGGAGTTGTACGACTTTGGTGATTCTATAATCTGTCTGTAGTTCCCAAGTAAAATTATTGCCCGCCTTAAATCCTTCTAAAAGTATGTACTCCACAGCAGTACCCGGACTGCCTGAATAAGAAATTCTTATCCATTTGGTATTGGCACGTAATGATATTCGCCGTTTCCAGGCATATTGGACTTCGGCTGCTCCCTGATTGATATTGGCCCTTTCCCCGGAAAATTTGTATTCACCGGCATCTTTTTTCAGGTAGCTGCACTGCATCCTCACTTCAGGAGAGAGCCTTAAGCTTAGTGTAGGTTCTATTCGATATAGCCTTATTTGATAATTCTGAAGAGGGTATGATGCCAACTCGTGCTCTTCCCGTTTGAGTCCCGTGGACAAAGCCAGGTCCCATTTCTTTTTGAGTGTATATCTCACTTTGAAGGTTTGTTCCCAGGATTGCCTTTGTTCGGTACCTGAAACCAGGAGTTGTTTTTGCCCGGAATATTGCTGGATGTAGTTGTATTCGTATTTTGGACTAGAGCGGTTAAAGAAAATCTGCTGTTGAGCAAATGCAGTAAAAGCGATGGTTTGAGATGATTTATCGAGAAACTGGAGAGGATAGATACGTTCCCAAAAATTGCTATGGTCGCCTACCTTGGAGTTGAGGCGCATCACATTTTCAATTTGAAGCCGACGCATTGGATTTTTGTGGGATTGAAACAACTGTGCGCCGTCCCATCGCAAAAAGTTGTTCCACTCTGACTGGTACACCTGAACATACTCCGAATTGAATATTTGGATCTTGATGAACTGTGCAGAATCAATATCTGGTGCATAAACGTATTCCTGCTGTTGGCGAATGCCGTCAGCATTGAAGTCAACAAATATATAATCCCCTTCCCCGGGCCTTTTTTCTTCAAAGAGGAATTCGAGCTTGGGCTCAACTCCTGATGACACCAGATATGTGTTTTTACTGCGGATGGACTTCTTCCAGAAATCTATCTGGTGATCCACTGATCCGAGAAACTGATATTGCCCCAGACTATCTTCCAGAGCTTTGGAAGCATACTGTACCAATCTTCCTGTCAAATTCAGGTCGTAGTTTCCCCAGCGCAAGGAAACTTTCTTGAATCCAACTAAGGCTTCATGCGCCTGACTGAAATTTTGAAATGAGCTTACACCCGGAGTTTTGTCTGTGCGCCATTTGTATTCCAGATTCAAGAGCTTATTGTCTCCGGACTTTCGCTGCCACGAAGTCTGTATCTGATCAAAGGAGAATGCCGATCTCAACAAGCTGTCAGAATGTAAAGATCGCCTCACATTCTCCTCCCTATCTGCCTGGAGCCGCCCTGTCCAGAGTTTACCGAATCTTCTCTCCCAGGAAAACTGTGGTCTGTAGAAAATGGATCTGTCAGAAATACTGCTGGCTTTCAACTGATCCAAGACCAGTGCAATCTGCCGAATGCTATCCCGCCATACCAAGGTTGCCGTAGATTTCACGCCTTCTTGAATATGGGTCCGTGAAAGTTGGGAGACTTGCATTTTCAGTTCCAGCTTTTTGTGCCAATCGGACTGGAGCCCAGCTGTGATCCAGCGATCTTCTACTGAAGGTAGGTTGCTGAGGTTCCAATCTCGTAGAAATTCGACAGGTCTGTAGTGGTTGATGGCTTTGAATCTGCTGTCGTTCCATTCAGCTTTGGTAAAGAGCTGTACGGTTGTTTTGGCTGCATTCAGTTTCCAGGAAGGGCTTCGGAGCTCCAGAGTGCCTGCCAGGCCTGTGTTGTCGCCATCATCCAAAGCAGACAGACGGTTTTGGTCAAATCTGCTCATAGCGATCTCTGCTTTGAGCAATCCCGTTGAGTATATATTGTGTCTGAGGCCAGCTGTCACCATCAGCTGACTTTGCGGAGCAATCAGCGGAACAAGTGGCTCGTAGTTGCCCGTTGGGAGACCCGTCACTGAATCCGGTGCTGTCCATTCGTAAACTCTGCCGTTGAGGTTTGCCGATTTGAGTCGGTAGCTTCCCCGTGCGGGTGGCGTTTCGGAAAACTGTACCTGAAGATCCGAGCTGTCCGGTAGTGATTTCACGCGCAAGATTCTAAAAGCTTTAGGTACAGCTTGAATCATCACCATTGTATCAGCGTAGCTGTAGTAAATCCTGTTGGGGTTGAACTCGGAGCCTGCGGTTTTGATCCCACTGCGAAAAAGCAGACTTTGGTCATCACCTGAGTTGGCCAGAGTGAGTTTGTCCAACGAGTCCAGGTCGTTTTCAAAAGCGGGCTTTTTGCTGTCTCTTTCCTGATAGACATTGAGGTAGATATTTCTTTTTTTACTGTCCATGGCAGCGTGATATACTGCCAGAGACCGAGTGTAGTGTTGGTCTGTGTATTCAAACTCTATTATGACCCTGCTTTCGGAACTGATCAACCGTCTGGGTGTAAATCTGATTTCGGCAAGGTTGTAATCCACGATATAGTCTCCTTCTTCTCCCCTTTCTAACAATTGCCCATCGAGCCATACTTTTTCTGTACCCGCCAGCATGATGATAAAACTCTCCCCCATCTCCCCTGTCAGTCGGTAAGGTCCCTGATTTCCATTGCTGACAGCTAAGTCCATTCTGCGGAATTTGCCTTTGGAAATCCCGAATGCTGCCCGCTGGGTCCAGATAGCGGATTTCCAGTTCCGCTTATCTTCAATCAGCCCTCCCTGACTTTTCTTATAGTAATTCATGAAATACCCTTGAGGTTTTTGGATCTCAAAGTCACCCATGGTCAGGGCAGATTTATTGTTGTAAATTTTGAGGAACAGGCGGTCGAACTCCTGTATCTGTCTGGTATTGCCTTCGGGCTGTATTGGAATCTGATTATCTGATATACTACCTGTGAGCTTGAGGCCATGACCCAGATCACCATTGATCTGAAGATTGAGCGCAGAGTTGAGAACCAGATTTTGGGTGTTGCCTACTGAAAACCCACGGGTAAAGGATCCGGAATAGTCCAGATCACCCTGATCCCACCAATCTGAGGCTGGCTTGTCAGCCTGATATCCTACCATGTCTTCCAGAGGTTCGAGGACCTGTTGACGGATATTTGTATCGTAGAGGAAATAAGCTTTGGAGCGATACAGAGGAAAGGTCCTATAACTGATCTTGAAGCTGTCTCGCTGAATAGTATCGAGAATAATGACCGGGGGGTCGTGCCTGAGAAAACGGAATCCAATTTCTCCCTTTTGACTCGACAGCCGCAACGTAGTGCCGTCTAAAACAAAGGAATCCAGAATGTAGAGTGTGTCCTTTGCCGGGGGATGTAAGACCAGATGTGAGGGATAGTTCTGTGCTCTCAAGGCTACAACGATGCTCAGGCACATGGCTACAGGGAGCAGCTTATGCAAAATCCAAAGAGGAGAAGCTATGTTGTCAGCGTTAGTCAAGCTTATAATAATATCCTAAAGACATGCTAAATGATCAAGGCATATTGCCTTTCTGCAGCTCTGTGGCCAAGAGAGCAGAACATTCATATCCTCTTCAGCCATCAAGTTTGGATGCAAAACGCAAATATCGCTATAGATCATATGGTTAGCGACTTCCAAATGATGAATCCTGTGCCGGAAAACGAGAGAACAGGACTTTAACAGAGTTTTAAAAACTAAAAAGAGGGATAGAAAATTCATTTGAGCTATCTTTATGCATCGAATGAATGATTCAAAAAGGAAGATTATGATGAAAAAATTATACTTAATCGCTTCTATTTTACTTTTTGCCGGAGTACTGGGTTATGGTCAGGCAAAGAAGTATATTACATTACAGCATTTCACCAATACAGGTTGTCCTAGCTGTGCCAGTGCGAATCCGGGGTTCTATACCATATTATTTGATCCTGCATTGCAGGGCAGCTACCACCATTTTACAGTGCACCCCTCATTTCCTTATAGCACCTGCCCGTTGTATCAGGCTAACAAAGAGCAAAATACTCTGCTGACCAAGTTTTACAATATCAACAGTACACCAATGATTGTGATCAATGGTACGAAGTCAAAAGGCGCCGGAGCCGTGACTTCATCAGATCTGTCTGCTGACCTCAATAGCAGTTCAGCGATTTCAATTGTGGTCAGCGAAACCGGTACGACCTCCAAAACTGTCAATGTTGAAATCAAGACCGTAGGCACTAAGCCCGGCAGCAGCTACAAGCTCATGGTAGTCGCAGTAGAAAAGCAAATAGATCTGGTCACAGCCAATCGCGAACGCGTACATTACAACGTGTTCCGCACCATGGTCAGTCCGGCTGCCGGAGAATCCGTCACTTTAGCCAATACAGGATCTTCGGTTTCATTTGTCTATAATTATACGGTAAACAGTGCCTGGAGTGAAAATCAAATGTATGCAATCGCCTATCTTTATGATTCGAATACGAAGGAAATCCTCAACTCAGGTACTAAATTTGACCTGATCTCTTCTACTAATGATATTCAGGCTTCTGATATTCAGGTCTATCCGAATCCGGTGAAGGACGTCCTCAATCTGGATCTGGGTCAATCCACCACTGCTTCTGTCAATGTCGTGATTACAAACATGTTTGGTCGTGAGATCAAGAGCAATTTCGAGAGACAGAACAACACGCTTATCGTTCCTGTTGGAGACCTTCCGAGAGGGATTTATTTTGCGCGAATCAATGTAGGGGACAGGACGATCACCAAGAAGTGGATGAAGTCCTGATTCACCCGCCAATTCTTTTAGCTTATAATTTGAACTAAACAGGGCTTTAGGTCTCGCAGAGAGGCTTCTGTATCATTGCTATCGGATCCGTACATCCTAGCTGTCATGCATTTTGCATGGGCCGGGTTTCCGGTTAAGTCATCAGCCAGCCATACCTCCAATATCTGTAGCGCTAAGCTCATACTAGCAATGCTTGTGGGAGTGCCCCTTGCGAGGCAAGGGTCGCCCGTCCTACGTGGTTCGCTCATCGCTCCATCAGCCGGCTGCGGCTGACCTGCTGCGCAGCACTCCGGCCGGCTCACTCGGAAGAAAGAAATCTGAGAAAATAATCCTGAATCTACCCTGTAAAATGGGACAAAATCCTCCTTATATTTGCTTGCCAAAGCCCAAACTGCCCTTAAAAATGAAAGGAAACCCTGGTCACATAGAAGATATCTACGCCATAAAATATATACGCCATAATGGCGTATATATTTTATGGCGTAGATAAAGATGTTATGTGCTATTATACAAACCGACAGAACTGACATGAAAAAGACCTTAATAATTTTAAATATTGCTGCTCTTATAGCTTCATTAATTTGGCTAATGACAGACAAAAGCTGGGAACCTTTAGTAACTTCTTTGGGACTTGTGGCAAGCTTAATTACATTGACTTTTTCCAAAGACAAAGGACAAGGTATTACAATGAAACAAAAAGGCGGGAAAAAGTCAACAAATTACCAAGCGGGAGATACTATTAACGTAAATATGAAAGATGATAAACGATAAAAATCTCAAACAAGAAGGAGGTGAACAATCAACAAACTTCCAAGGTCAAACCGTAAATGTTTATCAAGGTATTACTTACTCTGATGCAAAAGAAATTGCATTAGACGTTTTTAAAACCAATTTTATTCACTTGAAAAATGAAGCGGCTCAAATTGCGGCAGAACGAGCGGAGGAGATAACTGAAAATATCCTCTCAAAACTGACTGAGAAAACACCTGAAAGACTACAAGAATTTCAGCAACCATCAATGCAGGATGCACTGTTTACAGCACAAAAAGAATACGCTAAAAGCGGAGATAAAGATTTAGGTGATTTATTAGTCGATATAATTGTAGATAGAGCTGGTGTAACAAAAAGAAACATGTTACAAATCGTTCTCGATGAATCATTGCTAATTGCACCGAAATTAACTGTTGAACAATTAGATACATTAACTCTTAATTTCATTTTAGTTAGAACTCGAAGGATGATTATTAGAAATTTTGAAGATTTCAAAAATTATCTTACAAATTTCATTTTGCCTTTTACGGACAACCTTACATCTGAACATGAGCATTACAATTACCTTGAGTATTTGCGTTGTGGACAAATACGCGTAGGTGATTATGGTCAGTTAGAAAATAATCTCAGAATGACTTATAAAGGTTTTTTCGCTAAAGGATTTACAGAAGAAGAATTTAAAGCTGAATTTGAGAATATAGCTCCATTTACATCATTGCTAATTCCTTGTTTTCATGACAAAGCAAAACTACAATTAGGTGTATTTGATGATGAAACTCTGAAACAGAGAATGGATAAATTGTCCATGGAGGATGCCACCAAAACCAAACTGCAAGCTTTCTTTGAAAAAACGACAATGCCTGGCAATGAAATTAAAGATTTGCTCATAAGTTTTGACAACAGAATGGAAAAAGTATTTACGACTTGGAGCAATTCATCTTTCAAAAAATTTGAACTTTCACATGTAGGCATTGCAATAGGCCATGCTAATTATAGACGTAAGACAAATGAAACGATGGACTTGTCTATATGGATAAAATAACAGCACATAACAGCACCTTGTCGCAAGTAGTTATATAAAGCATTGATATACAAGTATTTAAAAGTGTTATACCAAAATAGGTACAACATAGGTGCAACAAATCAAAAAGAAATTTTTACCAGTTTTGGAGTAGCGAAAATAAGCCTTTTTGCTCGATTTTAGCGGTGTTGCTCAATATTTGATACTTGGGTAGCTCGGAGCAAAAAAAGCGATTGTAGGGCTTGGCAAAGCCTTCTGTGACCATTATTTCATTTAAGCATCTGCCGTCAGGTAAAATCACATAAGCAAGTGTTCTGCCATAGGCATCTTTTAGGTTCTCAACTTCCTGCAATATTGTTACATTGGTCTCAGGGGGTGCAACTTCAATCATAAACTTTTGAGCCATTCTTCCCATCTTCATCAATAGCTGACCAGCTATGTGGGTTTCTCTTTCATCCTGATCTAACTTTCCACACATTCTCAACTCGGGTGCATCAATACCCAAAAGCCTGATTTCTTCTTCTTGCTTGTTGAATAAATTAGTAACAATTAAG
>WBZU01001639.1_pt1 | contig 16548 bp, 13 predicted proteins | sample 5204311 | NCBI WGS metagenome assembly WBZU01 (sample SAMN12344359, study PRJNA552823) | activated sludge metagenome | biome: Activated sludge suspended growth; feature: Nitrification reactor; material: Wastewater; isolation source: activated sludge from nitrification reactor of wastewater...
GCCTTTGGCGCGTGACGCTTCCAAAGCCGCATCGCGCGTTTCCGACAATTCGCGGTTCTTTGCCGCCAAACCCATGAGCAGATTCCGGACGGCCGTCTCCCGCACTTCGAGCGATTCGATCCGGTGCGTCGCTTCTTTGTCCAGCAAGAGCGCCGTCACGGTGGCCGAAAGGACGAAGATGCCCACGAATACGAAACGCACCGTATTGCCGACCGTCGCGCCCGGCACGCCGAAATCAACGAATTCCACAATGGCCAAGGTCACGAGGCTCAGCGACGTCCACGCAAAAATCGTGGTCCGCCCCAATAAAGCGCCCGAGAGCAAGGGCATCCCCGCCAAAAAAAACGAAATGGACATGGTCTGCGTTTGGCCCACGATGGACGTGTATCCCGTCGTCAAGAGCGCCAAACCGAGACACGTGTGCGCCAACTCTTTTGTTCGCTGCACCCACCGCCGACTCGCGAACCACAATGCCCCCTCGACGAATGTGGCCGCGAAATTCACCGAAGCAGGCTGCAAGTGCCCGCAAAATAACAATGTCGCCCCACAAATAAATGCCGTCCCCGCGCACAGCAACATCACGAGGCGCCCACGATCCGGCTCGCTGCGTCGAATCGCTTTCGCGGGACGAGGCATGCCCGTCGCAATCGTCACAATGCCGGGCGTATTGGATGTTTCCGGATCGACTACGGGCGAGGCCACGATTCCAAGATAGCCGCGCAGCTACCTCGCTGACAAGACAAAATCACAGTGACTCCGCAAATCTATCCGCTACGTGCGCGACAAAAAACTGCTCGTTCAATTCGCGGTCGAAGCTCTGCGATTCGACAGGACGCCCGAATTCACTGAAACCCGCCGAACATCAAGGTTTTTCCCAAATGCTTGCGAGCAATGGCCGCTGTCTTGCTATCCTTGTTCGCTTCGGCCATTTCGAGCGTTTTTGACCAATACGGTTTGGCTTCTTCATGTTTGCCGGCCTGCTCGAGCGCGGTGGCCAATTGATACGTCGCTCCGTAATGCGTCGGATTTTTCGCCAATACGTCGCGGAAATATTTGGCCGCGTCCACCGCGTTCTTTTTCTCGTAAAGCGCCTCGAGCCCAAGACGCATCGTTTCTCCAAGCGGATCCGCGGCAGCCGGTGCTTCCGCCGCATCCGTCAATGCCGCAATACGTGCTTTCGCCTGAGCCAACGTCGCGTCGTCCCGACTTGCTTCGGCCATCGGCACCATCTTCGTCCACATCGCCCGCGCCGCAGCCCGGTCACCCGCCTGTTCGAGCGCCGTGGCGAGCTGATACGTCGCGCCGTAATGATTCGGATCCCCCGCCAGCACTTCGCGAAAACGTGCCGCTGCTTTGGCCGGATCCTTTTGCCCATACAGCGCATCGAGCCCCTCGGCCATCGGGTCCCGCACGGTTTTTCCCGGAACGGGCATGTTTGTCGGGACGATGTTCACGTTCGGCGGCGGTACGATCGGGGCCTGCGCATTTCCCGGCGCCGTGGATCGCCCCGCGTAAAAGGCGGCGACGAGCCCCACGATTCCAATGACCACCCACGTCATCGGACGTAACCCCGATGTTTTTTCAGCCCCTTCATTTCGCTCGGTCATGATGACTTTCCAACCTCCGACGACGATCGCGCCGGCACCACCAAACGCCAAGAGTGCTCCGATGGCCAGTGAAGAATTGGGGCCCGACGGCAAAAACGTCCCTGGAATCGCTCCAAGCGCGCTCGAAAGCTCGTATGTCGTCGGGTCATACACATTGCGCTGCCGAAAGACGATATCGAAAAGAGAATACTCAATCCACCCATTCAACGCGAGCACCATCGCGGCCACGATCACCTGGGCCTGTCGATTCGCGCGCACGAACCAATCGTGATGGAGCACGAACCACGCCGAAAGAAGCCGCACGACGGGATCGAGGATCACGATGAAGCGCAGATTTTTGGGCAAGCCCATGAACGCCGTCAACGTGAGGATCAGAAATCCCACGAGCCATCGTTCCCGACCTCCATCCCGAAGACGCTCGGTGACTTTCGCCACGGCCGCGGTAGCGGACAAACACACGATCGGCGCGAGCAGAAACAAATCGAAGAGCGGTCGATGCGCCGGGCCCGATTGGTACCGAATGCTGTAGTCGCTCGCGAAGGAGGCTTCGTTCAACCGCGCGAATTCGTAGAGCGCCGCCGGATTGTGCCCGAGCAGCACGAAGCCCGCGCAAAAAAGCAGGGGCGGCAGGACGAAAAGCGCCGCATGACGAAGCTTGGAAGGCTCGTCCGGTCGCGCCAAGAAGTACAACAAGACAAACGCGGCATAGGGAAAGACAAACGCTTCTTTGATCGCAAACGCCAGCGTCGACGTTGCGACAAACCCCGCCCAGCGCCGTCGGGCCGTGGCCTTGGACGTCTTCACTTCGGGATCGAAGAGGCGCATCAGCGTCCAAAACGCCGCCAAAACCGCCGCACAATACACTTCGTCCTGCAACGCGCGCCGCCCGAGCGCCAACTGCAAAGGTGACAGGACCGACAAAGCCGTCGCAAATAGCGCCGCGTTTCGCCCGACGAGACGCCGGCCGAGCGCGTACGTCAGGACGAGCGACAACACGCCTGCGATCGTCGACAGCCACGCGATCGCGCGTCCATCACACGGCGTCAGCACCGAACACGTGAGCGTCGTGAGGCCGAAGTAGCCCCAGCGCAGAGGCGTCGGCGACAACCACAAGCTCGGTTGCTGGAGGTACGTGGAGACAAACTCGGGATACGCGCCGAGTCCTTCGCGTGTGAGCCGGCGCGTGACGTCCACGTAATGCGCTTCATCCGCAGGCGAATAAGCCGCGACGTCGTTGACGATCACGCGCACGATCGCGCCCACGATCACGAGCAGGCCCACGAAGACCCAAGGTCGAGTTTGTCGTTTCCAGATCGTTTCCAGCATGGCCTTCACGAATCGTTTGAACTCCAAGAGTCGTCCGGCGTATCCCCAGAATACGCCGACTGCATGCGCGATGAACCTTGAAGCTCAGAAATCATACGTGGCGGCATTCATGGATGGGCGGTTCGGCCGGACAACCCAAACCGAGCACGGGATGGCTCGTTGCAGAGAAGCCTCGAGCAGCGTGTTGCACTTTGGGGCTTGCCCCCTGTTGCGCGATGTCAAGCCGCGAACCTCATCACATACAATCTCCTTGACGGTCGTCACCGCGGCTTGTAAGCCCCCTTCATGCGACACATTTCCCTCATTGCCCTCTATGTGGGCTTGACCAATCTCCTTGGAAAACGAGCGGCCGCGCTGAATGCATTTCCTTCGGGCGCGGCGAGCGTCTCGGCATTGACGGCTCGGCGCGAAGCTATGTCAAAATTGCCCGCTGTTTCAACGGGTCGCCCATTGGCCGACAAACTCGACGCCGTGGACGATACCCACGATGCGATCGGCGGGGCTATTTGGCATTTTACCGAAGCTTACGTGCAACACCCGGGCACCTCGCCGAATATCCTCGAAGCGGCAAAGAAAATCCGGGCGGCTTTCATTCCGACCCTCGAGGACCTCGGCGCGAGTTATGCCGCGGAAGCCAAAGCCGCCATGGACAAAACCGTGCAGCTGGACGAATTGAAGAATGAGCTGGAATTGTTCCCGATCGCCGGCGGACAAACCTTGTATCAATGGGCCGCGGGGTTCCTCGCCGAAGGATCGAAGATTGACGATTTGCTGAATGCGCGTGCGGATATCGAGCTGAAGAATCGCAAAGCCGCCGCGACATTACGCGGCGAAGTGATTGGCCTCCTCAATCGCTTGCGCAAAAACCTGAAGCTCGAATTGAAAGACGATCCGGCATTGCCGAGCGACCTCGAAGGGCAAGTGTTTGCTTACCTCGATATGCTCGAGAAAACGTGTGCGGAAGCTCGCGCGAACGGAAAAGACGTCGAGGAAATCCCGGCTCCGCCCGAGACTTCGAGCAGCCCGACGCCATGAAATGTGAGATGGACTAAGTCGGATGCGCCGAAGTCGGCACCGGCAAGGTCCTTCGACAAGATGGAAGGGGGGTCGATTGTGAGGTAGACCGGGTCAGACCTGGTCGGACGTGTCGTCGTCGGCACAGCCGACCTTGTCGGACCTGGTCGGAAGGGGGGTCGATTGTGAGGTAGACCGTGTCTGACCTGGTCGGAAGGGGGTCGCCGAGGGTGTGATGAGTAGGTCGGACCTGGTCGGAAAGGGGGTCGAGTGTGAGGTAGACCGTGTCGAAGACGGTCGGAGGGGGGTCGTCGAGGGTGTGCCGAGCGAGTCGGAGACGGTCGGAAGGTGGATCGTCGAGGGTGTGACGAGCTTGTGGGATGAGCTGGTGGGTGGCGAGGCGAGGGTGTTGCGAGCGGGTGGGACGCGTTTAATTTCTCCAGGCTTGTTGCCACGCTTCGCGGACGTCGTTGGGCATCGTGACGTGTTCGTAGAGGTTGTCTTTAGGCCCGAGATGCGCACGACCCCACCGGACCAGTGCATCGATGTAGGCTGGTTCCAGGCAACGCTGGACCTCGGGCCATTTTCGATCAAATGAGACGTACTTAGCAAGCGACCCTAACCCCGTGAGAGGGTACACGCCGGCGCTATCCCACTGGTAGTCGTCGTAGGCGATCGTGTCCCACTCCGACAAGGGCTCGTCCTGGGCTGCTTCGATTCGTTCCTCGATCGCATCGACTTCACTCCTGTGCCGAACGGCGATCTTGACGAGTTTTTGCGCAGTATCGATCGGGATACCGTGTGACGCAAGGGAGCTTGATTTGACTTCGCCCAGGCGGTAAAGCAGCAGGTTCCATAGATAGTGCCACCCTGACTCTCTGTTCGCCGCGAGTACCGGCCCTGTCAACCACGCCGCGACTCGTTCGGTGTCTTGCATCCCAGCCGTCTCGGTCATGGTGCGAAAACAGGTCTTGGCGAGTTCTTCGGTTGGAACGTCTTCATCCAGTTCGTCCGGCGAGTTGGGGTCTGCAGCCCATCTTGCGCGGTTCGCGGCGTTGATGGTGCATTGGACGCGCAACGCACACCGTGCAGCAAGTTTGACGGCTTCGACATTCTCGAGGGCGAGTCCAACGTCGAGCCGGAAGCGTTCGAACTGATCGAGGCTCAGCCATAAGCTGCCTTTCCGCCACGTCCAACTTTCATCTTCATCGCTTAGGTTCAGTGGAAAATCAATCATCGTTCGTCTCCGATATACGCAACAAGGAGCCTCGATTCATTTCGATGCTTTCTTTGGCTGAGGCACGATGGCGGGTGGAATGACGACTGGGTAATACGCGGGCGTGGGTGCGGGCTCGAGGGGTTTGCCGGGGCCATATTCCGGCTTTTGCGCCGCATATTGGCGAGCGTTGTGCGGCAACCCATAGCCGTTTCTCTCGCGCGACGCGGGCGTTCACCGACCGTGAGAGCCGCCAATCGGCCATGATTCCGTTATGAGGATTTGCGTGTTTCGATTTTCGCCGCCATATCGGCCAATGTCGGCCCCTCCAAGGGCGAATAATCGACACCTTTCGGTATGAGGTTCGGATAGGTGCGATAAATCGGATCCCCAAGTCGTTCCTGAATCTCCGAAAGAACGTGTCCTACGCCGAGTCGCACGACTTTACGTTCACCGGGTTCACAATGAGCATCGGCTATCTGAACGACTTCGCTTAGCGCCTGCAAGCATGCTTCCAGTCGATTCGTGATTTTTGCCGCCGTTTCGTTATCCATTTTCGTACCTTCATCCAATCAAGAATTTCGAGGGCAACCTTGGCTCTCGAGGCAATCGTTCTTGCACTTCTGGAATTTCCAACCGAAGTCGGGGGTGGGAAGCGTTGTTTCACTGCAGAAAGTGATGCACTCCTGCTTGATCTGTTTGCAATCCGGTCCGGACGTCGCATTGCGAACAATCTCGATCGAAATGGCGACAATGATGACCACGCCGAGGGCGGGAATGATAATCGGCGCCAATGCAATCGGGGCGGCCGCTTGAACGACCCCGAGAGAAGAGCGTGAATATGACATGTTTTCTCCTCCGGAAAAGGGCTTTGAAACACGCATACGCAATGCCTCTTCAGGCACGTGCATTGCCAACAGCGCACGAGAAAAGCACGCCTCCAATGTTGAATCATGGAGAGTCGCGTCATGCAATTTTGCCGTCAGTACTTTGCCGTTTTCATTCGCAGAAACGTTGTATTGCAGCGCATGCGATGGCGGCGACCAGCGTCCGGCGCCCGCGTCCACACACACTTTCAATTGCCTGGCGGTAGCATCAGGTATTTCGACACTTTGTGCCTCTTTGGGAGCGATTTGTTCGGGCTCCACGGAATAGGCGACATGAAATTCCGCTTGCACGCTGCCGCAGCCAATCATTGTTGAAGTCGCAACGAGCAGTCCCGCACATATCCGTTGTCGCAGTTCGTTGACACGCATGGGTGACCTCTTCGTTTTCGTCACATACACGGTCATACACGCTGAGGATCTTATTTCCAAATTTGTGTCTTTTTCGAGTCACGTTGACTTCGCCCAACCTCGATCCCGATTTTCAACGGCCTCGCGTCGGGAGCCCACTCCAATGCCATCACGACCTCCGGGTGAAAATTCGAAATGGGCACATTGTTCTCGGTGAAAACATAAGCGCGGCATCGTTTTCGATTTGCGGTGGCAATACACAGACCGAACGCCGATCCAAATGCGGATGCCTCTCCGCAATGGGCGTCGCACAACCCGCATGGGTCAAAGCAACAAGTCCCACGAGCGGCAAATAACGATGATGGCACCTCATACGCGCCAAACCTCCCGGATCAATGTAATGGTCGACAATCCGACCTACGCCGGTATCGCTTGTTGCAAACAAGGCATCAATGAACGCGTTGGCGCGCTCGGACATTGTTTGGCCGCCGGTGAACGAGTCCCGTTGCCCGAATGGTGACCGCGTGGCTCGGTGTTCCGCGGGTCACGCCGAAATGCCCCCAAAATGCCCTTGACAAACGCCCCGCGAAAAGGTTCTCCTGCCGGACATGCGAACGCGCCTGATGCAACGTGGAGCGCTTGTCGCCGCTTGTGCGGCTTGTTTGATCGCGCAAAATGCCGGCGCACAAGAGGCCTCCGGATTCGGCGCGCTCGAACGTTTTCAGCCGTCGGTGCCCGGCGACGGTCTTTTCGGCGTTCCGTCGTCTTCCGTCGGGGGACACTTGATTCCGCGGGGCAGGGCGGTCGTCGATTTCAACTTGCGTCCTTTGTCCATTCAATCGGGTGATACGCGGAGCGAGATCGTTTCACAACAAACGTATTTGCATCTCGGAGCGTCGTTGCCGCTCTTTAATCGCGCGCTCGTTTCGTTCGACATGCCGTTTGCCCTGGCTCAATCCGGTGACAGTCCGACCGTGGCGGGCGTGGCGTTTCCTTCGCCTGCGGGCGCGGACGTGGGCGACCTGCGCCTGGGCGCTCGCGTGAGGTTATTCGGCGAAGATACAGGGCAATTTCAAGCGGCGGCCGGGGCGTATTTCTATGTGCCTACAGGGCCCGATGGTTCTTATGCAGCGGATGGAGCGATTCGCGGTGAGCCGCATTTGATCGTCGGTGGTCGGGTAAAACAATTTTTCTACAACGTCTCGCTTGGCACGACATTACGCGCGTCCGAACGTCCGAGTGCTTTTGATTTGCGGGCGGGAGCCGCGATGGTCCTGAAGGACGGGTTTGTCCAAGTGGGCCCGGAGTTCACGCTTTCGGCGCCCTTTTCAAAAGATATTTTGCTCCAAACCGCCACGACGAAAATGTACGCCGCTTCGTCCGTCGCTGCGGAATTGCTGATCGGCGCCAAGATTCGTCCGCTTCCGTTTTTGGTCGTTGGAGCCGGTGCGGGGCCGGGATTGACGCAAGGGTGGGGGACGCCGGTGTTTTTCGCCGTGGGCAGCGTCGGATATGAACCATTGCCGCCTGCGCCGAAAAAGCCCGAGCCTGATAGCGACGGCGACGGCATTCTTGACAAGGTGGACGGGTGTATGAACGTGCGCGGAATCAAACACGACAATCCTCATAAAAACGGTTGCCCCGCCGATACCGACGACGACACGATTTTGGATACGAATGACGCTTGTCCGAAGGTGCCGGGTCGAGCGAGCGAAGATCCGAAAAAGAATGGTTGTCCGCCGGATCAGGATGGCGACGGCATCGTCGATGAAAAGGACGCTTGTCCCGAAGTTGCGGGGATTGAAAACGCAGACCCGAAGAAGAATGGTTGTCCCGCGGATGAAGACGGCGATTCGATTCTGGATACCGACGACGCATGTCCCAAAGTTGCGGGCATCAAACAAGACGATCCCAAGAAAAACGGTTGTCCTTCCGATCGCGACAACGACGGAATCTTTGATGCCGAAGATGCTTGTCCCGATCAAAAAGGCAGCAGCGATGAAGACAAAACCAAACACGGTTGTCCTCACGTCACGGTCACGCAAACCGAAATCGTCATTTCGCGGCAAGTCAAATTCAAGTTTGGCGAATCATCCCTGACGCATACGGTGGATCCCGTCTCGGATGATTTGTTGACGGAAGTTCGCGACGCGATCATCGATCATCCGGAAATCGAACAAATCGAAGTTCAAGGCCACACCGATAACGTGGGCAAAGACGAGGTCAATCGGCAATTGTCCTACGAACGGGCCGAAGCCGTGCGCCGATGGCTCGTGCAAAAGGGCATCAAACCGGGGAAACTCGCGGCCAAAGGGTATGGATCGTCCAAGCCCATTGCGACGAACGACACGGAAGAGGGGAAACAGCAGAATCGGCGCGTGCAATTCCTCATCGTGCCTTCGGAAAAAGACGCGAAGGGCGCGAAGGACAAAAAGAAGCAGGACAAGACGCCAAAGAAACCTTGATCGACGCGTATCAGGTCTGGTAGACTCGACTTCATGCTCGTGCGTGCGCGTGTTTCAGTCGGGATCGCTGGGGTCGTGATGGCGTTGGGTGCCATGGGGTGCGATGCCGGGGGACTCATTCAGACGGACACGACGGACAATCCGGCGCCGAAGACCGGAGTTCAAGCGAACGACATGGTCTCGGGCGGCACGGTCGCCAAGAACAGCAAGTACACTGTGGTGTACACGATGGGTCAACCAACGCCGCAGAGTCGCGTGACGGGCTCTGAAAAAACGCTCAATGGCGGCGTCGTTGGAGCCACACAGCCGAATTGAGATGATTCCATAACGCGTAGCGAGCGATTGGCGGCGTAAAGCGAGGGGACCATGCGCAAAGTTTTGCAGGCGATTCCATTGGCGTTGGTCGTATTCGCAAGCGGCGATGCGTATGCCGATGGGATTCCCGACGGGTACAAGTCCGTCAAGTTGTCCATTCGCGTGGAGGCGGACGTTCCGGCGGGACAAACGCTCGTTTTGGGTAAGACGTTTCAGGGCATTGATATGATCAAGCCCGGCGTAAAGGCGGCGGTCGAATGGCATCCGCTCGGCGGAAGACTGCAAATTCGGTCCGTGCCGTCGTCGGCGGTCATGCCGAATTTCGAAGAATTGCGCGAGAAACTCGAACGCAAAGATCTTCACGAGCTGTTCAAAAAGGGAAAACCTTGTCACGAAAAGTTCGATGGTTTTCGGACCGTGCCTCGTTCGGCGCCCGCGGACGTGATTCAATGGAATTACAAAGTGACGTTTGCCGGTGATACGTGTACCGCGACGCTCGTATCGATGGAGTTTTTCGATAAAGCAGGCAAATCCGTCAGTGGTATGGACATTGCCGATTTACCGTTGGGCGTGCCCGGGGTGCCTTCCAATTCGCCGCGGTCGCCGCCGATGGATATGGAGGACGCTTGGGGGATGACGGACACCGATGATCCTCCTCCGCCGAAGAAGGGCGCGTGCGGATGTGAAGTCGGCGTGGGGGCTGCGGACAGCGAAATCGCGTCGCTCATCGAGAAATACGGGCCGTTGTTGTCGGTCCTGATGGGCGGCTTGGTGCTTGGTTTGCGGCGTAAGACGGCGCGAGGGGAAAAAAGTGCTCCGCGGAATGAAGACGATCAACCCAGCAGCGAATAGATCCGCACTTTGGAAAAATCGCGCGCTTTTAATTGCTCGTCCGTGAGCAAGAAATACAAGCGATCGCAATCGCCCCATTGAAATCCGGCCGAATCATCCGAATCCACCTGTAACAAACATCGGTCGCGTTTTCCGTTTTCATGCGCGTCGACGTAGTCTTGCCCTTCGACATACCCGAGCAAGTGATTCTCGACGTAGGTCCCGCCGCGCGGCGCAGGTGACCACGTGGAGGAATACTCGCAATGGAAATCTTGCCATACGTCGCCGAGTTTGGTCTTTGGATCGATAAATGGAGAAACTCCGGCCGGAGGCATTTCGAAGCGCGAGAACGTCAGGCGCGCCAAACCATGCACGTACGGCGCGGGTCGAGGTTTTTCGTCGTATTCGCCTTTCCAAGGTTTTGTCGGCGCAGGCGTACGTACGAGCAGAGAATCGGGACCGTCGTGGAAAAGGACGCGACACGAGTTGTAGTCGTTCGACATATCGTACGAATCCCATTGGCTGTTGTAAAAAAAGAGCAACGAGCCGGAATGGGGCAAATCGTTTTCCGGATCATGCGCCGCAATGTCGGCCAAACGAATTTGCGCGACAAACTCCATGGGAATACGTTTTCGCGTGGGCCATTCGATATTCGGCGGCAAGTCCGGAAGGCCTCCGAAGCGGGAATCTCCGAGGGCGAGCGTCTTCATCATTGCGTCGAATTTCTTGACGCCTGCATTTTCTTTGCCTTTTTTGCCATAAAAGTCGACGGGCGGATCGCTGAGTTTATGCCCGGTCAAGAAAATCGCAGGGCGAATCAAAGGCTCGAGGTCTTTGGTGAGGTCCGCATGTCCCGCTGTTTTCAAGCATTGCAAAATGGTTTTGCGATGATGCATTACCGCTTGTGTATCATTGCCTGCAAAAAGCGTCCATAGGCAAAATCAAGCCCGCAATCGATTGCGCCCTTGGGAGCGTCACCGTCGGCAGTTCTGGAAGAAATCCGTCAATGGGTCTTCCGAGGATCCGTCGGCCGTGAGGTGTTTTCGTGGGGGTGGGGGAGGGGGAGACGGAATGGTTTCATCGCCCCGAAATAGGACGAAGCCCGAATTTTCATGCGCACGCGGGGGGGACCCCACTGTCTGAGCCCCGAAGGGGCGAGTTTGGGGTCCCGAGCGCGTTGAAATATCGGGCTGAGGCCGGGCTCTCATCGAGCCATTCTGCGTGAAATTGGGGCTTCGTTCGGCCTACCGCGGAAACTACTTCGCCATCTGGCGCAGCACGTATTGCAGAATGCCGCCATTCAAGTAGTAATCCGCTTCGTTCGGCGTATCGATGCGCGCCGTCACGACAAACTCCTTCGTCGTCCCGTCCGCTTTCTTCGCCACCACCGTGAGCTTCTTGAACGGCGTCACGCCTTCCGCAATGCCGCGAATATCGAACGTCTCGCGACCATCCAAGCCGAGCGTCGCCGCGTCTTCGCCCGCCGTGAACTCCAACGGAAGCACGCCCATACCCACCAAATTCGATCGGTGAATACGCTCGAAGCTCTTCGCAATGACCGCCCGCACGCCGAGCAATTTCGTGCCCTTCGCCGCCCAGTCACGCGACGAACCCGTTCCGTATTCGCTTCCCGCCAAAATCACCAGCGCCACCTTCTCCTCGGCGTACTTCATCGCCGCGTCGTAGATGGACAACTTCGTTCCGGCCGGCAAATGCAGCGTGTTCGGACCTTCTTCGCCGCCCAGCAAGGCATTCTTGATGCGGATATTCGCAAATGTGCCCCGCATCATGACCTCGTGATTGCCACGACGCGCCCCGTACGAATTGAAATCCGCCGGTTGTACGCCGTTTTCCATGAGGTACCGCGCCGCCGGGCTGTTCTTCGCAATGTTACCGGCAGGCGAAATATGATCCGTCGTCACCGAATCGCCGAGCAATGCGAGCACGCGTGCGCTCTCGATGTCCGAAAGCTTCGCCGCTTCTTTGCCCAGGTTCTCGAAAAACGGCGGCTTGCGCACGTACGTCGACTTGTCGTCCCACGCAAACGTTTGTCCTTCGGGAACGCGCAATCCACGCCACGCTTCGTCGCCCGCCATTGCATTGGCGTAACGCTTCTCGAAATGCTCGCTCTTCACCGCCGCGCGAATCGTGTCGCGAACCTCCGCCGCCGTCGGCCAAATGTCGCGCAAATACACCGCTTCGCCATTCTTGTCTTTGCCCAAAGGCTCGCTTTGCGGATCCCAATCCATATCGCCGCGCAATGCGTACGCCACAACCAATGGAGGCGACATGAGGAAGTTCATCCGGACAGACGGATTGATACGGCCCTCGAAATTACGATTGCCGCTGAGCACGCTGGCCGCAACCAAATCGCCCTTCTTGATCGCATCGACGATCGCATCGGGCAAGGCACCCGAGTTACCAATGCACGTCGTGCAACCATAACCGACGAGGTGGAACCCGAGCGCCTCGAGGTACGGGAGCAGGCCCGACGCTTCGTAATAATCGGCGACCACTTGCGATCCCGGCGCAATCGACGTCTTGACCCACGGCTTGACCGCGAGCCCTCGTTCGACCGCCTTTTTCGCGACCAACGCCGCCGCCAACATGACCGCCGGATTCGACGTATTCGTGCACGACGTAATCGCCGCAATCACGACCGCGCCGTGACGCATCTTGTACGACGTGTCTCCGTCCTCGACCGTGACCGCTTTCAAAATGTCGTCGCGAATCGTCATCCGCGCCGCAATGGCCGCATCGCTCGGTTTTTCCGCGCTCGGTTCATCCAGCCAAACAGCCAGCTTGTCCTTGTCGACGGACGCAAAATTCTTTTCGATCATCGAATGCAGCGACTTGCGGTACGCCGATCGCGCCACGGCCAAGCGAATCCGATCCTGCGGACGCTTGGGACCCGCAAGGCTCGGTTCGACCGCGCCCAAGTCGAGTTCGAGCGTGTCGCTGAACTCCGGATCGGGCATGTTTTCCGTGCGGAAAATGCCTTGTTCTTTGCAATAGGCCTCGACGAGCGCCACTTGTTCGGCCGATCGTCCCGTAAAACGCAGGAACGAAAGCGTCTCGTCGTCGATCGGGAAAAAGCCGATCGTCGCGCCGTATTCGGGCGCCATGTTCGCGATCGTCGCGCGGTCGGGCAGCGAGAGCGACGACAAACCCGGGCCGTAAAATTCGACAAACTTGCCGACGACTTTCTTCTTGCGAAGCATCTCCGTCACCGTCAAGACGAGATCCGTCGCCGTTGCGCCTTCACGCAAGCTGCCCGTGAGTTTGAAACCGACGACTTCGGGAATCAGCATCGTGACGGGCTGACCCAAAAGCGCCGCTTCCGCTTCGATACCACCGACACCCCAACCCACGACGCCGAGGCCGTTGATCATCGTCGTGTGCGAGTCTGTCCCGACAAGCGTGTCCGGGAACGCGCATCCCGCCGCGTCCGTCATGACCGCTCGCGCGAGGAACTCCAAGTTCACTTGATGGCAGATGCCCGTGTCCGGCGGAACGACGCGGAAGTTCTTGAACGCTTGCTGACCCCAACGCAGAAACGCGTAACGCTCTTCGTTGCGCGCGTACTCGAGCTCGGCGTTTTTCCGAAGAGAATCTTTGGTCGCAAACAAATTCACTTCGACCGAGTGATCGATGACGAGATCCGCAGGTGAGAGTGGATTGATGCGGTTGGGATCTCCACCCATCCCGGCAAACGCTTCGCGCATCGCGGCGAGATCGACGACCGCCGGAACGCCTGTGAAATCTTGCAAAAGCACGCGTGCCGGGTGAAACGAGATCTCTTGCGAGGGAGTCGCTTTGGGGTCCCAGGAGAGCACCGCTTCAACGTGCTCCTTGCGCACCACGCGCCCGTCCTCGTAGCGCAGTAGGTTCTCGAGCAAGATGCGCAACGACACGGGGAGTCGAGCAAGTCGAGCATCGTCCGCAAGCTTGCGGATGCGATAGATCGTGTAGGTTTTGTCGGAAACCGAGAGTGAGCCTTTCGCGGCAAAGCTGTCCGTCATGATGACTCCTTGGGGAGCGGCACGAATCGAGACAAGGGACCCCGCGCCGCGCGGCGAAGAATTCTCAGGAAAATGAGCAAAGAGCAAGGGGTTTGCCCGAGAAATATTCAACGCTCGCGCGCGGCGGTTCGTAGGGGCGGAACACGCTCGTTCGAACTTCGAGGTCCGTCTCGTCGAGTCATGTCGGCGACGTTCAACGATTCAACCGACGGCGCGAGCTTTCTTCGCGGCTCCAGGCTTGCGCGACACCGGTCGACGCGAGGTCGACTTCGAGGTTGTTCGTGACGAACCTTGACCTTTGCTCGATGTCGTTCGTCCGGACGAAACGGGGCGCTGCGCGGTAGGCTGAGCTTTTTTCGATGTCGCGCTCTGTTTCGCGCTCTGTTTCGTCGACGATGTCCGCTTCGCCGCGGCAGCACGTTTTGCCGCGATCGGTCGCTTCTTCGAGGTCACTTTGCGCTTGGTGGAAGGCCTGGCGACAGCCGGCGCAGACGGCATGCTCGGCGCCGTCATGGTCGCTTGACGGGCGGCGATCCCCAAGCTCCGTTCGAGGATCGAACGATGACCTTCACGCACGCGTTCGTCGAAACGAGCGGCCATTTTGTCCCCCAGCTCATCGATCAGGTGCTGATCGATCTCGCCTTCGACTTGAGGAAAGAGCTCGCTTTCTTCTTCTTCGACGTGGTTCATCACGAGCTCTTTGAGCGTCGAGAGTTTCGCGGAGAACGTTTCGTCGGCGACGCTCGTGGAGACGAACCGATACAGAGCAAAGTCCACGACGGCGTGTTCTTCCAGCGATTCGCGGATGCGTGTGGCCGGGCCGAGGTGTTCGAGTGCGGTCGGGTAAAACAGCTCTTCTTCGATGGCCGTATGAGCAGCAAGCATATCGGCGAGCTCGACGCGTAACGCGGCCCGTTCGTCGTCGTCTTCGGCGCTCTCGATTTGCCGCGTCAATTCCTCGAACTCGCGATGCTGTTGCTTGAGAAGGTCGGTCGCCAACATGATCAAGGTTCTCCCCTGGGTTTTTCTTTCTGGAACTCGTGGGCGCCGCTCGATGCATCTCGGCAACGCCGTCGCGGCTCGCTCTTGCGCGGGGCATGCCAAGCGCGAACACGTGGGCGAATGAGCCGACCGAGATGTCCTTCGGGAGACGTCGAGTCACCGCGGGACGACGCCGAACCCGCGTGACTTCGAGCGCGCACGGGCCGAGGATGGATCGCGCCAAGGGCGTGTCGGCGCGAGCTTGCGGGCGACGTACGAGAGCAACCTGCGCGCGTTTGGTGAGCACTCGCCGACGTGATGTGGCACGGAGATGCCCACTCGATCGCGACGCGCGTCGAACGCGAGCAACAAAGGACCAGCGCCGCTCACGCACGGGATCCTCACGATGCGCGACGCAGGATCGAGCCGGTACGATCGTCCGGGATGAAGCGTTTCGGCATCACGACGAACTCCTCGTGTTCGATGTGCCGGCCTCGAACACGCTCGCGGCATTTGGGATGCGAACGACGAAGGCGATGGATGATTCGGCCCCACTGACATACCATCGTCATCGTCATGGCCAATCAACCGACGTGGTTTGTTCGGTTCGTCTTGCGAAACCCCGAACGAGTCGAGTGGCACCTCGAGCGGCTGCATGCAATGGGGCGGATCGACAAGAAGCCCAATTTGTGGCAGGTCACGATGGGCGTGTTTTACATGCTCCACCGGATGGCATTTCGTCCGGCGACCATCGGCCTCGATGTGTCCCCCGTGCGTCGAACGTTTCGGGCGCATCTGTGGCATTATCGTCCATTTCGATTTCCTTTTTTGATGTGGGAAAGAGCCATCGACCCGATTGACTTGACGGGTTTGTCCGGAGGCATGGAGCGAAAACACCGGCACCTCGTGGGGGCTTATCATCCCGGGGACAACGCGCTTTATGACTTGGAATGCATGATGGTCGAACCGGAAGCGGTGCAGCGATTGCGTGACGACGTGGTGGCCATTATCGAAGGAACAGCCTCGCGCGCCGAATTCTTCAGAGATATCGTGGTTTACGAAGGTTATCACGAACGATTGTTGCGCTTGATCGATCGGGCATTGGCGGGGGATTTTGCGCCGGCCGTGGGGAAAGAAAACCATCCCGACACGACGGTGCGCGGATTTTTGCATTGGTGCGCGGCACAGCCGCAAACGCCCGCGGAAACGTTCGCCGCATTGACGCGAGGCGAATTGCATTTCGACCCCGTCGCCGTGAATGACGACAAATAAGTCCATTGGCACAAGCCGGCGCACGTCGGACGCCCATTTTGCCTGGAATTTCGCAGCGTAATGGTGGCATGCCGGATGCTCTGTCCACCCTGGGAGGCTTATCCATGAAAAGAATGCTCACGAATCCGCGTTTGGCGTCGCTCGATGTTTTTGCCGGTGCATTGCTCGTTGCTTTGGGCGTGGGAACGCAACCGGGTTGCAGCACCGAGGTCACGATTGAAGGAAATGGTGGCGGTGGATCGAGCGGCACGGCGGGCGCGGGCG